>Ga0307486_1001758_pt1 | contig 15970 bp, 13 predicted proteins | sample CBIW02metaG_FD_203663 | JGI IMG/M metagenome (GOLD analysis project Ga0307486, IMG submission 203663) | Sea-ice brine microbial communities from Beaufort Sea near Barrow, Alaska, United States - CBIW 0.2 | ecosystem: Environmental > Aquatic > Marine > Coastal | place: USA: Alaska | collected... | reverse complement strand
TGCGCCCGTCGCGCATGACGGCGATGCGGTCGCCGAGGAACATGGCCTCGTTGAGGTCGTGGGTGATGAAGATGATGGTCTTGCCGAGAGCTGCCTGCAGTTCGATGAGCTGCTCCTGCATTTCGCGACGAATCAGCGGGTCGAGCGCAGAGAAGGCTTCATCCATGAGGAGCACGTCGGTGTCAGCGGCAAGCGCACGGCCGAGGCCGACCCGCTGCTGCATTCCGCCGGACAGTTCGGACGGCAGGTTGTCGGCCCAGCCGGCGAGGCCGACCAGGTCGATGATGGTCTGTGCCTTCGCGAGGCGTTCCGTGCGACCCATGCCCTGGATCTCCAGGCCGTAGGCGACGTTGTCGATGACCGTTCGGTGCGGCAGCAGGGCGAAGTGTTGGAACACCATGGAGACGCTCTTGCGACGAACATCGCGCAGCTCCTGGGCGGACACGCCCGTAATGTCGGTGCCGCCGATGGTGACCGTGCCGGAGGTGGTGTCCCACAGTCCGTTGAGCATGCGGATGAGGGTCGACTTGCCTGAGCCGGACAGGCCCATGACAACGAAGATCTCGCCCTTCTTGACCTCGAAGGAAGCGTCGATGACGGCGGCGATGCCAAGCGACGAAGTCTCGCTGCGGCTCTTCCCAGCTTTGAGTTTCTTGACGACCTCATTCGGTCGACGCCCAAAGACTTTGTAAAGGTGTTCAGCCTTAACGGCAATGGTTTCTTGAATGCTCTCGGTCACGCGTTCTCCGGTGCACACCGAACGTAGCCGACTGTACGGTTGACGAAACGGAATGCTCTCTTGTCGGACGGGTAGGCGCCGATCGGCCCGAACGCCATGTGCAGTGCACACTGAATCAGCGCGGGCTGGAGCAATCATGGGATCGCGTCCGTCGGTGCCACACCATACGTACGCGGCCGTTCCATCTCAAATGGTGGCTACGCGTTCGCGTCCTGGTGAAGGGTTTTAAGACCGTGACCAATGCTAACACATACAGTTTTTAAGTGGGTATATATCAGTAGTAAAAAAAGGGGTGCCGCCCGGGAGGATTCCTCCGGACGACACCCTTGGCGTGATTCTAATACTGCGATTTTAGACCAATGCGCGTTCCAGGACTTCGGACTGCGCGGCCTTCTCTGCGGTGCGCTGGTTGTCCGCGGCGGTCACGTGACCGTGCGCGAGCATGGTGTGCTCGTCGAACGGTTCGAGCTTGTCCAGAACGCGGTCGACCTGCACCCGGTCGAGTTCTTTGGTCCAGGAGCCGATCATGACCGTGGCCACAGCATTGCCGGTGAAATTCGTCAACGCGCGTGCCTCGGACATGAAGCGGTCGATGCCGACGATGAAGCCAACACCACCGACGAGCTGCGGGGCGTGGGCTTGCAGGCCAGCAGCCAGAGTGGCGAGGCCGGCGCCGGATACTCCGGCAGCACCCTTGCTCGCGATGATCATGAAGACCAGCAGGCCGATCTGCTCTCCGAGGGCAAGCGGCTGGCCCAGTGCGTTGGCGATGAACAACGACGCCATGGTGAGGTAGATTGCGGTGCCGTCGAGGTTGAAGGAGTAGCCGGTGGGTACGGTGACGCCGACGACGGGCTTGGAGACACCGAGGTGTTCCATTTTGGCGATCAGTCGTGGCAAGGCAGCTTCGGAGGACGAGGTCGAGAAGATCAGCAGGTATTCCCGGCCGAGGTAGCGCATGAGCTTGAAGATGTTCACGCCGGTGACGAGCTTGAGCAGCCCGCCGAGAATGACGACGATGAAGATGATGCAGGTGATGTAGAAGGCGGCCATGAGGGTGAACAAACTGATGACGGCCTGGATGCCGGTGGCGCCGACGACCGCGGCGATCGCACCGAAGGCACCGATCGGGGCCAGCCACATGACCATAATCAGAATGCGGAAGACCAGTGCCTGAACGTGTGCGATCCCATCAAGAATGGGTTTGCCGGCGGCACCCATCTTCTGCAGGGCGAAGCCGGCGATGAGGGCCACCAGCAGGGTCTGCAGAATATTGCCGCTGGTCAGTGACGAGAACAGCGTGGAGGGCACAATGCCAAGGAGGAACGATTGGGTGTCGGCTGATTCGGTGGCCTTGAAGGTGGCATCGGTGAGGTTGATGCCTTCGCCGGGGTGAATCAGGTTTCCTACGACGAGGCCGATGCCGAGGGCAAAGGTCGACATGATCAGGAAGTAACCGAGGGCGAGGCCGCCGATCTTGCCGACGGTGGCAGCCTTGGCAATCGAGCCGATACCGAGGATGATCGTGCAGAAAATGATCGGTGCGATCATCATCTTGATCAGGGCGATGAACAGGTCGCCGAGCGGTTTGAGCGAAACGGCGAAACCTTCCGGTCCGCCCCAGACCAGGCCCACGACGATACCCAGGATGACCGCGATGATGACGGCCATATAGAGGTAGTGCGACGAATCGAGCTTCTTCCTGGGCTTGGAAGATTTAGTGCGTTTGGTGGGCTTGCTGCGGGTTGCTGGCGTCGATGCCATGTCAGACTCCTATGTCTAGGCTTAACCTCGCCCGTCCAGGGCTCCGGCTGCTACTGGTCTTCACACTGGCCGCTGCCGCCCGTTCGCGCACGGTTGCGGTCATATTGTTCACGAGCAGCCAGACGAAACACGAAAGGGGTCGAGCGTGCGCAAGGAATGGAGCATCGCGAGGCGCCTCTTTTTCGCGCACGCCTTGTTCATCCTTGTACTGACGGTCTTCGTCGGAACAGCCTTCTTTGTCGATGCCCGCGATCGCGGCTATACCGAAACCAGCAACCGGATGCTCTCCGTCGCCACCGCGATCGCCGACAGTCCGCTCGTGCTCACGGCGAGCGAGTCGGCCAACCCGAGCACATCGCTGCAGCCATACGCCCGCGACCTGATGGAGGACGCCGGACTCGATTTCATCACGATCATGGCGCCGGATCGCACCCGCTGGACCCATCCCACCGAAACTGAAATCGGCAAGGACTACATCGGTGCCATCGAGCCGGCCCTGTCCGGAACGGCCTTCACCGAAATCAGCACGGGAACGCTCGGGCCATCCGTGCGTGCGGTGGTGCCGGTAACGGATTCGGGAGGCACCGTGCGTGCACTGGTCGCGGTAGGCACCACGACGAGCAATATCACTATTGCCCTGAACGCGCGGCTGCCGTCGGTGCTCGGCCTCGCAGCGGGCCTGCTGGTATCGGGGTCGATCGTCACGTGGCTGCTCGGACGCTATTTGCGCCGCGTGACTCTCGGCTGGGGACCGGAACATCTCGGGCAGTTGTTCGTCTACTACGAGTCGGTACTGCACTCGGTGCGTGAGGGCCTCGTGCTGGTCGATCTGCACGGCGATCTCGTACTCTACAACGACCAGGCGGCGCAGTTGCTGGGGATTCCGCCGCGGCCGCCTGCTGGCAGTACCGAGCGACCTCCCACGCTCAGCGATGTCAGCCTGCCGCCGAGCCTCGGCGAGTTGCTGCGCAGCGGCCGCACCGCGCAGGACGAGATTCATCTGACCGGCACGCGGGTTCTCGTGGTCAGCCAGGAGCCGGCGTCATCAACCTCGACCACCGGCGGCAAGTCGATCCCGATGGGATTCGTGGCGACGATTCGCGACCATACCGATCTGCAGGCCCTCGGCAGTGAGTTGCAGTCGATGCAGACCCTCTCCGACGCCTTGCGGGCGCAAACCCACGAGCATTCCAACCGGCTGCACACGATTGTGTCGCTCATGGAACTCGGCCGTACCGAGCAAGCCCTCGAATTCGCCACTCACGATCTCGAATTGAGCCAACGGCTGGCCGATGAGATGGTGGGTTCGGTCGACGAACCCGTCATCAGCGCCCTCATCATGGGCAAGTCGGCGCAGGCACACGAGCGGGGCATCGCCTTGTCGGTCACCGCGTCGGGAACGCTCGCACAGTCGGGACTGGCAACTCAAGATCTCGTGACCGTGCTCGGTAATCTGGTCGACAATGCCCTGGATGCGGCGGCGGCCGGCGAGGATCCCCGCCGTGTATCGGTCGCTGTGTCGTCCAACGAGCAGGCCGTGGTGATCGAGGTCGCCGACAGTGGTGCCGGCGTGGAGCCCGACATCATCGACGACGTGCTCAGGTTCGGTTTCAGCACCAAGGCCGCCGCGGACACGGCGCCTGGCCGCTCGGCGAGTGGCCGCGGCCTTGGCCTGGCGCTGGTTCGCCAGGCGGTGACCCGCCTCGGCGGAACCCTCACCATCGGGCGGCGCGAGGGAGCCGTCTTCACGGCGACTATTCCGGTGGCCACTGGTTCAGCCGTGACCACAGCGGCGGTCGATCATGTCTGACTCTGCGCTGCCGCACATTCGGGTACTGGTTGTTGAGGACGAACCGCTCGCGGCCGAGGCCCATGCCGTCTACGTCGGTCGGCTGGCGGGCTTCGAACTCGTCGGTACGGTCGGCACCGGGCAGGAAGCGTATCGTCGAGTCGCGGCCGCGGCATCCGCCGGCACCCCGATCGACCTCGTACTCATGGACATGAACCTGCCGGACAGCCACGGGCTCGACGTGAGCCGGCGCATCCGTGCGGCCGGCTTGGCCACGGACATTATCGCCATCACCGCGGTGCGCGACCTCGACAACGTGCGTGGGGCGATTGCGGCCGGGGTCGTGCAGTATTTGATCAAGCCGTTCACCTATTCGACTTTCGCCACAAAATTGAACAGCTACCGGGACTTTCGTACGGAGTTGAACGGACAGGCATCCGTTGTGACGCAGTCAGCTGTCGACCACGCGTTCGCGAGTCTGCGGGCCCCGACGGATATTCCCCGACCGAAGGGCCTGGCCGATTCGACGCTGAACCCGATGATCGCCCATCTGCAGGCGCAGACGGCGCCGGTGTCGGCGAGTGAGCTGATGGTGCCGCTCGGGTTGTCGCGCGTGACCGCAAGGCGCTATCTGGAGTATCTCGCCGACATGGGCCTCGTGCTGCGGGCGCCCCGCTACGGCACGCCGGGGCGTCCGGAGAACGAGTACCGCTGGAAGAGCGCTCGCTAGCGATTCGTGAAGTTTGGCGCGCGCTTTTCGATGAAGGCGGCCATTCCTTCGCTCTGGTCGTCGGTGGCGAACACCGAGTGAAAGAGACGACGTTCCAGGTGGATACCGCCGCTCAGCATCGACTCGTACGCCGCGTTGACGACCTCCTTGGCGAGCATCGCGATCGGCGCTGATTTCGCGGCGATCTCGGTCGCGGTCGCGAGGGCGTCGGCGAGCAGATCGGCCGCGGGGACGATGCGGGCGACGAGGCCGGCACGCTCGGCTTCGTCGGCGTCGATGGTGCGACCGGTGAGGATCATCTCCATCGCCTTGGCCTTGCCGACGGCACGGGTGAGGCGTTGGGATCCGCCCATGCCGGGAATGACTCCGAGCTTGATCTCGGGCTGACCGAACTTAGCCGTGTCAGAGGCGATGATGAAATCACAGATCAAGGCGAGTTCGCAGCCGCCGCCGAGGGCGTGACCGGAGACAGCGGCGATGACCGGAGTGCGCACCGCCGCGAGCTTGTCCCAGCCGGCAAACCAGTCGTTGAGGTACATGTCCATGTAACTCATCGTCGACATCTCCTTGATGTCGGCGCCGGCCGCGAAAGCCCGCTCCGAACCGGTGATGATGATCGCGCCGATCGCGGGGTCTTCGTCGAGCCGGGTGGCAGCGCCGACGACGTCCTGCATCGTGGCGAAGTTCAGGGCGTTGAGCGCCTTGGGCCGGTTGAGCGTGATGACGCCCACACGGCCGTTGCGTTCGAGCAGAATATTCTCGTAGGAGTCGGCCTCGGTCGGGTTCGCATCGGTCTGGGAGTCGCTCACGCGGTGGCCTCTCGTTCGGTGAAGTCGTGCTGGTTGGTTTCGTTGTCGCCTGTTTTCGCGCGGGGTAGACGCAGCTCGCGCTCCCCCAGCGACGCGAAGTGCGCCCGGACGTCCGCGTCGGACACCGCGTCAATGGTGTTGGGCTGCCACACCGGATTGCGGTCCTTGTCGATGACCCGGGCACGGATGCCCTCGATCAGGTCGGCCCCGGCCACCATGCGCAACGACACCCGGTATTCCTGTTCGAGAACAGCTTCGAGGCTGCCGAGCTTGCGGGCGCGGCGCAGTGATTCCAGCGTGACCGTGACGGCGGTCGGCGACTTGGCTAGAATCGCGGCGGCTGCTTCGTTCGCTGCGACAACTGGAGACGACTGCAACCGTTCAATGATCGTGGGCAGATTGTTTCCGGCGTAGCACTCGTCAATCCAGTCACGTTCGGCCAGCAGCGGTGCCGGCGGCACGGTCGAGACGTATTGGGCGATGGCGAGGGCGGCCGGCATCCGTTTGAGGGCGTCGACCAGCACGTCGCGCCGGGCCCCGTCAACGAAACTGTCGGCGAGGCCGAGTGCGATGGCATCCGCACCGGTCATGGTCGCGCCGGTGAGGGCGAGGTGCGTGCCGAGCTCGCCGGGAGTGCGCGAGTAGAGGTAGGTTCCGCCGACGTCGGGCACGAAACCAATGGTGGTCTCGGGCATGCCGAGTTTGGTGCGTTCGGTCACGACCCGGTGTGAGGCGTGGCCGCTCACGCCCACTCCCCCGCCGAGCACGATGCCGTCCATCAGGGCCACGAAGGGTTTGGCGTACCGCTTGATCTGGGCGTTCAACGTGTACTCGTCGGCCCAGAATTGCGCGTTCTCGTCGGGGTTGGTGCGCGCGTCGCGGTAGATCGAGACGATATCGCCGCCGGCGCACAGGGCACGATCTCCCCGGCCGGTGAGCAGCACTGTGTGCACCTCCGGGTCGTCGTCCCATTCGGTGAGGGCCACGGCGATCTCGCAAATCATGGGGTGGGTCAGCGCATTGAGCGCCTTCGGGCGGTTCAGAATAATGCGAGCCAGCGTTCCGTCGCGCTCCAGCAACACATCGGGCTCGGTGAGAGGGGATGCCGCCCCGCTGTTCGAGGGGCTGTCGATCGAGTCAGTGCTGGGCATAACAGACCTTTCCGCGTCGATGCGGTTGTCAATGCAGGGTATCGATGCGCGCATCGAACTGGGCAATGTGCCTCAGTCTAGCGACGGCTCGATGAGCGTTGGCTGCGCACCCCGCACGAACGCTGTCCCTCGCGTAGCCTTGCCACATGGCTCGAACTAGTGCAACCAATACCGACGTGAATCGAAGTGGCATGCTCGACTTCGTGCGGCCACGCCACCACATGCTGCTGGCCACCACGCGCCTCGACGGTCGCCCGCAGATCTCCCCCGTTTCGGGCGGCGTCGACCAGGCCGGGCACATCGTGATCTCGTCGTACCCGGCCCGGGCGAAGACCCGCAACCTCGAGCGGGATGGTCGGGCATCCGTTCTCGTCTTGTCGGACGATTGGGACGGCGCCTGGATCCAGGTCGACGGTGACGCCGAGGTTGTGCACATGCCCCAAGCCGCTGATGGTTTGGTCGAGTATTTTCGCAGCATCTCCGGCGAGCATTCAAACTGGGCCGAGTATCGCGAGGCGATGGCCATTCAGAACAAATCGCTGATTCGCATCACGCCCACGCGGTGGAGCCCCATCTCCACCGGCGGCTTTCCGCCCGAGGTCACCGCCCGCCTCGACGCCCGCTGAATCACGCGAAATGTCGACGCCCCCGGGGTGTTTGGCGCCACGATGACCCTGGCTGTGACCCGGGAACGTCGGCAGTAGGCTCGGACCATGGTTGCCAGGGCTGAGCGCATTGACGGTGTCCTCACCTCGTGGAACGAGGAACGTGGTTTCGGGTTCATCTCCCCGACGAAGGGCGGCAAGGCGGCCTTCGTGCACATCAAGGCCTTTCCGCACGGTTCGGATCGGCCTCGCCTGGGCATGCCGCTCACCTTCGACGTTGAGTTCACGGCCGAGGGCAAGAGCCGGGCAACGCGACTGCGAACGTCGTCCGCCGCGGGAACTGGAGCATCCACGAAAGCCGGGACTAAACGGCGCCGCGGCACGCGCAAGAAATCCGGTGCACTGAGCTATCTCGTCATCGTCGCGTTCGTAGCCGGTTACGTCATACTCGACTCATTCCATCCCCTGCCGATCTGGATCGCGGGGTTCTATGCCGTGATGAGTCTTGTCTGCTTCCTCTTCTATGCCGCGGACAAGTCCGCTGCTGTCGCCGGGCGCTGGCGGATTTCGGAAAACACTCTCCTCGTGTCGGGCCTCGTCTGCGGCTGGCCGGGAGCGATCGTTGCCCAACAGCTTCTGCACCACAAGACGACCAAAGCGAGTTTTCGTTCGGCCTTCTGGGCCAGCGTGATTACCAACGTCGTGATCGTTGGCGTGCTTTTTCTCGGGGTCACGACGAACCTCACACCCGCCTGAGCCCAAATCCACCGATTCGCGGCAACGTCGCGGCGCGCGGGTGCAGCGACTCACCTCGCGCACGTCAATAGTGACGGCTGCTCACGCAAACTGCGTCTCGACGCCCACGCTGCTGCGCAAACGATCAATGTACCGCGACGTGCCCTCGTCGATGTCCGGCAGCCCTGCGGATAAGGCATCCGCCAAACGGGAGGCGCTGATCACAAAGGTGGGCACCGGGGCGCCCCTCAGCCGCTGCAGCTGAGGGGCGCCCCGGAACGCGTCGGGTATACCAGGATGCCCGCCGAAACTTCCCCAGGCCGGGCGCCGTGGCCACGGCCAGCAAACGAGGTCGCGTTGAGTCGAGCACCTCGGGTACGGCCTGGCCGCAGTGGATGAGGGTGCCAAATTCTACGGATACCGACCCCGGCGGGGTCATGGAATCGATCAAAATCACACCCTGCGGCCCCACCACAAGGTGATCGATGCGCGTCTTCTTCGGTCCGACCTCAAGATCGTGCCAGATCGAGGAATCCGGACCCAACGGTTTCAACGCCCGGGCGGTGAGCTCCTGCGCACTTGCCTTCATGAGCCATCTGCGTGCAGCAGCAGCAGCCGGCGCCGCAGCCACGGTTTTGTCCGAAAAGGGAATCGCCAATAACAGCGTCACGTTCGCGGGACGATTTCGCTGATTCCGTTCAAAGGTTTGCTGAGCCGATCGGTGCCGCTTCTGCGCGGCCGCGTATCGCAGCGCCCTCTCCTTGCGAAAACGGATCATATTGCGGCGATACGGGTCCCGCAGCATCCGCATGACGCCAATGGGAACGGAGCAGATCGCACCACACGCCCCAGAAATTCCGGCCACGAACGCCAGCGGCATCCATAGCGCCTGAGGGGTGCTCGCCTCCACTCCCTGACGCCACCACCAAGTTCAGAAACAGCACCACACCACCGGTAGCGAAGGCCACGATCATGCGGCGGCACAGCTTCACCCACTGGTGCAGAAACGTTCCGCGTTGCTTCGTCACGGCTGCCCCGGCTACCGGCGGTGTGGGTGGAGACGGGCAGTCGATCAGCCCCGCACGCAAAAGATCGAGGTAGAGCAGCCGCGCACTACCGCCGGGCGAAGTCAAGGCAGGGCGGCTGTTATCAATTCGAATAGGGCAGCGGATAGCTGCGGTCCCACCAGAACCATCCCGCCGAGAACTCCCACGAAGGAGGCCGCTGTCCCGGCCGAACTGGTCACGTCGGCCACTCGCACCTGCCGGTCGAGGGCCTCAAATTGGTCCAGCCGGTTAGCGATTGGCGGAGGGGCGGAGTCGACCGGGTGTCGGGATTACCGATCGCGGCCGATTGTGTAGCGACCTGTCCCACGTGCATATTCCCTGCAACGTCATCGTTCTCCAATCCCCACGGTTCGACCTACTGGCCTTTGTGTGCGGGCCGCGCGCCAGTCAACACCCAGTGAGAGGACTGGAACGGTCGGTTTCCGGATGCTCACGAACTCCCGAAACCCAGGCGACTGCTCGCAGTGCCCCCGTCGTCGAGCGGCAGAATCCGGGTGCCGAAGGTGCCCTGGTCACTACACCCATGCCCCGGCGCATAACTCCTGCAATTCCGAGGCGATGAGCAGGAGACTCCCGCAATTCCGCGGCCCGTCGGCCAGTACCGGTCTGATCTGCCGAGTTATGCGCGGTCACGTCGCCGGAACGTGATCGCCGCCGAGCGTCGCCTCCAATCAATCCCCACCCGGCACCGCTGCTTCGAGGAGGTGACCGATGGTCATCCGCTGCGGGTCGGGGCTATCGTGTGAGCATGGGCACCGCGGAGGAACCAACCACTTTCATTGCCGACATTGTTGATCGGCTAGCGCCCCGTTCCCACGCAGAACCGGTGGGCCGGGGACGTGCCGTAGGCATCCTCGGAGGTTTTCGCGACCCGCGGCAGTGCCAGGCGACTGATCCGGCGTGTTGCGAAAATCACCGAGTTCACGTGCAGCGGATGCCGCGGATCGCCTCCGCGCGCAGCGAACGAAGACGAGAGACGGGCGGCCTGCTAGTGTCTGCCGCACCCGAGCGAAGGAGTCCCGGATGGCCCGCAAATCTCGTACTGCTGATCAGAACATCTCCCGCCTCCGCAGGTACAATATCGTCGCCGGCTCGCTGCACCTCGTGCAGGCCATCGGCTTCGCATACGTACTCACCCTGCTGAGCCAGCAGGTCACCTTCGCCGTCACCGCCGACTACCTGGCCGGCGCTCCCGGCGTTCCGCTGCCGCCCGAGCGGGTGACCCTGTTCGACATCAACGTGGGCATCGGCGTCGTGGCGTTTCTGGCCCTGTCGGCGTTGTTTCACTTTCTCATCTCGTCGCCGTGGTTTTTTCACCGCTACGCGGCCGGGCTCAAGCAGAACCACAACTATTTTCGTTGGGTCGAGTACGCGCTGAGTTCCTCGATCATGATCTGGCTCATCGCGCAGATCACCGGCATCACCGACATCGCAGCGCTGTTCTCGATCTTCGCCGTCAACGGCGCCATGATCATGTTCGGCGCACTGCAAGAGAAGTACGAGACGCCGGGCAATGGCCATTTCCTCCCCTTTATCTTCGGCTCGACGGTGGGCGTGGTGCCGTGGATCCTGATTCTGATCTACTTCGTCTCCCCCGGCTCCACGAGCGAGGTGTCGCCACCGGCCTTCGTCTACGGCATCATCATTTCGCTGTTCTTGTTCTTCAATACCTTCGCCATCAACCAGTGGCTGCAATACAAGCAAATCGGCGGCTGGCACGACTATCTGCGCGGCGAACGCGCCTACATCACGCTGAGCCTGGTCGCCAAGACCGCGCTCGCGTGGCAGGTGTTCTCGGGAGCCATCATCCCGGCGCTCATCTAAGCCGCCGAGAACCCGGAATTCGTGACCGGGGCCAGCCGAATTGTTCGGTTCACTCCACCCCGCCACCGGCCGCGGGCCCGACGGCCACGGAGCGGTCGGCGTGGTTGGACCATTGGCTGAACGAACCCGGGTAGAGCGCGGGAGCAAACCCGGCGAGCGTGAGCGCCACGACGTTATGGGCCGCGACCACGCCGGAGCCGCAGTAGACGGCGACGGGCCGGCCCGGTTGCACCCCCACCGTCAGAAACCTCTCGCGCAGTTGATCGACCGGCAGAAACCGGCCTTGAGCATCGATATTGCCGGTGGCCGGCGCATTCAACGCCCCGGGAATATGGCCGGCGCGCGGGTCGATCGGTTCCACGTCGCCGCGATAACGTTCGGCAGCCCGGGAGTCCAAAACCACACCGGTATCAGCGAGGCCGGCGATCTCATCCAACGTGGTCACGGGCAGTTGATCCCAGCCGAGGTCAACGGTGCCGGGGGTGGCCGGCTCCTCCCCCGTGGCGAGGTCGTAGCGAGCGGCTGTCCAGGCTCGAAGCGATCCGTCGAGCAGCCGCACGTTGTCCAGCCCCGCATGGGTGAGCAGCCACCACGCCCGAGCCGCAGAGAAATTGTTGAGGTCGTCGTAGGCCACGACACGGTCGCCCGAGTTGATACCCCACGAACGGGCCGCACGCTCCAATTGCTGCCGCGACGGCAGCGGATGCCGACCATCGGTCACCGCCCCGTGCGCCGCCAGCTCGGTGTCGAGATCCACATATACCGCTCCGGGAATATGACCTGCACGGTACTCGGCCCGCCCGTCGGGACGATCAAGGCTCCACCGCACATCCAGAATGCGCAGCGCGTTGCCGTCGGCAATTTCTTCGGCCAGTTCGGCGGCGGTGATCAGCAGGGACATGTGGCGACTCCGGCGGTTGGGAATGGGCCGGTGCGCCAGCGGCGCCGGTACCTAGCTTAACCGTACGTCCCCGGCCGGTCCACGGGGCCCATCCACCGGGCGGGGCGAGGTTCCCCGCCGCACGATCACGCCCACCCGTCTGGTACTACGTGACATGCGCGTAACAGCATCCGACTCGCTGCTGGCCTTTCTGCGGCTAGAGGGGCTGGATTTCGCCGTATCGACTGTCGCCAGCGAGCATCATTCGGACATAAAAAAATCCCGTTTCATCGACGGCTGGCCAATGACGCGGGATTGTTGGTGCACCCCCCCGGACTTGAACCGGGAACCCACTGATTAAGAGTCAGTTGCTCTGCCAATTGAGCTAGAGGTGCGTATTTGGCCGCGAACCAACCTGCGGCAACGTGTAACCCTAACACCCCAAGCGGGCACGACGCCAATCGAGACGGCATGCCGCCCGGTGCCGGTATCCGTGCGCAAAATTACTATCCTTGGGAGCGTGACTGAACCGCGAATTTTCGATCTCGCCCCTGACCTCGCGCTGGCTCTGGCCCTCGCCGACGCCGCCGATACGATCTCCCGCGCGCGCTTCACCGCGCTCGATCTTGTCGTGACGACCAAACCCGATCGCACTCCCGTGACGGATGCCGACCAGGCGGTCGAGCGCGCCATCCGCGACATTCTCATTGACCAGCGCCCCGACGACGGCATCCTCGGCGAGGAGTTCGGCACCGAGGGGTCGACCGCGCGCCAGTGGATCATCGACCCCATCGACGGAACCGCCGGTTTTTTGCGCGGCATACCGATCTGGGCCACCCTCATCTCGCTCGCTATCGACGGCGTTCCGGTGCTCGGCGTGGTCAGCGCCCCCGCGCTCGGCAAGCGCTGGTGGGCTGCGGCCGGCAGCGGTGCCTGGTCGAGCGATTCCCGCACAGCGGATGCCGCCCCAACCCGCCTGCAGGTCTCCGGTATTGAGGCCCTCGCCGAGGCATCCATCAGCTACGGCAGCCTGCAACAGTGGGATCAGGCGGGACACCTCGACAACCTGATGAACCTCTCGCGCCAGGTCTGGCGCACCCGGGCCTACGGAGACATGTGGTCGTACATGCTGCTCGCCGAAGGCCACCTCGATATCGCGGGCGAATTCGACCTGCAGCCCTACGACATGGCCGCGCTCGCCCCGATCGTGCAGGAGGCAGGCGGAAAATTCACTTCCATTGATGGACAGCCGGGCCCCTGGCACGGGAGCGCCCTAGCCTCGAATGGGCTGTTGCACGAGGCGACGCTGGCCGTGCTCAATCCGACCCAGACAACCGCCTGAAGCTGCTTAGACCCCGGCCCCCGCATCGTCGGGGTTGATACCGTTTCGAGCGTTGCGCGCATTGAGCCGGCGCTGACGCCAGGCCCGGGGGTTCATCAGCAATATGGGTTTGGGAATGCGCAGCGCGTACCCGGTCGGAAGAATCCAGCCGTAGCGCTTGGCCAGCAATGACAGGGCAGCGCCACTGAGAATGGCCACGGCAGTACCGATCGCCACGAACCCGAGCTTGCTCAGAATCACCATTTCGGTGCTCGCGAGCAGCGCGCTCGTGGCATACAGCGTGTTGCCGCCGAAAATGGTCGGCACCTTGAGCAGCATGATGTCGCGCACCATGCCGCCGCCGACCGCGGTGATCATGCCCAGCAGAATGGCGGGCAGCCATCCGAGACCGGCGTCGAGCGCTTTCTGGGCGCCCACCGCCGACCAGCATCCCACGGCGAGCGCATCGAGCAGCAACAGCGCGCGCCTGGTCCAGTGACCGTTGAACGTGACGAAGTAGGCGATGACGCCGCCGACGATGGCACAGATCAGGTAGGCCGGGTCGAGCAGCGCGGCCGGGCTGCCCTGCTGCAGCAGGGTGTCGCGAATCATGCCGCCGCCGAGCCCACTCATAATCGCGAGCACGACGAAACCGACGATGTCGAGGCGTGCAGTGCGTGCGGCCACCCCGCCGAGAATGGCGTTGGCAAGCACGCCGGCGAGGTCCACGAAGCGGATTACCTCAAACAGCGTCTCCGACTCAGTGTTCACTTGGCCTATTCTCTCTCATCCGCGCGGCCTGGCTGGCGCGCTTACAGTGGAGGAATGAGGATCAATGCTTTTTCCGACGTCTGCCTGCGGGTGGTCATGCTGCTGTGCGCGGCACCGGAAAGCGTGACTTTCACCTCTCGAGTGGTCGCCGCCGAAGTGGGCACGCCCTACAACCACGTGAGCAAGGCCCTGTTGCGCCTGCGGGAACTCGGCCTGGTCGAAGCCATCCGCGGGCGCACCGGCGGCGTACGCATCAGCGCGCTCGGTCGCGCGGTCACCGTCGGGGCGCTGCTGCGGCAACTCGACACGCGCACCGACCTCGCTGCCTGTGAGACCCCCAACGGTCCGTGTCCCCTGCTCGACGATTGCGGTCTCCGCGGAGCCCTGCGGCGGGCCAAGGAAGCTTTCTACCGCGAACTGGATGACCTGGTCATCTCCAGTCTCCGGCACGGAAAACCGAACGGGCCGGTTCTCGTTGAACTCGGTTTGGTGCGGTAGGACTAAAGTCCCCTTTTTCTACGACCTGTAGAAAACATCAGCTTAATTCGCATTTCAAATGCTACTTTTATTGAAGGCCCCCACGAACGGGTGTCGGTTATGTAGAAGGAGCATTCATGCTGTCGATCCAGTCTCTTCCCCTCATCGAAGCCACCCTGCCGCTGGTCGGCGAACGGATGCCCGAAATCGCGAAGAACTTCTACAACCGCATGTTCACGGCCCACCCCGAGCTTTTCGACGGCCTGTTCAGCCGGTCCAACCAGAAGAACGGCACCCAGCAGCAGGCTCTGGCCGGCAGCATCGCGCTCTTCGCCACCCACCTCGTCGCCAACCCTGACACCATCCCCGAGGTCATGCTTTCCCGCATCGCTCACAAGCACGTGTCGCTGGGCATTCGTCCGGAGCAGTACGACATCGTCTACAAGTACCTCTTCGAGGCCATCGCCGATGAACTCAGCGATGTCATCACCGCCGACATTGCTGCCGCGTGGACCGACGTCTACTGGCTCATGGCGCACGCCCTGATCAAGCTGGAAAACCACCTCTACGCCGGTCTCGCGAGCGACAAGCCGCTCGCTCCCTGGACCGTCGTGAGCAAGGTGGCCGCCGGCACCGACGCCATGACCTTCACCCTGGTACCCGCCGATGACACTCCCGTTTCAGCTTCCCGCCCCGGCCAGTACGTCGGCGTCACGGTGAAGATGCCCGATGGGATCCACCAGGTTCGTCAGTATTCGCTCTCGGCCGGTACCGGAACAGACACCCGGGTATTCACGACCAAGCTCGACGCCGACGGCGAGGTCTCCCCCGCGCTGCACCGTGGCGTCGAGGTCGGCGACCAGCTCATTCTCTCGAACCCGTGCGGTGACGTCACGCTTGCGGTGGGGGACGGACCCCTCATACTCGCCTCGGCCGGCATCGGCTGCACACCGAGCGCATCGATTCTTCGCTCGCTCGCCGAGTCGAACTCCACGCGTGAGGTGCTCGTACTGCACGCCGAGAGCACGCTCGAGCGTTGGGCGCTGCGCGACCAGATGCGGGAAGACGTCGCTGAGCTGGAAGCGGCCGAGCTCGAATTGTGGCTGGAGACGCCGTCAGCCGGCGACGGAATCCACGACGGATTCATGTCGCTGGACAACGTGACCATCCCCGATGACGCATCGGTCTATCTCTGCGGCCCGCTGCCGTTCATGCGCTCGATCCGCTCGCAGGCGCTGGCCTCCGGCGTTCCGGCCGACCGTATCCACTACGAGGTTTTCGGCCCCGACCTGTGGCTCGCCAACGCCT
>Ga0307486_1001755_pt1 | contig 15974 bp, 10 predicted proteins | sample CBIW02metaG_FD_203663 | JGI IMG/M metagenome (GOLD analysis project Ga0307486, IMG submission 203663) | Sea-ice brine microbial communities from Beaufort Sea near Barrow, Alaska, United States - CBIW 0.2 | ecosystem: Environmental > Aquatic > Marine > Coastal | place: USA: Alaska | collected... | reverse complement strand
TGTACTGCTCCTGAATTCATAGCATAAGTGCGACGCTTGAAAGGTTAGGCAGAGAGCCAGCGACCGGTGAGAATCCCAACTCTCACACCGAAGAGTTCAAGCGAAGATGACTACGCATTACCGGCAGCTGACTCAGGCCCAGCTTTACTAGATCGAGGCTGGCTTAGCCTGTGGCATGCGCCAGGTTCGCATCACCAAACAGCTCGGCGTGCATCCCACGACGATCAGTCGGGAAGCTCGCCGCAATAGGACGTCAACGACCTACAAAGCGGTCTTCGCAAACCAGCAAAGCGACATTCTCCGAGCCAGTGCGCGTCAGTTTTGCAAGCTGGAGGGATGGCTGAAATCGCATCTTGCGCACTGGCTGGAATAAGGTTGTGGCCCCGAGCAAATCGCTGAGCGCTTGAAGCTGAAGCAGCCCGATTCGGCCGCCAGTCATAAGTGGATTTATCGTTTTATCGATGAAGATAAACGTGCTGGATGGCTGCTTTACCTGCAGTTCCAGGGTCATATGATGCACACGCTGCCCCTGGACAACGGCAAGGAGTGTGCGGTTCATGCACGCATCGCCCTGGATAGCCGCAGCCAGATATATTTAGCCGACCCGTATGCGTCTTGCCAGCTAGGCACTAACGAAAACACCAGCAGCTTGATGCGCCAGTATCTCCCCAAGGGCAGTGACCGTGGCAGCAGTTGATGATCAATTTACGTCCACGCAAACGCTTCGGCTAGAAGACACCGTACGAAGCGTAAGCAAGGTTGAACGTTGCACTTATGAGTTGAATTCACAGGTAATAAAACCGTGTGTCGGTTTTATGCGCGGTGCCTCCCTGCACCTCGATTTGAACATCGCGCGAATTAGGCACGTCGCCATTACTGGTAAATGTCTGCTTTTTTCAGCCGTGAATTAGGGGCTTATTTGATCCACACCTGCTTGGCGTTAACAAACTCACGGATGCCTTGGGGACCTAATTCACGTCCAATACCTGACCCTTTAATGCCGCCGCTGGGCAGCCGAGAGTCGGTTTTAACAATGCCATTAACCGCAACTTGCCCGGCCTGCAGTTCATTGATTGCCCGTTGAATATAATCCGCATTGCTCGACCAAATAGCGGCGCCCAAGCCGTAATCCGTGTCGTTGGCCAGTTGCAACGCTTGGTCGATATTTTCCGCAGCGGTGACCACCATTACCGGGCCAAAAGTTTCTTCGCGAAACGCGCACATGTCCGGGCTGACATCGGCAAGCAGTGTCACCGGATAGAAAAACCCATCACCGGCCGGCACTTCACTTTGGAATACACAGCGCGCACCGGCGTCGAGCGTTTGGGTTACTTGGCTGGCCAGGTTATCGCGCAGATCGGCCCGAGCCAAAGGACCTATATCCGTTTCCCGTTGCAAGGGATCGCCGAGCGTAAGTTTGGCCAAGCGTTGACGCAAGCGTTCGGTAAATTCTTCATAGACCGAGGCTTCGACAATAATACGTTTGGCGGCAATGCATGATTGTCCGGCGTTAATGATTCGCGAGAGCGTTGCGATATCCGCGGCCTTATCCAAATCGGCATCGGCCATTACAATGCAAGGATCGGAACCGCCGAGTTCTAACACCACGGGTTTAATTTCAGACCCTGCAATAGCCGCCACTTTTCGCCCGGCAGCGCTGGAGCCGGTAAAGGACACGCCGACAATACGCGGATCGCGAATCACGGCCTCTATTTGCGGCGTATTGATGGGCAAGTTCACCACTATATTCGCCGGCGCACCGGGCACCAAAAAGGTATCAACGATTGCCTGCGCAGAAGCGGGAACGTTCGGATCATGCTTGATGACGCAGGTATTGCCCGCCATGAGCGCGGGGACTAGATAGCGAAAGGCCAGCCAGACCGGCGCGTTCCACGGGAGAATGCCGAGTAGAGTACCCAACGGTTGATAACAGATATAACTATGGCTGGCATCCGAAGGTAATGTTTGCGAAGCAAGGTAGGCGTGAGCATGTTCGGCATAATGCTCGGCACAGCCAGCAGCCTTTTCGACTTCAGCTTCACCTTCTTTAATCGGCTTACCCATTTCCTGGGCCATCAGCTCGGCGAGATGTTGCTTGTTCTCGCGTATTTTTGTGGCAACTGCGCGCAGCACTTTAGCGCGCTCAGCGATGCTGGTGCTGCTCCACTGTGCGAAGGCATTGCGGGCATCGCCAATGCGTTCGCTAACTTGTTCGGCATTAAGCGCCGGATATTGCTTGATGACGTTTGCAGTAAATGGGTTGGTGGCCGTTAATATAGACATGCTAGCTAGCCTCCCTGATTATTGGTGTCGATTGTCGCAGGCTCTTTTTCCGTCTCAGCGGTGGCTTTCTTACTCACTTTTGGCGACGGCTGTTTTAAGGACAATAGATTGCTGTGCGCGCCGTGCTCGGGCTTTACAGTAAAGTCTTTATCGAGGCTGAAGAACGATTCACAGCCACTTTCAGTGATAAGAATAGTATCCGAGATGCCGCAGGTTTTATCGCCATCAACACCCCACATCCAGGGAATGACATGAAAGGTCATACCTTCTTCGAGGATTTTAGATTCACCTTGTTTCAAACTGATGATATAGCCCTCATCCCAGCTGGGCGGAAAGGCGATACCAATCGAATAACCCGAGCGAGTAATTAAGCGCCCACCCACATTGTTCTGCGAAATAATATTACGGACCAAATTATCTGCGTCAGAAACCGTCATGCCGGGTTGGAAGTTCTCATGCACGGCTTTTAACGCAAACTTCATTTTTTCTTGCGCGTGATGCATGGAATCAGACAATTCGCCTAACACTACGGTGCGCATCATGGCGGTATGGTAACGTCGATAACAACCGCCCACTTCCAGAAACACATGTTCGCCAGGCTGTACGATACGACCCTCCCACGTAGCATGACCAATCATGGTCCGCGGTCCAGACGTCACATAAGGCATAACGGCAGGTGGCTCGCCACCGGCGCGAAACATCCCGGAGCTAATCGCTGCACCGATTTCGTTTTCGGTTGCGCCGGCCATGCAGGCTTCAATACCCGCTTGCATACCGGCCTCGGTAGCAACAGAGGCTTTACGCATAATGTCTATTTCAAAGGACGATTTCCGAATACGTCCTTGTTCAACGATGCCGAAACAATCCAGTAGCTTTCCCTCGGTCAACGAGGTGTGCACGAAATCTTGTTGATAGGCCGGAAAGAAATAGCTATTGCGCTCGTAACCGATGCGTTTTTTCGACAGGCCAAATTCGCGCAATGCATCGATCAGCATTTGAATAGCATCACCCGTATCGGGATAAGGCCGCGTACGCTCAACCCAGGTGCGGGCAATTACATTGGATTCCTCCAACGCCCGGGTAATCATAAAAGGTTCACCTTCCAACGGAACGACGAGTGCCTGGAAGAATGAATACCCCGTGGTCTGGTAATCGGTTAGGTACATGATGTTTTCTGGATCGGTGATAACCACCGCATCCAGATGCCGCTGGGCTATACGTTCGCGTAACTCGTTTAGCCGACGTTCATATTCGGCAAACGGAAACAGCATGTCATCGCGTTGTCTCATACGGCCTCCATCACATGCTGGGTAGTCGCCACCAGAATATCCAGACCTTGTTGCAGATCGGCAGCCGGAATGGTCAGCGGCGGGATCAATTTGACAACCCGCCCGCCGGTACCACAACTGGCAATCAGCAAGCCCTTTTCAAAGCAGGTATTGACGATTTGTTTGGCGCGCTCGCCGGTGCCAACATCCAGCCCAATAATCATGCCCTTGCCGCGCACGTCTATATCGGCGAATTGTTTTGCCAATGGGGCCAGTGCATTGTTCATGGTTTGGGCATGCGCGTTGACCGTCTGCATTAACGCATCGTCTTCAAAATAGCTGAGTGCTTCTTTGCCTGCGACAAAGGACAAGTTTTGGCCGCGGAACGTGCCGGTATGCTCGCCCGGTGACCAGAGTTTGTCATATTCTGGTTTCACTAGATTGAGCGCTAGCGGTGTGCCCATTCCACCCACGCCCTTGGCAAGACAGATGATGTCCGGATCAATATCCAGATCATCAAAGCTAAAATAAGAGCCCGTGCGCCCACAACCGACCTGTATGTCATCAATAATCAGCAGGGCCCCTATTTCTTTAGCCAGCCCGGCTAACGCCTGCAACCAGCTACGATCGGCGATATTGACACCGCCTTCGGCTTGAATGGTTTCAACCAAAAAGGCCGCTGGCCGTTCGATACCGCTTGAGGGATCAAGATAGCTGTCGCGCAACTGTGCGAGTGCAGCCAGCCCGTTATCGGTACCCTTTTTCTCGCTGCCTAGCGGCAAATGGGTTACATGTTCGAGCGGCACACCAGCAGCTCCGCGAAAGTATTGGTTGGCGGTGCAGGCAAGTGCCCCCAACGTCATGCCGTGAAAACCGTGACTGAACGCCGCAACGTGTAAACGACCGGTGGCGCGGCGGGCAAGTTTGAGAGCGGCTTCAACGGCGTTACTGCCCGTCGGCCCCATAAACTGCATTTTGTGCGACATGCCCCGCGGTTCCAGAATCGTTGAAACAAACTTCTCCATGAACTCACGCTTAGCCGTGGTGTGCATGTCGAGGCTGTGCGTCACACCATTACCTTGCAGATACGCGATCATCGCTGCCTTCATGCGCGGGTTGTTATGCCCGAAATTCAACACACCGGCACCGGCAAAAAAATCAATATATTCTTTACCTTGATCATCCGTCTGGCGCGCGTTAATAGCTGTTTCGAAAATAACCGGATACACCCGGCAATAGGCTCTGATGTTGGATTCTCGCTGCTCAAATATGTTCATGTTGCCTCCAGATCGGGTGTCGCGGATGGTGCAAGACAAATAATAAAAAACACTGATAATTCACAGATTATTATATAAATCCATGCAGTGCTAATAGACTTATACTCTTCGTTGCGGTACCGGCGCGCCTGCCAGGCGCGCAAATAAGCGTGCAACCAGCGGGATGAGCCGATCATTAAAATCGTAATGGGGACTGTGACAAGGCGCTTGATTATCCGGTCCGTCATCGGCGCCAACCAAGGCAAAAGCACCGGGGATTTCTTGCAAGTAATAACTGAAATCTTCCGATGCCATCACGGGCATCAGCAAATTCTTATTTATCGCCGATAGTCCGTATTCCTCTTCCCATAGATGGCGAACGCGCTGGGCTTGTACGGCATGATTAATGGTGGCGTTATAGCGCGGAAATATCTCCACCTCGCACTCGACGCCATAAGCAAGTGCAGTTTGTTGGCTGATACTGGTAATCAACCCATTAATATAGGTGCCCGTGGCCTTATCAGGTACACGGATACTGCCGCCAATAATGGCTTGCTGGGGAATGATCGTATCGCCACTGGGCGCATTTATAGAAGTAACGCTGACTACCGCAGCTTGTTGCGGCGCTAAACGGCGGCTCATAATTTGTTGCAGGGCCATCGTAATGGCGCTGGCGGCGAGTACCGGATCGCGGCACAGCTCTGGCTGACTTGCGTGTCCGCCACGGCCATTGACCGTTAACCGAAAAGTGCTGTTGCCGCACATTACCAAACCGTCCGGACAGACAATCTCACCAAAGGCGATAGCCGGCCAATTGTGCCAGCCATAGATCTCATCTATGCCTTTGAGTGCACCATCCTGGATCATTTTAAGGGCGCCATGCCCGCCTTCTTCTGCTGGCTGGAAGATCAGCGTCACTGGGCCAGGCAATTGATCTTCATGCTGCTTTAACCAATGGGCTGCCGCATACAATGTGGCGGTATGGCCATCGTGACCACAGGCATGCATATGCCCTGGCGTACAAGAGGACCAAGCTTTGCCCGTTTGTTCGTTAATTGGTAGCGCATCAATATCGCCACGCAGTGCAATATGCGGGCCTTTATTGTGGGTGCTGTGCTGATTAAGTCGAGCGAGCGTGCCGGTGCCCGCACAGGCTTGCCAAGGAATCTTCAATTCGGTGAGAAGTTCGCGAATTCGCGCCGCCGTACGTGTCTCGTGCCAGGCAAGTTCCGGGTGAGTATGTAAATGGAGGCGCAAAGACCGCGCGCGCTCTATCGTATTTTGCCAAGTGTCCAACATACTCCTCCCAGAATTAGCTTAGCGAGAGATGTTTGAGGCTATTACCTAGACCTCATTGACAATACACCGCTACGCGCTTTTCCAGAGTAGAGCATGAAATTAGTGCAGGTACAATTGGGGTATAAGTACACATATCTGTCCAGAAAATAAATAATATAACCGTCAACAAATACAACTCCAGCCCCATTATTGCAAGCGCTCCCTAATTTCAAAATATGAGTCCATGACATCGTTGCGGTTTAACCAAGCTTTGCAGCGTCGACTCACGAAGAGAAACCGCGCGTGGACAAGGCAGCCCTGATCAGTCTGGTGCACCGCATTGACGCCCAATCCATCACCTCAGGCCAGCGAACTCACCTGGTCCGAATAAACGGGAAAAGGTGGGCGCTGTGACTATTTTTTTCAGACATTGATAGCTATTCGATCAAAAAATAGGCAAGTCACAGACGAACGACCTACTCGATCCAAGCTCACGCTATCCTCGGCTACTCATGAAAAATCCAGGCTAATAGGGCTGGATAATCTCTGAGCAAATAGCTTTACCCATAAAGAACGCGTAATTTCGATGATTTTTTGCTCAATCACCGCATTATCTGACCAAAAACTGCGGTTTTACCGGCTTTTAACTGGATTTCAGGCAAACTAAAACCATTGCAGTCTGTACGCGGCGCGTTCTCTTGCTCTCGGCGGCACGTAATTTGCGTTTACGAAACTCGTTCGCTGCATGAACTATCCCGGTCGAGGCAAAGGATGCAGTCGTTATTTTACTGCAACCGCAGACCACTCGAAATTAATCAGCGTTTGCCTAGGGTAACGTCAGGGTAGTGAAAGCTATCTTATGCCTGTACCTTTACTGTACCTATGCGTTGTGTTCCGTGCTGCCAGCCAGCCACGGGCACAGTTCACCAACGTGGCGCGGCTCAGCTATTGGGTGGTGCTAGCGGTCGTATAATGACAAGAGGCGACATATGGACGAATCGGGTAAAGCCGACCAGGGTAGCGTTCCCCATCAGCATAATGCCTTCCTTTCGGCACTGGGTGCTCTTGATAAGTGGGTAGGGTTGATTGAACGAACGATTATCACCGCATGCGTGCTGATCATGGCACTTCTCATGAGTGCGCACGTCGTAGGAAACCTTCTATTCGATCAAGGGATTCCCGGTACCTACGAAGTGACTGAAATGCTGATCGTAATCATCACCTTCGTGGGCATTGGCTACGCTGCACGCCATGCACGACATATCAGCATGTCTGCAATTTACGACATGCTAGGTGGCCGTGTTCGCAAGGGCCTACTGATCTTGATCAGCGTTGGCACCGCTGTTTTGATGTTTTATTTTGCATATAAATCAGCCCAATATGACATCGCAATTTTTGATCGAGGACGCTCTAGCTCGTCATTACATATACCTTTGTGGATTGTGTATTTGGCGCTGCCTATCGGCTTTACATTAGCAGGGGTGCAGTACGTTCTGACTACTATTCGAAATATTTTCAGTGAAGAAATCTATCGCTCATTCAATGAAAAGGAAGTTTATTCTGATATACCAATGGATAATAGCGGCGAGACCCACGCGCCAGACGAGCCTCTGGGCCCCTAACGGTCTATTTATAATATGCACAAACCAATAAAAAGCATATATCCGGTGGATTGGGGAGAGGAAAAATGCTGACTATGTTGTTCGTAACCATGCTGGTGCTACTGTTACTCGGCTTTCCGATGATGGTACCTCTGGCTGTGGGTACACTTTTCATGATGTTCACAGGCATGACATTCTTTGGTCCGGAACAGGCCGTGAGCTGGATGATTTCCGGCGTAGGTAGCTGGGTTCTGGCGGCAGTGCCCATGTTCATTTTTGCAGCAGATATCCTTACTAAGGGTCATACTGCCAATCGGTTGCTTGATGTGGTTGATTCTTTTACCCGGCACTTTCGCGGGGGGTTACCGATAACTACTGCAGCTTCCTGTGCATTGTTCGGGGCCGTCTCCGGGTCAACCCAGGCAACGGTGGTCGCCATGGGCGGCCCAATGCGTCCGAGGCTATTAGCGAAAGGCTACTCAGACAGTTTCTCTCTCGCACTGATCATCAACGCCAGCGATATAGCGCTACTGATTCCACCCAGTATCGGCTTTATTATTTACGGCGTCGTGATGAAGACTTCGATTGGCGACCTGTTTCTTGCCGGCATCCTGCCAGGTTTTGTTATTCTTCTTCTGTTTTCAATCTACTGCTACATCGATTCCTATATTAAAGGAATAGAACCGGAGCCAAAAGCCTCTTGGAGCGAACGACTTAGGGCACTGCGTAAAGCGATCCTGCCGCTTGGCTTTCCCATTATTGTTGTTGGCGGCATCTATGGTGGTTATTTTAGCGCTGTTGAGGCATCAGCGGTTGCTGTGGCCTATGCCCTACTTCTCGAAGTCGTCATATACCGAAAAGTTTCAATACGCGACCTTGGTGGACTAGCCATGTCTACCGGCATGATCACCGCCGTGGTTTTCATCTTGGTATCTATAGGAGCCGCTTTCTCGCAAGCGCTAGGCACTGCGGGCATACCGGAACAATTGCTTGGCCCTATGATAGAAAGCGTCGGCGACAGCCAGACTCTTGCTTTAGCGCTGATTGCTGCTGCCTTCTTTGTTGGCTGTATGTTCGTTGATCCAATCGTGGTTATTCTTATTCTTGTACCTATTTTCAAGCCACTGGTAGTGGCTACCGGTCTTGATCCGATTCACGTTGGGGTTATCGTAACGCTGCAGGCGGCCATAGGCTCCGCTACACCACCCTTCGGATGCGACATCTTCACAGCAATCGCGGTGTTCCGTCGGCCCTATATAGACGTGATTCGCGGCACGCCACCGTTTATTTTCATTCTGTTGCTTGCGACGGTTATTCTTATTGTGTTCCCAGAGATTTCGCTATTCCTCCCAGGATTAGGGAAATAGACTAAGCGACCAGATTTAACTGCCATAAACAAGGCTATGTACCCGTTAACGGTTGTGAGAACTACACTGAAGAAGTTTACTCATCCAGGTATGCCGTTATGGATACCTAATTCTTTCAACATCTGCTGGCTAGACTTAATCATCTCGCGATCTAGCAGAAGTCTAGCGTTAAGCACTTTCTCATCAACCTCATCAACGTGCAGCGAGATGGCCTTTGGTTGATAAAGCGGCGACGCTCTGCATGGATGCCGCTGCAATTTATGCTAAAACATATTCAGCCAGCGTTTTGATTTCAGGTGGCGGCCCACCGACCCATGCAACAGTTAACGGGTACATAGCTATAAAAAACCCGGCTTACCTTCCAGTAAGCCGGTTTTTTTTTAAAACGCAGGGGTTTATTTATCCTTACGCCTTGTTGCTGCTATCAAGAATCGGAGCCAGCTTTTTTAACCTCGCGGAGCAGAATCTCCAAGGATTGCTTGGCACGATCGCCAACCTCATCAATGAATACCTGACGCACAGGCTCGGCCATTTTACGGAACTCATCACGCTGAGCATCCGTAAGTTCGATAATATTAATGTCGCTCTTGGCCTTGATGATATCCAGGCGTTCCTTGTTAAACGTGCTCTGAATCTCGTAGCCAGTCTGTACCAGTTGGCTGTTCACGTCCTTAACCATTTTTTTCTGGTCGACAGATAAGCCTTCATACCAGTCAAGATTACCCATCATAGTAGCCACGAACTGGGCCTGTTTAGCGAAGATCATGTTTTTCTGAACTTCGTAGAACCCCATTTCTTGGTGTGCAAACACTGGCTGGATATTACCCTCGGCCTGGCCCTGTTGCATGGCACTATACAATTCACCATAGGCGATGGTGATCGGAGATGCACCGTAAGCCTTATACGTTGAGCGCAGCAGGCTGTTATCCATTACGCGAATGTGCAAGTTTTTCATGTCTGCAGGTGTTTTGATCGCCGTATTTGACGTCCACACCTGATAGCCTTCCGCCAGCTCGGCCAAAGGTACCAGCCCACGCTCACGGAACGACTGCTGCCATGGCTCACTCTGAAGAAACTCTGGCGAGTTCAATATTTTCGCCGTTTTAAGCTCATCGGCAGGCATGACAAAGTTTAAGCTCAGCAACTGGCTTTCCGGCACCGTGCCACCTAGCGCACCCGAACCAAATGCTAGCTGAAGTGAGCCACTCTGTACTGCGTCATACAGCGTTGAGTAGGAGGAACCCCACTTGCCATAAGGCAGCAGTTGAACGGTAATGTCGCCGCCGCTTTTTTTCTCAATGAGATTTTTGAACGCCTCAGCATACTTGGCCTGAACGCTGCCCTCAATTTCCTCGAGGCCAAAACGCCAAGTATCTGCACTTGCGGTACCTGCTACCGAAGCAAGACCGAACACGGTGGCAACACAAAGCCCTTTGTAAAAAGTCATAAATTCCCCTTCATGAAACCCGGATAGTTTTTGTTAGTACTGAGCGGTGAGGTAGTTTTCTGCAGTGCGCCAGATCCTTGGGGCGGGCTGCGGTTGCTCTCTCTCTCCATTTCCGTGTCTCCATTTGGCCACATTATTTCCCGCCCAATGAGGAATAGGCCATATTTGGTTGGTATTTTGGGCTTTCCAATATCCCCTTATGCCGGCGATGTTTTGTGCTTTTCCCGCCGGCACAAATTAAACTAAAGTAACAATGGCAAATGCATTCAGCTATGGCAAGAAATTCACCTTATACCAATCGCTAAATAGCTCAGGAGGAACAGCCCTTCAGTAACAATACCCTCACTGACAGATTTAAAATCCTAATTAGCAATGATTCTCAGCTCCCCCCGAACCTTTCGCAACGGTTGCGGGACGCAGGCTGTGACGACGGTTTGCTGATGCGTACTCCTGCACCGCAGTTACCCCGCTGAAGCAGGCCAGCTCGTCGAAAAGCACGCTGGAACCGAGAGCCAGGTTGAATATGGCTTCCGCCATTAATTGACCAACAGAGCCACACGCCACAGCACATCGGGGCCTTAGCCCTCGACCGCACTCCACTGTTTATTCAAGCGTTTGTCCGACACCGCCATCTTGGTGCCCAGTTGCTGGGCGTACAGGGAGACGCGGTATTCCTCGAGCATCCAGCGATACAGCAGCAGTTGCGGGTCGCGTTTACCTTCCTTGATGTGCTTGCCTAGGCGCGTTTGGTACTGCGCCCAGCAACCATTTAGCTCGCCGCTCCAGACCCGGTCTTTTTGCAATTGGCTGCCGAGCTTGTCGAAGCGCTGCTCGATGGCCTGCAGATACCGCGGCAGTTCCTTGAACCACTCGGCCGGAGTTTCGCGCACGAAACTCGGGTACACCAGATTGCTCAATTGCAACTTGATGTCGTTGAGCGCCACGGCTTGGGCCAGGTCGATCTTGCCCTTGAAGCGTTTTTGCAGCCCGTGCCAGAGTTTGAGAATCTCCAGGGTCAGACGCGCCAGAGCTTCGGCGTGTGTCGTCCAGGCGCCGCGTTTTTTTTCGGCCAGGGCTGCCAAGGCGGCGCCATCGCGGGGCAACGGCGACTCACCGTCGAGGATGCAGCGGTCCAGACTGGCCAGCAAAATATCTTCCACCAGCGCGTCGACACGGCCCAGTTCACGGTGCAGCAAGCCCAGCTCGGTGAGCCCCGGCAGTTTGCCGCGCAGAAATTTGCCCGGTTCGGCCAACTGTTGCAGCAGCAGTCGCTGCAAGGCCCGGCGATGCTGATACTCGGCCTCGGCCTGGGTTGCAAAGCGCCCTTCCTTGACCACCCCGGCGTCTTCCACCAGCGCCGGGTAAACGGTCAGGGACAGCCCGGCGATCTGTTGCTGGGTCTGTTGCTGCAATTGGGCAAAAGCTTTGGGCTGCACCGGCTGCTGAGTTTTTTCGTTGCGCGGCAGGGCCAGGGCCGTTTGACTGGCCTGCGCAAAACGCGCGGTCAGTTCGGCCAGGTTGCGGCCCTCGCCAAGCAGCGCGCCCTGCCCATCCACCACTTCGATGTTCATTTTCAGGTGGCTTTCCAGCTGCTGTTCGGCCTCGGCCCAGGCCTCGTCGCTGACCCGTCCGCCGGTCATGCGCAGTAGTTCGTGACCGAGCGCGGTCGGCAGCGAGCCTTCGCCGATGGTCAACCGCTGCAGCGCGGCCTTGACGAAATCCGGCACCGGCACGAAGTTTTTGCGCAAGGCTTTGGGCAAGTTGCGCACCAGGGCGATGCATTTGGCCTCCAGCAACCCCGGCACCAGCCATTGCAAACGTTCGGCCGGCAACTGCGGCAACAGCGGCGCCGGCACGCGCAGGGTGACACCGTCCCGCGGGTGATTGGGTTCAAAGTGGTAGCTCAAGGGCAAGGTCAGCTGGCCGAGCTGCAAGGTATCCGGATAATGCTGGGCGGTGACTTCCAGCGCCTCGCGGGCCAGCACGTCGGCCTCGGCCATGATCAGCAGCTGCGGATCCTTGGCGCTCTGAGTTTTGTACCAACTGTCGAACGTCGCGGTCTGATGAATCTCGGCCGGGATGCGCGCCTCGTAATAAGCGAACAGGGTTTCTTCGTCGGCCAGAATATCCCGGCGGCGGGCCTTGGCTTCCAGCTCGTCGAGCTGCTCGATGAGCAGGGCATTGGCGCTCAGGCACTTGGCCCGCGAATGGATTTCGCCACGCACCAAGCCCTCGCGAATGAACAGTTCGCGCGATAACAGCGGATCGATCGGCCCGTAATGCACCGGCCGGCGGCCGATCACGATCAGGCCATACAGAGTGATTTGTTCGAACGCCACCACCTGACCGCGCTTCTTCTCCCAATGCGGTTCGAAGTGATTTTTCTTGATCAGGTGCCCGGCCAGCGGCTCGATCCACTCGGGTTCGATCTTCGCCACCTGACGCGCAAACAGCTTGCTGGTTTCCACCAGTTCGGCGGCCATCAACCATTGCGGGCGTTTCTTGCCCAGCCCCGAGGACGGATGAATCCAGAAGCGTCGCTGGCGCGCGCCCAGGTAATCGCCGTCTTCAGTCTTCTGCCCGATCTGGCTGAGCAGGCCGCTGAGTACTGCCTTGTGCAGTTTGGGGAAATCCGCCGATTCGCTGTTGACGCTCAGCTGCAACTCGCGGCAAATCAGGCTCAGCTGGCGGTGCGAATCGCGCCATTCGCGCAGCCGTAAATAGTTCAGGAAATTCTTGCGGCACCAGCTGCGCAGCGGATTGGCGCCCAGCGCTAGGCGCTGTTCCTCGAAGCCGCGCCACAGTTTGACCAGCCCGGCAAAGTCCGAATCCGGATCTTTCCACTGGGCATGCGCCTGGTCGGCGGCCTGCTGGCGCTCCGGCGGACGCTCGCGCACATCCTGCACCGACAGCGCGCTGGCGATGATCAGCATTTCCTGCAGGCTGCCCTGCGTGGCGGCTTCCAGCAGCATCCGGCCCAGCCGCGGGTCCACCGGCAGGCGCGCCAGTTGCCGACCCATGGGCGTCAGCTGGTTTTCCCGATTAACCGCCGAGAGTTCCTGCAGCAGGTTGAAACCATCGGTGATGGCCTTGCCTTCGGGCGGCTCGATAAAGGGAAACGCCTCGATCTGACCGAGGCGCAGGTGCAGCATCTGCAGGATCACCGCGGCCAGGTTGGTGCGCAGGATTTCCGGATCGGTAAAGGCCGGCCGGCCGTTGAAATCGTCTTCGCTGTACAGACGAATGCACAGGCCCGGCTCGACCCGTCCGCAACGGCCCTTGCGCTGGTTGGCGCTGGCCTGGGAGACCGCCTCGATAGGCAGGCGCTGCACCTTGGCGCGGTAGCTGTAGCGGCTGATCCGCGCGGTGCCGCTGTCGATTACATAGCGAATGCCCGGCACGGTCAGCGAGGTTTCCGCGACGTTGGTGGCCAGCACGATTTTGCGCCCGGGCCGCGACTGAAAAATCTTCTGCTGCTCGGCCGGCGACAGCCGCGCATACAGCGGCAGAATTTCCGCATGTTTGAGGTTGGCCCGGCGCAGCATCTCGGCGGCGTCGCGGATTTCCCGCTCGCCCGGCAGAAACACCAGCACGTCGCCGGGACGCTTGCCGGCGCTGCGCTCGAACGCCGCCAGTTCGTCCAGGGTGGCGAGAATCGCCTGATCCACCGACAGGTCATCCTCGACCGCGTTGCCCTCCTCGTCCTGCTCGGCAGTCAGCGGCCGATACCAGGTTTCCACGGGGAAGGTGCGCCCGGACACTTCGACAATCGGCGCACCATCGAAATGCTCGGAAAAGCGCGTCAGGTCGATGGTCGCCGAGGTGATAATCAGCTTCAGATCAGGGCGGCGCGGCAGCAGCAACTTCAGAAAACCCAGCAGAAAATCGATGTTCAGACTGCGCTCATGGGCCTCGTCGACAATGATCGTGTCGTACTTTTCCAGGTAACGGTCGTGCTGGGTTTCGGCCAGCAGAATGCCGTCGGTCATCAGTTTGATCAGGGTCGTGGGGCTGCTTTTGTCCTCGAAGCGCACTTGATAGCCGACCAGTTCGCCCAAGGGCGTGGCCAATTCCTCGGCGACCCGCATGGCCACACTGCGCGCGGCGATCCGCCGGGGCTGAGTGTGGCCGATCAAGCCATGTTGACCGCGGCCCAGCTCCAGGCAGATTTTCGGCAGCTGGGTGGTCTTGCCCGAGCCGGTTTCGCCGGCAATGATCACCACCTGATTCTTGGCGATGACGGCCTTGATCTCGTCGCGCTTGGCGGCAATCGGCAGGCTGTCGTCATAGCGCACCACAGGCACACTCAGGCGCCGCGCCTCAACCTTGGCCACCGAGGCCTGAAAGGTCGCCACCCAGCGCGCCAGCTTGGCCTCATCAGGGGCTTGCTTGCGCAACTCATGCAGCTGCCGTCGCAGGCGATGGCGGTCGGCGAGCATGGCGTGGTCGAGGTTATTCAGCAGGTGCTCAACATCAGGAATCGGGTCAGTCATCAGGCACTTTTCATAGGAGCGAACGTGCGCCTGGCGGCGCAGCCGAAAAATAAGTGCGTAATTGTCGCAGATTCAGGCGTGTAACAACGACAGTCCCCGCGCGCAAGGTGATCTCGGCGCGCGGCGGGACGGCCCTAGATCAGATGCGAAACTGGCCGACCAGACGGTGCAGGGTTTCGGTCAGGCTGTTCAGCTCCTGAGAGGTGTGCGCACCTTTAGCTGCATCGTTGGCCACGCTGTCTATGGCGCCGGCAATCTGGTGCACGCTGCGGTTGATTTCCTCGGCCACGGCAGTCTGCTCTTCGGCGGCGCTGGCGATCTGCGCGTTCATCGCATTGATAGTCCCGATTAACGTGGCGATGGCATCCAGCGAGACACCCGCCTGATTGGCCTGCTCGCGGGTACTCTGGCCTTTCTCGCCGGCCCGCTGCATGGTCGATACGGTATGCGCGGTGGCTTTTTTCAGGCGGTCGATCATGCTTTGAATTTCGCCGGTGCTCTGCTGAGTGCGGCTGGCCAGCGCGCGAACTTCATCGGCGACCACAGCAAACCCACGCCCGGCCTCGCCCGCACGCGCCGCTTCGATAGCGGCGTTGAGCGCCAGCAGGTTGGTCTGATCGGCAATTGCGCGAATCACATCCAACACGCCAACGATGCCTTCGACGTCCTGCTGCAAACTGCCCAGCGATTCGCCACTGCCGTGCAGTTCGCCGACCAGTTCATGAATGTGCCCGACGCTGCCGTCGACCACCTGTTTGGCCGCCTGGCCTTGCTGGTCGGCTTGCTGGGCGGCTTCGGCGGCGCGCTGGGCGCTCATCGCCACTTCGTGGGCCGCGGCGGACATTTCATTGATGGCCGTGGCCACCTGATCGCTTTCAATCCGCTGTTTTTCCATCGCCTGCTCGGAACGCTGGGCCTGACCCGCCACCGCGCCAACCAATTTCGACATCTGGGCACTGGTACCGGCTACCTGCTGGACCA
>Ga0307486_1001753_pt1 | contig 15979 bp, 13 predicted proteins | sample CBIW02metaG_FD_203663 | JGI IMG/M metagenome (GOLD analysis project Ga0307486, IMG submission 203663) | Sea-ice brine microbial communities from Beaufort Sea near Barrow, Alaska, United States - CBIW 0.2 | ecosystem: Environmental > Aquatic > Marine > Coastal | place: USA: Alaska | collected... | reverse complement strand
TGAAGTTTTTGATTCTCAAATCAATGAAGTTGAATGTGAAAATAGGTTAGAAATACTACCCGGAGAAATAAACAATCAAAATACAATTGATTTTATAACCAAAATCAAACCCGATATTCTAATTACCTTTGGTATTGGAATACTCCAACAAAATTTCCTATCAGTAGCCCCCAAAGAAATTTGGAATATCCATGGCGGATTATCCCCTTGGTACAAAGGAACTATTACTCATTTTTGGCCCTCTTATAATCTGCAGCCACAATTTACCGGGTGCACAATCCATTATATTAATTCAAAAATTGATGCGGGTGCAATTATCCATCAAACACCGGCTGTTTTAGAATATAATGATGGACTGCATCAATTATCCTGTAAGTCTTTAAAAATAGGTTTTGATACTATTGTACCCCTATTAAGTTTAATGGACAGATCAAATAATATAAAAGCTGTTAATCAAAAAACCACCGGAAAATTATGGTTAAAGAAAGATTGGGCTCCACAACATTTAAAATTGATCTATGGATTATATGAAGATAAAATAGTGAATGCTTATTTAAATGGAGAACTCTCTCAACATTTACCAAAATTGATTCAACAAAAAATTTGAATAAAATTTTTGTTGAATGTCAAACTTTATTTTTTCTCTAGTGTCTCAGAAATGTTTTGAATTATTCTCCCGGCATACCTCTCCCAGGTATAATTCCCTTCCATAGAGTGAATCAAATTTTGATTGTTACTTAAACATTCACGGAGATCAGTATTCGTAATAATTTCCTTCAAAGAATGTTTTAATTCTTTTTTAGTGGGGCCCGTAATAAGGAGGTCCTTTCCATTATGAAAAGCCTGTCTCACCGATGGTATATCTGGGCCAACTACCGGTAATCCGGCTGACAGATATTCAAATATCTTTAGAGGATTCATATAAGTATTGGCATAATGGTGCACCGCCACATCAAAACAATTTAAATTTTCATTAATATCTTCATGTTTTATCCAACCTCTGAGTTCTATATATTTCTCCAGTTTGAATTTTTTTATCCTGGATAAAATTTTTGAAAATGCCGGTCCGTCTCCAATTATCACCAGCCGTAAAAAAGGAAAATCCTCCAGTAATTCCTTAAAAACATCAACCAATAAACCGAGCTGTTTGTGAAAATCCAGGGTTCCTATATATCCCAAAATAAAAGCATCCGGGGGATAATTCCATTTTTGGCGAAGGGCTTTTTTATCCTCAATAGGGAAAAAATTTGTTGGATCTGTTCCGTTATGTATAACGATATCCCTGTTATGGTTCAGGTTTTTTCCCATAATACGTTTTCGGGAAAAATCAGAAATAAAAAAATTTAAATCAGATTGAAGATAAGCATTTGTCTGCTGCTTTAAAAACCACTTTTTAAAAGCGATGTTTTTAAAGGGTTCATCAAAGGGAGAACCGTTTATTTGGGTGCATATCAATAAATTGGGAAACAGCTTTTTTAATCGAATTATCTGAAGAAAATTGGAATCTATTTGAAGCAGGATTACATCGGGTTTTATCTCCCTAATTTTTTCAGTCAATCCTTTAAAATAAAATTGATTGCGCCTATAAAAAAACAGAACCTGCAAAAGAGGAATTCGTCGGAGAAATTCACGAAACGAATTTTTTTTATCTGCAGTAAAACCTTTACTTTTTGATTTTAATGGGAAAATGATTTTTTTGGACACACAATCAATAGTGTCCAATTGTTTGTAAAACTCTATGGACTGAATACTTCCTCCGTGATTGGCATAATATGACGTACTGTAATATAGAAATTTCATCAAAGCGATCCTGTTTTTAACAATTTTTGCAATTCCTTGTCAAAGTGAATATTCCCGCAAGGCGAATTCTTTAAGGCATTCTTAAAAGCCTCAAATTCCATACCCGGATTGTGAAGCCCCTGGTCTTCAATATGTTTTTTGTTTGCTTCAAGATCTTCAAGTTCCTCTCTATAATCTTTTGCATAGGGGGTTTTAAAAAAGGTAAATCCGGTAATAAAAATTTCTTCGCAAGCTGACTGCAATACGGCTGCCAAGGTTGAATATCCTATTGTGGGAACAAATCCATCCAGTTCATTGCTTAAAACCCTATAATTTTCTTTTGAAAGCATGTAGGTTTTTCGAAATAAAAGATGACGTTTATAATAACTCAAATGCGTAATTAACCCTTCTTTTGAATAGTTCGGATTGATAACTTTTTCTATTCCCAATGCGTCAAAATACTCCCAATCTATAGGCCCTCCACCGCTGTAATTATTTTCATAAAAACTGTGAAATAAATATGTGAACTTAGATCCTATAAATTCGGTTTTTTCCTTATTCCAGGCATGTGGTGCTTTATTAATTCGTATTACAATATCGAAACCATCTATAAATGTTCCGTTTTTTTCAACAAAAGCCGAATCGGCAGCACCTATTATTGCGATCCTTTTATTTTTGAACTCCTTTTTCGGATTGAACATCCTTAAGGAAAATATCATTAAAAATATGGCATAGATCCCTTTAATCAACTTCATTTAAACGAATTTATATAGTTTAAACCTCTTGCTTTCAGAGCAGGATTGTTATACCCAAAAAACTGGATATCATTGAGCCTGGAAGCTTCAAAATCGTTGATGGAATCTCCTATTAAGCAGGTTTCTTCCGGCTTATAGCCTTTTTCTTCCATCAATATTCTCACCAGGTCAATTTTTGGAGTTGGTGAACCGTGAATGGATTTAAAATATTCTGTAATTTCCAATTGGTCACAAAGGAATCTCAATTCATTCCCGTCAGATCCGGAAACGATATGCATATGATAAAGTTTCTTATTTCTTTTTATGAAACTAATCACTTCCTCTATTAAGCGACCTTTAGAGGTTAAGGATTTTCTCATAATTTCTGAAAACTCTTCAGCCCATTGCTGTACTTTTTCTTCATTCTTTTCTCCCCCAATTATCTGCTCCAAAAAATATTCAAATTTCACATAACGAGACAATCCTCCATTTTTTCTATGAAAACTGAGTAAAATCTCTATTTGTGAAGCAGGAAATAAAGTGAGTACTTTTCTAAAGCCGTCTTCCCTTACCTCCATAGAATCCAGGATTACCCCGTCAAAATCCCATAAAATACACGTTTTATTTATAAATTCTTTCATAAACAGCTTCTGCTATTTTAAAATCTTCCTCATTATCTATATCCAGCGATGAAATTTTATCAAATTCAATTAAAAACGGACTTTCCCCCGTCCTGTTCCCCTTGAGATAATCTTCCCGGGATGCTATAAATATCGCGTTGTTTATTTCAAACCAGTCCGCCAGATCCTGGGTTCGTGGCCAGGCAAATCCAGTTAAATTGTTAACGAGTTCACCGGATCTTTTATCAAGTAAGAATTCGCGGTATTTACGACCAGAGATCAAAGAGTCAAAACCGGAGATTTTGATTTCCCTATATTTTTTGATGGCTTCTGTGTATTTCTCAGCATCACAAAAAGGACTGGTCACGTGGGTCCATAAAATTTCTTCGGCAGAAGTAATTTCAGCAACGTGCCGAATTAGGTCAGAAAGTGAAGTTTCAGACTTTCCCAATTCATCAGGTCTTTCCACCAATTTTAAATTTTTCATCTGCTTCTGAAATCCGGAAGCTATTTCCCAACACTTTTTATCGTTTGTGGAAACCACAATTTCATCTGCCAGCTCAAGATTTTTTAACTGGTTTAATTTAAGCTCCAGCAACCCACCTTCAATGCCCGCAAAATTACGTGTATTTTTTTCTGAAACTCGCTCGCTTCCTCTTCTTACGGGTATAAAAATTGTTAAAGACATATTAAATTAAAGAAAATATAGATTTTAAAGGTATAGAATACAAAGTTGGTGTAAGTGCCACTAATTCAGGTTGGTCATCTTTTAAATGATTAAAAATGAATTGATTTTCATCAAATAATTCCAGTTGATCTTTGGTGACAGCTTCCCCATATCCATCATATCCGGTTAAAAATATTTCTTTGGCCATAAGCTGAACAGCAATTTGAGTAGCCATTGCTGTTGCCGAAATTTTAAAGGTATCTATAAAATCTATCTCTTCCAGGAGAAAGGTGTTTTCAAGACATGAACCCGGCACATAATTATTTGCTGAAATATTCTTTGGCGGCACTACAAACAATCGGTTATTAAGTTCCTCAAATTTAAACAATTTTTCCAAACGTTTTCCTTCCCTTCCGGACAGGCAATGTATTTGCAAATTTGGTAAGCCGGAAAACACCGGAACATTTTTGGAACTGGCATAAATGATGCAAATTTCTGGATTCTTTTTCAAAAATTCGATAAGGGCTGAAGAAAATTTTACCGCTGAATTTCCTCCTCCAACAAGCAAAACTTTGTCTGCCAATTTAAAATTTTCGAATTTGGGAAAGTTGGTTTCTGTAATTTCAGAAGTTATGGTTTGGCCAACATCTTCAATAATGGCATTCAGGGAATAATATCGTTTTTTTACCTGAGACATCACCGTGTTTTGAGGCAAAGAAAAAGCTCCGGAAACCATATAAGGTAAATTAGTACCCCATTTGTATTTATCGTTTAAGATCAGGAATGAATTGGTAAGTACGTTTAATGCGTCAAAATCTACCGGAATTCCATATTGCTGATGCATGATACTAAACCACAATTCGGTTTTTAAATTCCCGGCGCCGCGCCCCATCCCACAAATTGTGGAATCGATAATACCTGCTCCTGAATTAAGGGCTGCCAGGCTGTTCACCAAAGCCATCTCAAGATTGTTGTGGCCGTGAAACCCCAATGGAATATTTAAGTGTTGTTTTAATTTTTTAAAAATATCAGAAACCTGTTCCGGATACAAGCCTCCATAGGAATCTACTACATAAAAATAATCGGAAGCAGTGTTGAGTTCTTCTAAGCTTTCATCCAACTTAAAATCGGTTTCCCATCGGCTGGCATACATCAGGTTAAATGATACCACAAACCCAAGTTCTTTGACCTTTTTAGACAGTTTAAGGGCCCTTTTGTAATTTTTGGGAGCAACTGCCAATCTTACCATTGAAACCAAACCTTTGCAAGGATTTAAAAGCACATCAAGATCATCAGGCAGGACTTCCTTTTCATTAAGGATGATGGCAAGTTTTTTATCGGTTTTGCTCTTAATGGTCTTTAAAACAAACTCAGGCAAATAATAAAAAGCTCCCGCATATTCCTCTTTTAATTTAGACCTATAACCAATTTCTATAAAATCTATCGGTAACCGGTTCATGGTTTCAAAATATTCGGTAACTAAATTATCATCAAAATCCCAGTCGGTATAGTAACCGCCATCCCTCAAGGTGCAATCTAATAAGCTAACCTGGTTTTGACCTAAGTTCATCATTAAAAGTAGTTTTAAAAAATATTAAGCAATTTAATCATAAACAATCAGGTTTACTTCGGTTTGCCCGGAATTCTAAAATCTTTCAGAAAAAATGCGCGGAGTGCCAAAAACTGGATCCGGAACATTTTGTTTCCATAATCCGTACCATACCTATAACCCAAAAACATTTTTGCTAAACTTTTTAACATTAATATAAGAAGAGGAAAAAGAAACCTGTTTTTTAAAAATATACTCAACAAGTTTCGCGTACTGTAAAATTCCCTCTTTAAGATCTCTGCATTTCCGAATGATTTGCTCGTCCATCTATAATTATCCTGAACTAAATTGGCATTTCTTCTCACTTTCAGCCAGGACTGGGTATCGACATAATTTTTAAAGCCTCTATTTATAACCTGAAGACAAAAATCAAATTCCTCAAAACCAAAAAACAAATTCTCATCAGGTAAAGCTCCCGCTTTTATAACTTCAGAATTAACGAGCATTGTATGGCCACCGGGAACAGAATCTACAGCTAAATACTTACTTTGTTTTAATTCCTTATTTGATAAAGATTGAATTCTACCGCTAAATTTATTGAACTGCCCTCCTTTCCCTCCAAAAATTCCGATTTTCACTCCTTTATTCTGCAGTTCCTTTATCCCTTCAAATAAATGTTCAAAAACCGTATTATCACGTGGTGGATTATCATCATCTCCCCAATAGATCCAGTCGTAGCCCAATTCAGTTAATTTTTTAAGTCCAATTTTAGAGGCTCCGGCTGGGCCACTATTATAACCCACCCTTATATATTCAAGATTACTAAAGTGGTTCTTATTGAGCAAAATTTCGATCTTCCGGGAAATACTGTTATCGACTACCACAATAAATTCCGGAGGAAAAGTTTGTTCCCGCAGCTTATAAATGGTCTTAAGTAGTATCTCAGGCCGTTCGTATGTCATCACAAAAGCAGCAAATCTCAATTCTTTCATATTTTTACCGCTAATAATTATTTCAGAAACACTTTAATATTTTAATCTGAGATTAAAATATTTATAAACTTTCTGAATTATTTTGGCTTTAATCCGCTGTATAATTGAATAAGAATGAATGCGCTTCTCTTTAAAAAAAATTCCCTCTCCCATTTTATTCTCATTATAATATAATGATTTTGTACCCCCCATCAAAAAATAATAACCGAATTTTAAGGAATTTAGAATAGGTTTTGGTTGCAGATCAGCTTTGAGCAAACCTTCTATATCTCTTTTATTCTCAGGAATATAAGCCACTTCAGAATAAAAATAAATACCCTTTCCCAGCAATATCACAGGCTTTCTAAAAAAATTGGCTTCCAGCCCTGTAGTAGATCCAAAACTTATGACTTTATAAGCCCTTTCCATCAAAGTGTAGCTGTCAATTTTACTTTCTGGTTCAATTACAAAAATGTTGGGATATTTTTGATGAAACTGTTTAATTTCTTCAACAAATTTGTGTTTTACTCCGGATAAATTCGGGTGCATACGGAGGATCAAATTGAAATGTTTTAATCGCTCACCAATCAAATTAATTAAATATTCCAGGCCTTCATTTTGATTTTTAAAAAATGGATTATTATACTCTTCTCCCAACGCCGCAAATTCGTCATCGGAACTATTAAACAAGACAATATTTATATTTCCGTTGGACATATAGTCCGGAACATCCCCTTTTTTCATTCCTTGGGTAAATGACGGAAAAATAATGCTTTCCCCTGATTTTTGACGATTAAAGAAATTTGCACCGATTTCATTTTTTTCGGTTTCAGAGAATTCCGACTCCCGCCAGCATTGTTCTACCAAATTTGCTTTATAACGAATATTATGAGGTAGCACATTCTTATAAAATTCGATATTCCCTCCAAACCTTGCCCTTTCAACATTATAACAATCAATATCATTCGAAAGGCTAGCGCGCATTACGGCCCGCACATAATCCTGGCGGCCATTAAAATTATATACTACATCAATTTTTTCTTTTTCCAAAAACCCTTGAAGGCCAAGATAAAATGACAAGGCATTTACAGCCAGTTCTTTTACATAATTCTGATTTACATCATTCAAATCCCGATCCCGGGATCTGGAAATGTAAGTAGATAAAGTAGCTGCACCGACTTCAAAATTTTCGAAAATTTGGTCAAATTCAACGATAGGTTTATCACTGAAGAATAATGCTGCCCTTTGTTTATCCGCCGAAGTAATCAGCTCTTCAATTTTTAGGTGTTTAAAATTTCCGCTAACAAGTTCAAGGGTGTTTTTAACCCCGGTTTTACAACGATAGCAAACATCCGGTTGTCTATGAATATTGAAATAACAAACATCAAAAGTATTGGAACATGTTAAGTAAAAGATCTTGGCATTGGGATATTTGTCCAGTTGGGTTTGCAGCACATCGGGCATAATTCCACGGGAATAACTGTCTATACTAAATACCGCAGCGATTAATATATTCATTAGATGCTATTAATTATCAAATTTATAAATTTTGAAGTTGTACCATTCCACGGAATTCTTCTGAAGTTTCCAGCAATTTCTCAAAACTGCCGATGGCGCTAATACCGCCATTTTTCATCAAGATAATCCGGTCTGCATTTTTAATGGTTGCCAACCGATGTGCAATGATGATGATCGTGAACTGTCCTTTTAAATTATTGATATTTTGCTGAATTACCGATTCAGTTTCCCCATCCAAAGCTGAAGTAGCTTCATCCATTAACAGGAAATCCACCTCCTTATACAATTCTCTGGCGATAGAAAGCCTTTGTTTTTGACCTCCGCTGATATTTATACCATTGGTTCCCAATAAACTATCTTCCTTTTGAGGCAAATTCATAATATAATCTGAAATTGCGGCCTTTTCTATTGCTTTTAAAAATCGACCGTAATTTTCATCGGTTTTTGGAGCCCAAAAACTAATATTGTTATATATAGTATCATTAAAAATTGTGGCATCCTGTACGATGTACCCAATATGCTTTTTAAAACTGGACAAATCCAATTGCTCAATTGGTGTATTATCTATCAAATAATTTCCTGAACCCGGTAATAATAATCCGGAAAGAATATTCAATAAAGTAGATTTTCCCGCACCGCTCTCCCCAACTATTGCCAGGGTTTCATTCTTATAAATGCAAAGATCTATATTCCGAAGCACTTTTTTTCCTGAATTAAATTCGAAGCTGAGATCCTTCAATTTTAGCTTTTCTGTAAAGCCTTTAAATATTTCTGTTCCGTTGCGTTCACGGCCACACTTCAATTCCTCGGTAAAAGACTGCATATTATCAAGACTGCCTGAAACCCCTAAAAACAAATTCCATTGTTCCTGCATCGCCATAAAGAAAGTAATTCCTCTATACAGCAAAATTAGACTGAGCAGAATACTCCCAACCACTTCATCAAAAAAATACATATTTAAAAAAATAGCCCCAAATACAACCAGAATAGTAAGCGGTTCACGAATGGCTCCCAGCAAAGCATCTACCATTCCCATTCTCCTCTGAAGGCTTTCTATTCCAATTATGTTAGATTTCAATTTTTCCCCATACAGATCATTTAATCCTGTCGCCTTTAAATATTTAAAAAGATGAATTTTTTGAACCAGTAAATTTTGAAAAATATGGGATTGGAAAGTGAGTTTTTTGGAAAAATACTTGGTGCGTTTATAAAGGGCTTTATATATAAAATTTATCATTATTCCTCCAACAACTGCCAAAAGCGTGAATTTCCAGTCGGAACCCAAGGCCAATGACACATAAACCAATACAAGAACCCCGAATTGAACTGATTTAAAATAATAATTATAAGCAATATTTACCCGATTAACCTCCCCGCTAAAGGTGTTTTGTATTCGCCCTGCATCAGTTTTTAGGAATTTCTGGAAATCATAACGATTCAGCAAATCTATATTAGAAATTCTTATTTTGCGCATAAAATATTGTTGATAAATAATCCTCACAAAGGATTCTATAAATTTAGCAATTCCCTTGATGCTGAAAAATACAAAAATCAATAAGAATATATTGGTGAGATTTGGAGTAATCCCTAATTGGTTGATTACCAGATCACTTATAAAATCCTGGTTCTTCCCAACTTCTACAGCACTGGAGTCGGCAGTGATCAATTTAAAGAGGGGAATAAACAATGCCAATCCAATTCCGTCCAGAAGTCCGACCATTAAACTAATACCAAAGGCTATAAAAATTCGGTATCTTAAATATCCATAGAAATATGATAGGTAATGAAAATAATTTTTCAAGAATTTTTTATAATCCATAGATGCTTTGTAATAACATTCAAAACTACTAATTAATTACCCAATGGGTAGGTATCAAGGGTAAATTTTAGTTTAAGATTAAGGTTTTTATTTATTCCCGAAGAATAAATATCTTCAAAAATCCGGTTTAATTAAGCAATTGTTGAAAATAAATTGCCCCAAGCGACTTAATTCTGTCTAATCAATTTTTGATCTACTTCCAGATCCCTGAGGAAATTTTTGTGAGTAGTTAATTTGGGCTAGCAACAAGCCTGAGAAATAAAATCCACCATTCGTTTTGCCAAAAAAAACATATCTGGTCAATTTTAACCAAAGAGTAGTCAATCATTCTATTGAATATGATACCGTTATCTCTGGCAAAACACAAAATAATGATACCAGACCCAGGAAACATTATATAATTTGTGATTATATTTGCTCTCCAACAAATAAAAATTTATTTATTTACGCTGCAAGCATCAGTTTACAAAATTCTAAGAGGATAATCGTAATTATTTCAAAACACCTTAAAATATTAGTGTATTATTTGGAAGCAACATAAATTTATAATCTGGATTAATCCCATCGTTATAATGTTCATTCTTTAGCTTTGATTTTCCCCAATTAAGTTCTGAGCTGATATTTTTGAATTCAATAAAAATAATGAAATATAAAATTTCGGTAATAATACCAACTTATAACAGGGCACACATAATAAAGGATGCATTAGAGTCTGTTTTAATGCAGACTTATTCTAATTGGGAATGTATAATAATTGATGACGGATCTACAGATCATTCCGAAAGGTTAATTAAAGAGTTTTTAGCCATAGATAATAGATTTAAATTTATTAAAAGACCCCCATCAAAAAATAAAGGAGCAGCTACATGTAGAAATATAGGATTAGAAAATGCCACAGGAGATTATATACAATTTTTAGATTCCGATGATTTCATCGCAACTAATAAATTCGAAGTTCAAATTAAACTTCTAAAAAATGAAAATTCAACCACATTGGGAACTTGCCGGTATGGAATTATGAGGCCAATATGGGGAAAACCAAGAGTTTTTTATGGGTTAGTCTCCTTCAGAACATTTAAAAAACCTCAGGATTTATTCAAAATTTTTGCAATTAACTTTTCCTATTTTCCATTACATGTTTATTTAATTCCTGTAGTGATAATTAACAAAGTGGGCAAGTGGAATGAAAAACTGACAGTTAATGATGATGGAGAATATTTTTCAAGGGTTATTCTAAATTGTTCAAAAATAAAATTCTGTAATAATACATTTGCAGTTTATAGAACAGGGGCAGGAAACCGAATTACCCGGCAAATAATGGAGGACGCAGGCGTTCAAAGTTATGTTGAAAGTTGGAATTTAATTGAAAAGAATATTTCTGAAAAAACCGGTATAAAAAATCATTTATATGTTCAGGGAGCCAAAGCAAATATGTACAAAAGGCTTCTAAAAGAGAATCCAACTTTAATATCTAAATATTCAATATTTTTAAAAGGTAGATGGACTAACCCATCCTATTTTATAGCTATATTTATTAATAAGGTTAGAACCAAGCTATTGGTTTCCTTTAAAACTTTATAAATGAAAATAAATATCTTTCACCAACAATGATTTATAATATTGCGATTTTATAAATCATAAAAAAATCCTTCTTAAACACTTGAGCAGCTACAGAATTATCATTTCTGCTTCACAACTTACCGGAAGATCACAATTCTAGAACATAAGAGCTGATTCCAATCAAATGGTCTGTATCACCTATCTTAATTTTAATATGATAGAATAAAAAAATTTATTGATGCAACAAAGTGTTTGCTACAAAAAACTCAGGTTTTCTCTTATAAAATTCAATAATTTCCGGGATGGATATAGACAGTTCGTAATTATATGTTGCAAATATCAATTTCAGTAATTCCAAATCTTCCAAGTAATCACAGGTGAGCACAATCTTATCGATAAACTGATGGTAATGGGGAACCTGCAATTTTTTATACCTGGAATTTTTAGTTAAGTTCTCTCTAAGTGCAGCAGTTACGTGTTCCAAATGATGTGGATTGTTGGAATTAATAGATTTTAATTTTTTTAAACTAACCAACTCAAAACCGGTACCTTTTATAAAGCCTTCCTGATAAATACCATCCACGTAATCATATTTTTGAAATAAGGTTAATGATCTCTTTAATGAGATAATATCAACCAAAGGATTATCTGCGGTTACACGAACGATCTCTTTAACCCCAAATTCCTCTGCTGCAGTTACATACCGGTTTAGCACATTCAAAAGGCTTCCGCGGAATACTTTAATTTTTTGGCCTTTGAGATATTCCGCCAAAAGATCGTCTGAAGCATCAGTACTTGTGGCAACAATTACAGGGAGTCCTGATAGTTCGAGCCTTTTAACAACATAATACACCAAAGGTTTATTCCCTATCAGCTGCAGGCTTTTTCCCGGAAAACGGCTGCTGGACATCCTTGCCTGAACTATGACAGCGCGGTTATTCCCCATTTTGAGAAAGGTACATTTTATATGCCGATTCCAGTTGCCCCTGCTGTTGCAGTATATATTCTACAAATTCCCTAAAACTCCCCTGGCCACCGGCTGTTATTAGAATTTTGTTTGCATTTTCCCTGATGAGTGGGTAAGCATCTGAAGGACAAGCAAAAAAACCTACCCTTCCAACCAGGTTAAAATCATTCATATCGTCTCCCAGGAAGGCTACTTCCGTCAATTTTATTTTTTGATGCTTACAAAAATCCGTTAGGGTTCCTAATTTATTTTTGACACCCAGCTTCACGGATTTTAACCCGAGTTTTTTCATCCGTTTTTTAACCATGGAGTTTTCTTCTCCTGAAAGTATCAAGACAGGGATTTTTGAAATTTTAGCTAAGGCTACCCCGTAACTGTCCCTGGTTGTGAATTTTCGCACCGAGTCTCCTTCTTTTGTATAATAAAAAGAACCATCGGTCCAGACTCCGTCTATATCGGATACAATTAGTTTTATATTCTTCATCCTATTGATCTTTATGATTGTATTGCTGCAACCTGAGGAGTGAATTTAGCAGTTTTAATTGATGACATAAAATATCTTTAGTTGATAAAGATAAATATTTTTGGATAAGGAGGTTTGTTTCCCGGGATAAAACCCTAAAACCTTCCATCTCAATTCCTGAAGGAATTGAGACACCTCCCTTTTCAAAAGGGAGGTGCTCTTTTTGTTTTTGTTTTAATACCCAGTTTCTTCCTTAACTTTTTTTTTAAGGCTCCCCTCTTTAGAAAAAGAGGTGTAGCCGCTTTAGCGGACGGACAGTTTGAATTCCTGAATTAACTTGATTAAATCTGGCTGGAAATCCTCCATTTTGAACTCAGTAAAAAACCCTCTGTCTCAATTCCTGAAGGAATTGAGACACCTCCCTTTTGAAAAGGAAGGAGCTTTTATTTTTTTTGTTTTTTTACTTAAAATTATCTTTTATCCCCTGTAAAACAGTTTGTAGATTTTCAAATACCATTTTATTCTCGAATCTTATTACCTTAAACCCCAAATTATTCAAATATTCTGTTCTTTTTTGATCATACAATTCAGCAACAGGATTAAAATGAACGTTTCCATCTAATTCTATTATCAATTTTTCTGAAGCACAGTAAAAATCGACTATAAAATTTCCCATACTATGTTGCCTGGTAAACCTCATCCCTTCAAACTTTCTGGCTTTCAACAAACTCCAAAGATATGCTTCTGCAGGGGTCAAGTTTTTTCTCAACTCCCGCCTGAATTCTTTCAATTCTTTCCTGGTATGAATTTGTTTGCCTTTCATTACCTAAATATCCAAAAAATATTTATTAAAATAAAAAAGTTCCCCTCTTTAGAAAAAGAGGGGTGGCTGCTTTGGTGGACGGGGGAGTTTGGATTCTTTAATTACTTTGATTAAACCTGGCTGGAAATTCTCCATTTGAATTCCGAAAAAAAACCCTCCGTCAGAATTCCTAAAGGAATTGAGACACCTCCCTTTTGAAAAGGGAGGAGCTCTTTTTGTTTTTATATAAAACTAAAGCTCCTGCAAAAAATCAGGATAAATAATCTCATTTTTACCAATATCCTTTTTTAATTTTTTTCCGAGTATTTCATCTCTTTCAGTCCATTTAAACCCATCCCCGGGAGATAAAAGGTGAAGATCATTTTCAGCGATAAATTCTCCTGCCTTTAAATCCATTCGTACTGCAATAGATCTTTCAAGTTTAATTTGACCTTCAGCAACTGCAGGTTCCATAAAAATTTCCGTTTTTCCTAAGGAGAGCTCCAACAAGCGGATATCGCGCACCATACGTTGAACTCCTTCTATTCCCAGTGATCCGGCCTGATCTGTGCCTTTCATTTTCCGGTCTATGGTCAAATGTTTTTCAATGATCGTCGCGCCCATAGCTACTGCAGCCACAGGTGTAGAAATTCCGATGGTATGGTCGGAATAACCGATTGCAAAGTCAGAATAATGTTTCTTTAAATAAAGAATAGAATTAAGGTTTACGTTCTCAGGGTTGGTGGGATATTCGGAAACACAATGCAGAATGGAGATTTGATCGTGGTATTTTGTTATAAGTCCCAGGGCCTGATCCAACTCCTTTTTGCCGGCCATTCCGGTAGATATGATCATAGGGATTTTAGTTTCGGCAAGGGCTTCAAGCAAAGGCGGATTGGTCAAATCCCGTGAAGCCACTTTTAATTTGTCGGGAGTAAAATATTTTAGGAGAGACAAACAAGGAACAGCACACAAGGTTTCAATCACATCCAAACCCTTTCCTTTTGCGTATTTATATATTTCAAGGTGTTGCTCTTCGCTCAATTCCAAAGCCTTTCTATGTTCCCCATAGGTTTTTCCAAATGAATGAGGAGAATTATAAGGCATTTTTAAGGCTGAAGCGGAAAGTTCATAATCCAAATCCCGTTTTGTAAGCTTGATGCCATCCATCCCTTTAAGTTCATGGTTGAAGAGCGGATCGATAACCGGACGTGCTGCCACATCTATAATAAGTTTGGCTATTTCAACAGAACCATTGTGATTTTGGCCGATTTCTCCAATAAGATAAGTGCTTTGCTGCATTTAAAAGTGATTTAAGCAGCCCTGGAAAATGGCATTTCCAATTCCCTGGACTGAATCCGGGCTGTCAGGCTTTTTTCATGTGCAAGATAATAATAGATCACGAAGAAAAGGAAATACATGACCATAGATTTTTGCCTGATAATAATTCCAAGATTAGACATTACAAATGTCATGGCAAAGGAGGTCATTAAAAATAAGACTAGGCTCATTTTCACGTTAACAGGTGCGTTTTTTATAAATTTAAAGAAATTCAACCTAAATATCTTAAGGAAGAGCAAAAGATAGATTGCATTTTCTACAGAAACGATCACCCCTAAAATCCCCGGTGCATCAAAAAACAAAGGCCTGAACCAAAAGGTAAAGATCTTTTCAGGCAAAGAATATCCAGCCATATTTACACCGGAGCCGGCACTGCCCAAAGCTTCTGAACGAGTGGATGTAAACCGAATAAAATCGGCAATTAAATCTTTGGAATTATTTAAATGAACCACAGCCAGAATTTGATCCTGAAGTAAAAACAATCCAGCCAGAATTACGCCACACACTGTCAGTTTCAATTTCCAGTCAATTTTTTCCTTACCAGACATAAAGCCTACCAGAGCACCCACGACCAACAAAAGGAAGATGTGCGGACGAATATAAAATACAAGCAGGGAACCAAGGACTAAACCTAATATCCTGGTTTTAGCCTTAGTGATAGAATAAGCAAACAGCATTAACCCAAAAAATATAAGTGATCCTTTTCCCAGGGAAGCGGTCCAAAAATGCATATTGGGTAAAAAGAGGATAAGCGTAAGTAAATCTACCCGCTTGAAAACAGTGACATTCAGGGAAATATTTTCTTTAAAAAACAAATATGCGAACACAAAGCCCATAAAACCAATCCAGGTAAAGAGAAGCATCATCATCTCATAGCTGAAACCAAGACCGTTGATAAACGGATAAGAAATAAAATTAATAAAGGTGGTTTCTGTTCCGAAAAAATCCAACCAGGCTTTGTTGTCATTTTGGGGCCAGGTAAAATATTTTTTTGAATCGGAAGGGTTAAAAAGCGCGTAAATGTAATAAGCAGCCCCAAAAGCCAAATGGTAGAAAAACAATCTGTTCATCAGTTTTATCGAGAAAAAATCGTGTTTTTTCCTGATTTGCTTAAAGATAGTTTGGGTAAGCAGATATAAAAACGGGATCAAAAGAATCGCCTGAGCTATATCGTAAAACTGTTCGGGGT
>Ga0307486_1001752_pt1 | contig 15979 bp, 10 predicted proteins | sample CBIW02metaG_FD_203663 | JGI IMG/M metagenome (GOLD analysis project Ga0307486, IMG submission 203663) | Sea-ice brine microbial communities from Beaufort Sea near Barrow, Alaska, United States - CBIW 0.2 | ecosystem: Environmental > Aquatic > Marine > Coastal | place: USA: Alaska | collected... | reverse complement strand
TCTTTACAAGCTGCTTATGGAAACCCATAAGGGAATGCGGCAAATGGAAACCGGAGGTAAACCTATTGTGGCTGCCCTTAACGGATTTGCTTTAGGCGGTGGTTGCGAACTTGCCTTAGCCTGCCATCATCGAATCATGAACGCGCATCCAAAAAACCGGATCGGTTTGGTGGAATGTTCAGTGGGGTTGTTTCCGGGAGCCGGAGGTACCCAACGTTACCTGAGAATGCTGGGGCCGCAAAAAACCATCCAGTTCATAACCCAATCAAAAAAACTAACTGCAGAACAGGCACTCAAGGAAGGCTTGGTGGATGAAATATGTGCTCCTGATGCTGATATCAATGCCATGGCTAAAGAATGGATCCTCACCAAAGGACAATCTACGCAACCCTGGGACGACAAAAAATTCCAGGTACCCGGAACTCCTTTAGGAATTGGTCAGGTATCCGGAATTACCGAATTTTTCAGCGTGTCCAATGCCTTGGCTTTTAAGAACACCCATGGAAATTTTCCACACATTAAAAATGCGTTAAGTGCCATTTATCACGGTGCCTCCTGTGGCATGGACAACGCTTTGGAACTCGAAGCCCGTTACTTTACAGCCACTTTATTCACAAAAGAAACCAGGAATATTATTCGTACCTCATTTATTTTCATTGGAGATGCGGCCAAAGGAAAAGCAAAACCACAAGGATTTGAAAAAACCACCTTCAATAAAATTGGGGTTCTTGGTGCCGGAATGATGGGTGCAGGAATTGCCTATGTGAGTGCACAAGCCGGGTTAGACGTAGTCCTTAAAGATATGAATCTGGAGAATGCGGAAAAGGGAAAAAATTATTCCAGGGAAATTGAAAGCAAAAAATTAGAAAAAGGCGCTACTACCCAGGAAAAAACAGATGCTATCCTGAGTAAAATTATGCCTTCGGCTAATGTTAATGATCTAAAGGATTGTGATTTGATTATTGAAGCGGTTTTTGAGAATGAAAAACTTAAAAACAACGTGACTAAAGAAACCGAAGCTGTAATAGGGGGAGATGTCATTTATGCCACAAACACTTCTACTATTCCAATAACTTCCCTGGCAAAAGCATCCTCAAGATCAGATAAATTTATCGGCCTGCATTTTTTCTCTCCTGTAGATAAAATGAATTTGGTAGAGGTAATTGTAGGTAAAGAAACTTCAGGGAAAACACTGGCTGCAGCCATAGATTATGTCACTGCAATACGCAAGGTCCCAATTGTTGTAAATGATGGGCGTGGATTCTTTACATCCCGTGTTTTTGGTAAGTACATAAACGAAGGAATAGCGATGCTTGCTGAAGGTATTCCACCCGCGGTTATTGAAAATGTAGCCAGAAAGGTTGGTATGCCTGTTGGTCCATTAGCTATTTCAGATGAAATAAATTTGAAACTCATGTTGGACATTATGGGAGAAGACCCTACACTTACCGAACATGAAAAGCAATTGGAAAAAACCATTTCCTCTATTGTCAAAAAATATGGAAGAACCGGAAAAAAAGAAGGCAAAGGATTCTATGAATATCCAAAAGGAAATAAAAAGCATATTTGGTCAGAGTGGGCCAATATCTTTCCCGTAAACAACGAATATGACAAAGAAGAAGTTGGTAAAAGATTGCTTTTTGCCATGGTGCTGGATGCCTGGAAATGTATTGAATCCGGAGTGCTTAGGGAACCGAAAGACGCAGATATAGGATCTGTTCTGGGACTGGGTTTCCCTATACATACGGGTGGTGTAATGTCCTATATTGATTATGTTGGGGCTCCTTATTTTGCTGAATATAGCACGCGATTGGCCCTGAAATACGGAGAACGTTTCAAATTGCCGGAAAGTCTTAAAGAACGCATAGAAAAAGCAGGAAACAACAGAATATTTTACAAAAATTAACCGATCAAAAAATTTAGACCCATGTTACAAAATATATTATTAGAACGTGAAATATATGCATCAGAAGAACATAAAATGATGCAGAAAATGGTTCAGGATTTCATCACAAATGAAATTCAGGATCAAATGTCGCAATGGGAAAAAGACGGTATGGTAAGTCGGGAAATTTGGGAACGCGCCGGAGAATTAGGTTTGCTTTGTATGGATATGCCAGAGCAATATGGCGGCAGCGGTCTCGATTTTAGCTTCAATGCCTTACTTATTGAAGAATTCGCCAAGAAAGGGATCTCCGGACCCGGTTTTTCATTGCACTCAGACATTATAGCGCCTTATATTTTAAAGCACGGAACCGAAGCTCAAAAACAGAAATACCTGCCCATTATGGCAACCGGAAAAATAATCACAGCTATTGGTATGACAGAACCAAACTGTGGCAGTGATCTTAAGGCCATTGGAACAACGGCGGTGGATAAAGGAGACCATTATTTGGTAAATGGCCAAAAAACCTTTATCACGAATGGTTTTATGTGTGACATGGCAATAGTAGCGGTAAAAACCAATCCCGAAACAGAAAACGAAGGGGTTTCCTTATTGATCATGGAGAGTGCTGCCGAAGGCTTTGAAAAAGGAGTTCCTTTCAAAAAAATAGGAATGAAAGCCCAGGATACCTGTGAATTGTTTTTTGACGACGTAAAAGTTCCAAAAGAGAATTTGCTGGGGGAGGAAGGAAGCGGTTTCAAAATCATGATGACAGAATTGGCCAGGGAACGTTTGTCTGTAGCCATAGCTTCCATTGGAGGTGCAGAAGGTTCTATCGTGGATACCGTTGAATACACCTCTACAAGAACAGCTTTTAAGCAACCCATTGCCGGTTTCCAAAACACACAATTTAAACTTGCGGAATGTGCTACCCAATTACAAATTCATCAAACTTTTGTAGATCGTTGTATTCAATTATTGGCGGAGCATAAACTTACTGCCGAAAGTGCTTCTATGGCAAAATATTCAGCCACAGAAATGCACTCTAAAGTAGTAGATGAATGTCTGCAGCTATTTGGGGGCTACGGTTATATGTGGGATTACCCAATTGCCCGAATGTATGTGGATAACAGGGTTGCCAGAATTTATGCTGGAACAAATGAAATAATGAAATTACTGATCGCCCGTGGCCTTTTCAAAGAGCTGTTCCGGGAAATGAAGGCGATGCGAAAAAAGTAAAAAAAGCAAAATAAAATGAGCATAACGAAAACCTGATGCAATCATCAATGGAGATATGCGAATTACCCCCGATAGCTATCGGAGGACAAATAAAAAAACAATAAAAACTAAATATGAAAATAGCAGATTTCAAGGTTGTTACCACCATAAATGTACAATGGGGCGAGATGGATGCATACAGGCATGTAAACAATGTATCATACGTTCGTTGGGGTGAAACTGCCAGAATTGATTATTTTATAAAAATAGGTTTGATCAATTCCGCTCCGGAAAAATCGGGATACGCACCTATCTTAGGATTTCAATCTGTAAAATATATAGTTCCTTTAGAATACCCAGATATCATAAAAATTGGGACAAGGGTTGAAGAAATTAGGGAAGATCGCATCATTTTTCGTTCCTATTATTTTAGTGAGAAACAGGATCGTTTAACCACAATTATGGTTCACGAAGTGATAATTATTGATCCTGTAAAAGGTACAAAGGTATTAATGCCCTCCTCTTTAATAGAAAAAATAAAAGCTTTGGAAGGTGCGTCCAATTCCTTTTTAAATATGGATCAATGAAATGAGCAGAACCTGGACCAATAACAACCGATAATTATCAACATATGAAAGAAATAAAACCCCTGGAAGGCATTCGTATTTTGGATTTCAGCCGTTTGTTACCGGGGCCGTTGGGAACGCATCTTTTAAGTGAAATGGGAGCAGAGGTTATAAAGATCGAGAGCCCAAAAAGGTTGGATTCTACGCGTCTTTACCAACCAAAAATTGGTGAAAATTCCGCAATTTTTCATTTGATGAATTACAGTAAAGAGTCTTTTATAATAGATTATGAGACATTGGAAGGGCAGGAGTTGGTCAAGGAAAAAATTAAAAGTGCAGATGTTCTCATAGAGCAATTTAGACCCGGCGCCATGGCCAGCTTTGGATTTTCTTTTGATGAGGTCAAAGAATTAAACCCAAAGATCGTTTACATTTCTGTTACCGGTTATGGACAGACAGGAACCTTAAAAGATAAAGCAGGCCACGATCTTAATTATTTAGCGCTTTCGGGATTGCTGGATCTCAATAGGGACGCAAATGGCAAACCGGTAATTCCCGGATTTCAAATCGCTGATATTGCCGGGGGCTCCTATATGTTACTATCGGCCTGTACCAGTGGATTGTTGGCACAACAACGCAAACAACGGGCGCAGTATATAGATCTGTCCATTTTGGACGCGATCATCTCAATGGGAGCGATTCCACACGCGCTGCAACAGGGAGGAGCATCTTATAAGGCCACGCCTATTTTAAGTGGATTTCTTGTCAACTATAATGTTTACGAATGCAAGGATAAAAAATGGATCGCCCTGGCTGCTTTAGAACTAAAATTCTGGAACAGCTTCTGTGATATGGTAGAACAACCGGGTTGGAAAGCTTCAAAAGAGTCAGAACTAATTTGCGGGGTTTTTGACAAGAAAAAATTAGATGACCTTTTCAGGGAGAAAACAAGAGATGAATGGGTAGCAATTGCAAAAGATATCGATATCTGCCTTTCCCCAATTTTATCTCAAAGAGAGGTTTCCCTTCAACAGCATATGATCGATCGGGGTGTTTTTAATGCGATTTCAGTTGATGAAAAAATAATCCAAACCTATGCAAATCCTTTTAAAACATTTTGCGGTGAAGCTTGAGTTCTTTTAAAACATGAGACACATTATTGATAAAAATTCTATTTTATATTCGGGGTTTTATTAACAGCTCCAATAGATTGTTTTTTAATAGCTGCCATTTGAATTTTTCTCCCCTTGCAGGCAAGGATTATAAATTATAATAAACAATTTAAAAGTTTGTAATATAATAGTTTATAATCATGCAATTAAACAAATAGATTAAGTCTAACAACTTGTTTTAAATTGCCAATTCTGAAGATGTAAAATACTTAATGCACATAAATTCACTTTTAAAAGCGAATATTTTTTGCTGTTATTCATATTCTTAAGTCCTGCAGAAGCACGGATAAACCCAATTGGAACAAGTTGAAAATAGAAGTTTATTCCTATTTTTGGACTTTATTAAAAAATAGCTGAAATTGCAATGAATAAATCTCCAAATACCCTCCTTGTTGTTCTGGCTTTCTTTTCCATTTACTTTATCTGGGGATCCACCTATCTTTTGAATAAAGTTGCAGTAACAGAATTGCCTCCTTTTATGCTGGCATCCATCCGGTTTATCACTGCGGGAATTTTAATATTTATCCTATGCAAGATCCTGGGGATAAGCCTCACGATCACAAAAAAGCAATTTCTCAATACTGTAATTGCAGGATTCCTGTTCCTTGCATTTGGAAACGGGACTGTTGTCTGGGCCCTGAAATATGTGGACAGCGGCTTTGCGGCCCTTCAAATATCGGCGCAACCTCTTGTGGTTCTCTTATTCATGTGGATCATTGACGGAAAAAAAATCAAACCTATGTCTATTGTAGGAGTGATCCTGGGGATTATCGGGATCTATTTATTGGTAAGTCAGAAGGAAATAATAAATCAGGAAAATTCTATCCTGGGGATGGGAATGATTTTTATGTGCCTGTTGAGCTGGTCTTATGGCAGTTTATTTGTGGCCAAAGCCAATTTACCTTTAAACTATTTTGTGAATACCGGGTATCAAATGCTTACCGCAGGGATCCTTTTGATGATAGCGAGTAATTTATTTGGAGAAACCTGGAGCTATCCTACAGAATGGAGTTCACCTACCCAATTTTCAATGATTCTTTTGATACTTTTTGGAAGTATCGTGGCGTTTACCTCGTTCAATTATTTATTGAAAACCGTTTCCCCTGAAAAGGTGGCCACTTCAACCTACGTAAATCCAATAATAGCGCTTTTACTGGGCTGGTATTTTTTAAATGAACAACTAACCCAACAATCCATCGTTGCGGCGGCTATCCTCCTTACAGGCGTCTATTTTATCAACACAAACAAAACACTCTTGATCTTTGCACGGTTTAGAGGAAGACCAGGGCGAAAAGTGAAGCAGGGTTGAGCTAGAAAACCTTTACAGGGTTTCGTTTTCCAGGCTTATGCTTTTTTTCCGCTAGAACTAAATATATACCGATCATCAACATTTTCGGCATATGCTTCGGTAAACCCGGCTTATGTTTTGACAACTTTTCCATTCATTTTTTTTCAAAAGAAAAACCGGGTTTAAAAAAGGTGATAATTTCAGAATAAATTAAACTTATTAACAATTATAACCATATTTAGGTCAATACTTCTTTCCCAATATCATATGAATTTCCCAAATAATTAATAACTCGTTGGCTGTAATCAATAAAAAAACAAACCCATAAGGGAAATTTGATTTTATGAAGAAATTAACTGTTCATAATTGGACATTCATAAAAGGAATTATTATAGTAGTTAAAGTTATTTTTGTAACCTCACATAAAATTCCTAGCCCAATGAATAAAATAATTACCCTTTTCACGATTTTTATTACCGCAACCCTAAGCGCCCAAAACTTTCAATTGCACAGGGATTTCGAAAGGGATCATTTCACCACCACTTTTGAACTTTTTAAACCAGATAAATACGGGAACACCTTTACTTTTATCGATTTCGATTATAATGCGAAATCGGGGATAAGTCAAGGCTATTACGAGATTGCCCGGGTCCTTAAATCCGAAAAAATGCCTATTGGATTACATGTTGAATACAATGGAGGATTGGGGACCTTTGAAGCCAATGGAGCACAGGGAGGATATACCATTAACGATGCCTGGATCTTTGGCCTTAACTATGCAAAAGGAAATGCGGTATGGGGTTTTTCAACCTACGCCGGTTACAAAGCTATTAAAGATTCCGGAAAAGCAAATTACCAGGTAACAGGAACCTGGTATCTTAATTTATTTAAAGACAAATTAACTTTTAATGGTTTTGCCGATCTATGGTCGGAAAAGGGTTTGTCTGAAAGTACGGTTTTCCTGGCTGAACCTCAACTTTGGTATAATTTGAACAAAAGTTTTTCATTGGGAGGAGAGGTCGAGCTTTCCAATAACTTCGCTTGGGCCACCGGATTTTATGTACGGCCTACTTTGGGTATAAAATGGAATATTTAACACAAAAATCAGCACTTAAATTGCCTAAAGCCCGAAGCACTTATACCTAAAGTAGATATTAACTGAAATATGGTTAATTGATTAACAGCCATTAGTTTATTTTATAAAAATAAAAAAACCTATAGTCTTGTATCACCTGTAATTTGAATACTAATTTGCTTTATGTATTTTAGGCACTCAAAACTTTATGAACTAATCAATTGCAATATAAATTATGTTAGATAAGTTTTTTAAGATCACCGAAAACAATTCAACCCTAAAAACGGAAATTATTGCCGGGATCACCACCTTTATGACAATGGTCTATATTTTGGCAGTGAATCCCAGTATTTTAAGTGATGCCGGGATGGATAAGGATGCGGTATTTACCGCTACGGCATTATCTGCCCTCATCGCAACTTTAGTGATGGCATTGGTTGCCAAACTCCCCTTTGCATTGGCTCCCGGAATGGGACTAAACGCATTTTTTGCTTACACCGTGGTCCTTGGGATGGGTTACACCTGGCAATTTGCCCTTACGGCCGTATTTTTGGAAGGACTTATTTTTTTACTTTTAACAGCTTTCAATATCCGTGAATTAATTGTCAACTCAATTCCTTTAAATTTAAAACATGCCATTTCTGTTGGGATTGGACTTTTTATTGCGTTTATAGGATTACAAAGTGCCGGGCTCATAGTAGATAATCCGGCTACCTTGGTAAGTCTGGGAAGTATGAAAAATCCGGGGGTTCTCATCGGATTGACCGGCGTTTTGGTCACAGGAGTGCTCCTGGCAAAAAAGGTTAAAGGAGCCTTGTTGATAGGTATTTTAGCCTCGACAATTATCGGTCTTTTTGTAGGAGTTACGGTTGTTCCCGATAATTTTCAAATGGTGAGTTTACCACCCTCGATCGAACCTATTTTTTTCAAGTTTGATTTTTCCCAGATCCTTTCTTTCGATATGCTCATCGTATTATTCACCTTTTTATTCGTGGATATGTTTGACACCGTTGGAACATTGGTGGGAGTAGCTTCTACAGCAGATATGCTGGACAAGGACGGAAAGGTTCCAAGAGTAAAACAAGCTTTGTTTGCAGATTCCATAGGTACTACTGTAGGAGCCGTTTTAGGGACCTCAACGGTTACCACCTATGTGGAAAGTGCTGCCGGGGTAGCCGAAGGCGGCAAAACCGGGATGACGGCCCTCACAGTGGCAGTGATGTTTGGCCTGGCATTGTTCTTTGCTCCATTGTTTATGATAATCCCGCCGGAAGCAACGGCATCGGCACTCATAATTGTTGGATTGTTCATGATCTCACCAATTATGAAGATAGATCTAAACGATTTGACCGAAGCTATCCCGGCATTTTTAACCATTATAATGATGCCTTTAACTTATAGTATCGCGCAAGGGATCGTTTTTGGAATGCTTTCCTATGTTATCTTAAAATTACTTACTGGAAGACATAAAGAGATAAAGCCAATAATGTATATTATTGCGGTCTTGTTTATCATCAAATTTTTTATGTAGATAATCATAACCTATAAAAAAAGCCTTCCCGAAAGTCCGGGAAGGCTTTTTTTATAGGTACAAAGGACGTTTTTAATGCTATTCTTTAGCAGAAGCCTTACCGGGTAAAATAAGATTCAGCAATACTCCAACAACCGAAGCCAGGCCTATCCCTGCCAATGAGAAATTTCCGTAACCTATATGAGCCCCACCAATACCAATTGTCAATATAATGGAAACAATTACCTGGTTTCTGGTTTCGGAAAAATCGGTTTTGGCATCTATTAATGTTTTAATACCAATACTGGCGATCATTCCAAAAAGCAATAACATGATACCCCCAATAACAGCTGCAGGGATCGTTTTTAAAACGGCGCTTATTTTTCCAACCATAGAAAAAACGATCGCGGTAACTGCGGCAATCCGCAGGATACGGGGATCGGTGATTTTCGTTAAAGCAATGGCGCCGGTAACTTCAGAATAAGTTGTGTTTGGCGGTCCGCCTAAAAAACCAGCAAATGAAGTTGCAACCCCATCGCCCAATAATGTCCTGTGCAAACCTGGTTTTTTTACGAAATCTTTGCCTGCAACCCCGCCAATGGCATACATATCGCCAATATGCTCAATAATAGGGGCAATAGCAACCGGGATCATATAAATAATTGCACCCCAACTAAATACAGGAGTGGTAAATTTCGGCAAAACAAACCATGCGGCTTCGTGTACCGATGAAAAATCCACCAGGCCGGCAATAATGGAGATAATATAGCCCACAATAATTCCAATAAAAATAGGGATCAATTTTATTATTCCTTTTGCATAGGTAACAATTGCAATGGCAGTAATCAATACTGAAAGAGCAATGGGCCAGTTGGTTTTTGCCATATCAACTCCAACCGTGGCGAGTGATAGACCAATGATCATGATAACGGGCCCGATCACGACCGATGGAAATATTCTTCCGATGAATTTTACGCCCCATAATTTAATGATGGTTGAAACAACGCCATAAACTATCCCCACTGCTATTAAACCCGATAAGGTACCGGCATACCCATAAAGTTTGGTTGCGGCAACAATAGGCGCAATAAAAGCAAAACTACTCCCTAAAAATACCGGAACTTTTCCCTTGGTAATAACGTGAAAAATGAGCGTTCCAACTCCTGCTGTAAACAAAGCCACGGCGGGATCAACATCAATTAACAGCGGCACCAAAACCGTTGCGCCAAAGGCTACAAATAAAAATTGAATACCGACAACAATTCGTTTGGCCGGATTTTTAAGATTCATTGATTTTGCTTGAGGAGGAGTTGGGGGAGTTTGCATAGGAAAATCGAGGTTTAAATGCTCAAAAATAGGGATAATAATTTAACAATCTTTAACAAAATATCGCGAAAATTTGCAGAATGTAAATTGAGTTGATCGATCCCGTTTGATATTTAAAAAACCTGTGATTTTTTCATGATTATATGAGTTTTGTTCGCTGTAAGAATTACCATTATCGAATAACATATTTTCTTGTTTTTCGGTTAGTGTGGAAGCCGTATTTATTGTTATGCTTAGTATCTTCAAAAAAATTTTCGGGATTAATTTGACTCAAAAAGGGTTTATAATTATCATTTCAGCAAAAAAAAACTGGATTTTTTAACATTTTCTGTAACGAACAGGTATTAAAGGAGTCTACTAGATAGATAAATCAATCGACCTTTAATGAAATTATCATTTTTCACCCTTATCTTCATGTGCTTTTATTTGACTGCAAGCGCACAAGAAGCAAAAAAACAACTTTATATTCAACGAGCTACAGAGGCCCCCAAAATAGACGGGATCCTGGACGATGCAGTTTGGGCCAATGCTCAGGGAGCAGCTGACTTTACGCAGTTTCGTCCCAATATGGATGTTAAAGACACAGAAGAAAATAAGACGGTTGTAAAAATGACCTACGACAATACCGCCCTATACATCTCTGCACACTTATATGACGATCCCACAAAAATTGCAAAACAGCTTTCCAGTCGGGATAATTTTGGAAGTGCAGATTTCTTCGGATTTGTAGTAAACCCCAATAACGACGCTCAAAATGATACCGAATTCTTCGTATTTGCCTCGGGAACTCAAGCCGATGCCATTTCTACCCCAAGTGTGGGCGAGGATTTTGGATGGAATGGCGTTTGGAGTAGTGCCGTAGAGATCGTAGAGGATGGCTGGATCGTGGAGATGAAGATCCCATACCGTTGTCTTAGATTCAATAATAATGATGTGGAAACCTGGGGAATTCAGTTTCATAGAAGGTTTAGAAGGGATGAATCTCAATATACCTGGAATCCCATAGATGTTTCCAAAGGGAATATGGGATTGTACAATGGGGAATTAAAAGGTTTGAACAATCTGGATCCTCCAACAAGACTTTCCCTTTATCCGTTTGTTTCTACCGTTCAAAACAATTACGACGGGGCGTACGAATCTAACTTCAATGCAGGCTTGGATGTAAAATACGGTCTTACCGAAAACTTTACACTGGATGCTACTTTAATTCCTGATTTCTCGCAAACAGCATTCGACAATATCACTTTAAATCTTGGACCTTTTGAACAAACTTTTTCTGAACAAAGGCAGTTCTTTACAGAAGGGGTGGACCTGTTCTCTAAAGGGGATCTTTTCTTTTCCAGAAGGGTAGGAGGCGCACCTAGCACTTCCCCCGAGATCTCTGCAAATGAAGAAGTGGTAGATTATCCGGAATCGGTGAAGGTGCTAAATGCTATCAAGGTTTCCGGAAGAACTGCAAACGGCTTAGGCTTGGGCTTCTTTAATTCATTTACTGAAAAAGCGGAAGCTACCATAGAAAATTTAGATACGGGAGACAGAAGGAGGGAAGTGGTAGAGCCTTTTACCAACTATAACATCGTAGTGGTAGACCAGCAATTTAATGGCAATTCCTCTATTGGGATCATCAATACCAATGTAACCCGGGAAGGTTCTTTTAGAGATGCCAATGTTACCGCGATCACATCAAACATTACCAATAAACGAAATACGTATCAGGTTCGCGGGGATATAAAAATGAGTAATATCAATCTGGAAACCGGTACTCAAACAGGATTCAGCACCTTTTTGGCGGCTAGGAAAGTACACGGAAATTTTAGATATAGCATAGATCACCGTTATGCCGACACCAAATACGATCCCAATGATCTTGGTTTACAGAACCGAAACAATTACAACAATTTTGGAATAGATATAAATTACAGGACTTTTGAACCATCTGGGAAATGGAACCGTTACTTCTCCAATTTCTATATGAACTATACCAGGTTGGCAAATCCTAGTACTTTTACAGGCCTTGGAATGGGATTAGGCACGAATGGTTCAACCAAAAAATTGAATGAAATGGGCTTCAACATTAATCTAAAACCAGGAAAACAATACGATTATTTTGAACCCAGAAAAGCGGGAAGTTATTTTATTACAGAAAATGGAGTAAAGCTAAGAGGTTGGTGGCAATCCAACAACAATAAAAAGCTAGCTTTAAGTGCCAATATAGGTGCAGAGACCCTTTTAGAAGATGGTCGCGATTACCTTAATTATTGGTTCGGACTTGGGCCTCAAGTACGCTTTAGCGATAAATTTATGATCTCTTATTTCTTCTCTAGAAATTACTATACTGGAGATAGAGGTTATGTTACCCAGGTGGACGAGGATGTAATATTTGGAGACCGGCAGCGGGAAGAGATCGAGCAAACCTTTAAAGCGAGTTACAACTTTAACCCTAATCACTCCTTATCCCTAACCCTGAGAAATTACTGGGGAATTGTGAGATATGATGAGCAATTGTTCAGTTTGCGGGACAATGGGCGTGTTACAAGCACTACAGGTTATACCACCACTAACATCCCTGATAACCCGGATATCAATTTCTCTACCTGGAATTTCGATTTTGGCTATTCCTGGCAATTTGCACCTGGGAGTTTTGTGACTGCGCTATACCGTAACCAGTTATTTAATCTTGATACCGAAGCTCGGGATTCTTACACTAATAGTATAGATACCTTGTTCAAGCAACCCATTAGCAATGTGTTCTCTCTAAAACTGCAATACTTTTTAGATTACAATCAGATCTCGGGCTTGTTTAAAAGTTAGATCTTTTAATATATAGAATTGAAGCAGCACCCCTTGAAATTGAATTTTTAAGGGGTGCTGTTTTTTAGGGATATAGATGGTTATATAAAAATGGATCGCACACAGGATTTAAGAACTACATTTGCGCTTTGGCAAACTAAGCATAGGTTTCCCGCCAAATTTGATACAGGTTTTTTATGAAAGGAAAGAATGAAATGGAGATTAAAAGCGCGATCACTTCAGAGGAAATTGACAGGTGCATTGCTGTTTTGGCCCAACTGGTAGGGGATACTGAACAGATCTTTGATATCCCAAAAGAACAACGTACCGAACTTTTAAAAGTTGCCGGAATGTTTTCCAGGCCAAATCGGGATGAATTTTCCCGGCGAAAAAAGGACGGAAAAAAAGCTGCAAAACGCAAATTGGAAGCCAAAGATAAAACCGCACGCAAAGAAACCGGGATTAGAAATGCCAGGGAAGCAGTGGTTTTTGTCGCTCCCAAACTGCTCCCAATGTCCCACCTGGCCAATAAAATCGAACTGGAACTGGAGACCCCCAGGAAATGCTACGTCTGTAAAACGGAATTCAACAAAATGCACCATTTTTACGATTCTATGTGCACGACCTGTGGAGATTTTAATTATGCCAAACGTTTTCAAACAGCTAATGTAAAGGGACAGGTAGCGGTTATTACAGGCTCCCGCTTAAAAATTGGATATCACATCTCCCTGATGCTTTTGCGTGGAGGAGCAACCGTGATAGCGACCACCCGTTTTCCGGTAGATTCCGCTTTGAGATTTTCAAAGGAAGAAGATTTTAGCGTGTGGGGAAACCGTTTAAAGATCCACGGACTCGATTTACGTCACATCCCAAGTGTGGAGATCTTCTGCAATTTTATAGAACATAAATATGAGCAATTGGATATTCTCATCAACAATGCGGCTCAAACCGTGCGACGCCCGGCAGGATTCTATCAGCATTTAATGGAGAATGAAGAACGCCCGATAGCTTCCCTGCCAAAAACGGCCCGGAATCTCCTGGTAGATCACGGTGATTGTTTACAGGAATTAAAGGTTTTGACCACGGGAGCTTCATCAAATCAAAATATGCCGGTTACCTGGCACGGGCCCGAACCCGGAATTGGATTGCGGGCTTCGGCCAAATTATCCCAGATCCCCTATAGTTTTGACAATAGCCTTGTTGCAAAAGAAGTATTTCCGGAAGGGAAACTTGATGCCGATCTGCAACAAGTGGACCTCCGAAAAACAAATTCCTGGCGCCTGAGACTCGGTGAAATAGAAACCACCGAAATGCTGGAAGTGCAACTTGTAAATTCAGTAGCACCCTTTGTGTTGTGCAACCGACTTTCAGAAATAATGAAAAAGGACAACACGGGAAAAAAACACATCATTAATGTTTCGGCCATGGAAGGGAAATTTCACCCTGTTTTTAAGGAAGATAGACATCCGCATACCAATATGGCAAAAGCCGCTTTAAATATGCTCACGCATACTTCTTCCGGAACTTTGGCCAGGGACGGGATATTTATGAACGCTGTGGATACAGGCTGGGTTACAGATGAAGATCCTGCAGCCTTGGCAAAGATGAAAGCAGAACGAGACGATTTTCAGCCTCCGCTGGATATAGTAGATGGCGCCGCGCGGGTGATGGATCCTTTATTTGATGGAATCAATACCGGAAAACACTGGTGCGGAAAATTCCTGAAAGATTACAGGCCTATTAGTTGGTAAGAGGGTTTGCCTGGAATAACTTTATATTCGGGGTATATTCTAATCCCTGGTTGTCGATAGATCTCGAACAATAGCTTCTCCTATTTTTTTTTTGTTTAAATGAAAAAATTAATATCATGAGTAATGTTGAAAATATGAAAGCTACTAAAGAAGCAGTAGATGATTTTTTATAAATTGAATTTCACCAATAGCAGAAAGAAGCCTAAAGTCAACATTAAAGTTATATTCAACCGACTAAAAAATAAAAACGATGAAAGCAATAGGTTTTAAAAAATCGCTCCCCATATCAGAAAAAGAAAGTTTTATTGAATTTGAAACTGAAAAACCATCACCCAAAGGTTTTGATATTTTAGTAAAAGTACAAGCGAACTCCGTAAATCCGGTAGATTTTAAAATAAGACAGAACTCGGCAAAAAATACGGTTTTAGAAACCCCTAAAATTATTGGTTGGGATGCTGTTGGAATTGTAGAAGCAGTAGGAGAGAAGACCTCTAAATTTAAGGTGGGCGATGCCGTTTTTTATGCCGGTGATATTACCAGAAGTGGCAGTAATGCAGAATTTCAATTGGTAGACGAGCGCATTGTGGGGAAAAAACCTAAAAACCTGAGCATCGCTGAAGCGGCAGCCATGCCATTAACAAGTTTAACGGCTTATGAAGCCTTGTTTGACCGCATAAGAATTAATCCCAAAAAAGACAAGGGAAAATCGGTGTTGATTTTGGCAGGCGCCGGTGGCGTGGGATCTATAGCGATTCAGTTGGCTAAAAAATTAGGAAACTTAACCGTAATAGCTACCGCTTCCCGCGAAGATTCTATATCATGGTGCAAGGATTTAGGAGCCGATTTTGTAGTGAATCACCATCACCTAAAAGAAGAATTAGAAAAAATTGGTCATAGCCAGGTTAACTATATTTTGGATTTTGTAGACCTGGAAGGCTATTGGGAAACGGCTACAGAAATCATTAAACCACAAGGTCATATTGTATCCATTACGGGTAGTAGCAAGCCTTTGGATCTGAATTTACTAAAAAACAAGAGTGTTACCTTTTCCTGGGAGTTAATGTATACCCGGTCTATGTTTACCACAGAAGATATGGAGAGACAACACGAAATTTTAAATCATATTGCCGATCTATTGGACAACGGCACTATAAAATCTACGTTAACTACCACCTTAGATGGCTTTACAGTTGAGAATTTAAAAGAAGCGCATAGACTCCAGGAAACCGGTAAATCTATTGGTAAAACAGTACTTTTATTCTAAAATCTCGGAGTTATGGATCTGGAAGAAAACAAAAAGAATACGATTGCATTCTATAAAATGGCCTATGAAGGGAATCCTTCCAAGGCCATTGAACTGTATGTTGGCAGTGAATATATACAGCACAATCCAGCAGT
>Ga0307486_1001751_pt1 | contig 15981 bp, 14 predicted proteins | sample CBIW02metaG_FD_203663 | JGI IMG/M metagenome (GOLD analysis project Ga0307486, IMG submission 203663) | Sea-ice brine microbial communities from Beaufort Sea near Barrow, Alaska, United States - CBIW 0.2 | ecosystem: Environmental > Aquatic > Marine > Coastal | place: USA: Alaska | collected... | reverse complement strand
GAATCGTGCCCCCGCGATCCAGACGCCGAAAGAACACTTCTCGCTCCTTCGCCTTGTACTGCAGGTTCTGCTTTCCCCGAGGTCGATCGACCACAACATGCCCCTAAATCATCGGGTGTTGCGACGATGCCTGGAATTCAAGAGGTGCGCAGGTAGGTGATGTCGCCGACCCAGACCTGGTTCAGCGCTCCGGTGTCCCACTGCCGTTTCACGGCGTCGACCGGGTAGGCGTCCTCGTGGTCGATGATCGTGGTGGTCTTCCACTTCTTCGGGCAGATCCCCACCAAACCCAGTGACCGCATGACTTTGGCGACTGTTTTGCGGGACACGGTCTCCCCATCGGCGCGGAGGTCGGCCAGGATCCGAGGAGACCCGTAGACCTCGTCGGAATCACCGTGGAGGAACGATACCTTCTGCTCGATATGAACCCGCCGGAGCTCGGCCGGCGAGGCCTCGCGCCCGGTCCAGGCGTAGTAGCCCGAACGGGATACTTCCAGCAATCGGGCGGTGCGCACGATGGTGAAGTTGTCCTTCTCCGCCAGCATCAGTTCGAACGCTTGCCGCTCGTATCCGCTGCTTCCTGGGCGAAGAAGATGGACGCTTTTTTAGAAACGCCCGATCAAGTTTGAGGTCCGAATTCTCTTTCCGTAACCGCAGCAACTCGGCTCTCTCAGACTCAGTCACCGCCGTTTCACCGGTGTCGTTACGAGCCTTGAACGCGGTCACCCACCGGCCCAGTGAAGCCTCGTTAATGCCCAGCTCACGAGCGACATTCGCCACCGCCCTGCCGGTGTTGATAACCAGCTTCACGGCTTCATCTTTGTACTCGGGAGTGAACTCCCGACGTGTCTTTGCCATAGTGAACATTCTCTCTTGTGAGGTGTCCACTCAACGGGGTCAAGGCCAGACTGGCACCAGCGCCTCGGCTCCGGAGTCCACGCCGACGCGATCATGGACCGCATCATCCACAACACCGTCTGGGTCGAGACCGGCACCTACAACATGAGGGAGCACACGGGCCTCGCCACTGCATAATCCGTGACCGGGGGCGCCAGTGGTGCTGAGCCACGCCACCAGTGGTGCTCTCCCGCACGATCGGTGGTGCTCAACCGCACGATTGGGTGGTGCTCAAAGCCTCAAATACGCAGCCAGCATTGGCAGCGTAGAAGAAACCACCAATTCCGCTGTCCAAAATGCCCGCGGCAGCTCAGTTCGCTAGAAACTGCCGCCCTTACCCAGTGATCTTCTTCGACGCGTTGATCATCAAAATCCGTGACGGCGCACACGTGCGCAACAAGGCCGCGCACATCGCCGTCGGCGTGGACACGGAAGGCATCAAGCACGTGTTGGGCATCTGGGTGCAGCAGACCGAGGGCGCGAAGTTCTGGGCCGGCGTCCACCGCGAGCTGGCCAACCGTGACGTACTGGGGTCTAGCCCTCCGCCAGCTCGTCTATGGTGTATCCAGACCGAATCAGCCCCCACCTCTAACCAAATTCTCAACACTTACACAAAAGACTTGACAGGCTCGGCTGTGGTGCTGCTGCTGGAACCGCCGTCGCTGAATGAGTGTCGGGCCACTAACACGCCGACGGCATCCGTTACATTGCAGGAGTGTACAAAAGCCGACGCTGGCACTCCGCACTCAGCTAGGCCTTCTGACCAAATAGCGCGTTCGGACGCTCCGTGACACCGACTCGCCTAAAAACCAAATGAACGCCCAGAATCCAACTGACGATGAGCGTGGCCAGGGTTGCCAAGAAACTAGCCACATCCATTTCCTGTTTCACCACGATCGAGAAAATTAGAACAAGAAAAAGGGCGCCGTGTAATCCGTTCTGCACGTCCAGCGACTCATCAAGGGCCCGCAGAGCAATGCCCACTAAGAACATTCCAACAAAAAGGACCCAGGCTCCGCCATAAAGGTATAACGATCCCTGCAACGTAATCGCACTTGAGCTCTGTGACGGGCCCTCGTAGTACAACTTGTAGAACTCATAGCCCGAGAGTCGGACAGGTTTATCTGGCCAAAGGAGGCGGGGGACGAATCCCGTAATCGGCGCCGAAACCACCTCGCCAATTGACCGGTAGGGAATCCGATCGGGCGTTTTGTCCATGATGAGTGCAAGATTATCGATAAGGCGCACTCGTTCAAGAGTGCTGCCCTGAGTCGGTGCATTGCCCGCGCTACTGAGATAGCCGTCAGGGGAGAAAATCTTCCCAACTCCGAGAGACAATGCGCTCGCCACGTCCAGCGTGCCTGAACTCCCCCGGATATCTTGACGGAAGCCGTTCACGGTTGGCGTAACCACAAACACAAAGACCAACACTGCTCCAGCAATCGCGAACAAACGCCCCCTTGAATGACCAAGCAAGTAGGGGACGCCTACGCTGATCACAATCGTGACAAAAGCTTCCTTCATTCCTGTCAGCAGTCCCATGGCAACCGCGAAAGTAAACGCCGGCAATAAATAACGCGCAAAAGAGTCCAGCCTGTTCACAAACACTCTGGCGGACAGGCCAAACAAGGCGACAAACTTCAACCCGGAAACAATGAAGAGTGGCTGTGTGTACCAGGCGGCGGTCTCAACTGTGACGAGGGACGAATCACCCACGTAGCCGTACTGCCCAGTAAGATAGGTCTTCAACACATCGGCCGCGACGCTCGTAGCAAAAATTGCAATCAGGATTCCGGGCCGTCGAACATTGCTGGATAGGCCGCTGACGATCGCTGCCCTCCCCCACCTGAACGGTGCTTGGATGATTCGAGCACGCCCCACGCCATAGCCTATTGACCACGTAGTGAATGATATCGCAAGCAGGACCAGGGCGCTAGGAATCATCTCCTTGTCAACAATGGCTGACGCCCCAATTTGCGGCTGCGTGATCGTGGCTGTGGCAATCCCAAACGCCAGAATCGCATAGGCGAGGGACCATGCTCCAAGCTGACCCTCGAAGAGCCCTAAGTATCTGCGCCTAGCGAATAGAAACGCGAAGAGGCTGGCTAGGTAGAGAGACAGTCCGATTGCTCCCCAAAGAATTGTCTCGCTCAAATCAATAGCCGATGTTGCGCCGAACGTGGCGACACCCGACGCAACCAGCAGGGCCCAAGGCAAGATCAACCTTGTCGCAGCCCCGCCCGTACTCAGCGAACCGGGTTTGAGCTGAGGACCCGATGGGGACCCGTACGACCTGGTCCTGTGCAAGGGCGGGTGAGTTGTCAATTTGTTCCGCGATCAATCAACAGGCTCAGTTCGAGGCTGGTTAGTTGACGTTCGAAGAGTTCAAACACATGTGGCTCGCTTTCTTGAGACTTCCATCGCGCATATGCCTCGCCAGCTTGCACTCGACGCCGTCTCAGCTCCATGCCCTGGTATTCAGCGTATTCGTTTAGTGCTCGACCCCAAGCTTCAACACTTCGATCCTCAACCACGTGACCGCCGCCCTGCTCAAGCGTTTCAGTCCAGGGTGTGTACGGCGTACAGACCACTGGGCAAGACGCTGACAGCGATTCCGCGATGACATGACCAAAATTCTCACCCGCCGTGGGCATCAAGAGCACGTCGTAGGAAGACAAGGTGGAACGCACAACCTCTGGGGCGAGAATTCCTCGAAACTCGATACGCACATGATCGGGAAGTCGACTTGCGGCTACTCGGCAACGCGCAGCGAAGGTTGCGTCCTCTTCGGGGCCGAACACGTCGAGTATCACTGGCGCTGCAACCGTCGCCAACGCCTGCAGCAGAACCATTAGACCTTTGTGTTCGACGACCCTGCCCAAGACGGCCGCCCGAAGACCGAACGATTCCGGCCTCGTCTCAGGAACAGACAAAGCGGTGGACGGAAGGCTCGTCTCGTCCTCCCTGATGACAACCTGTGCTGCGCTACCCCAGACACGAACTATGTCCGCAGCTTCGCCCTCTGAGGATGCATGCCACCAGACATCGCGATCAAGCCGAAGGAGCCTGTACACAAATATGAACGCCCGCTTCTTGAAGGTTCGACGTTGCAGTGCGCCATGCCCGAACTCGCCACGTGGGGCAACTAGCCGGCGAGATCGCCCCCAAAACCCGGCACGCCAAAGCAGCTGCGGAAGTATGGACAGCTTCGGGTTGAAGAACGAGTTAAGGTATAAGACTTGCGGACGGTCAAGACGAAGGCGGTGCAGTGCCTGAATGAGCCTAACGGGATTATCGATAGACGCAAAGTAGACCTTCGCCTGACGCACTTTGACCCATTGATTTGATGCGACAGGCAAACGGCCGTGCGCGTTCAGATCACGATCACTAGTCAGCAAGGAGATCGAGAAGCGGCGAGGAGCACTACTCAAAAGTGCCTCCAATGTGCGTATCGGACCACCTCCGAGGAAAGCCGGTGGGAATAGTGCCGCAAAGACCGCAACGCGGGAAAACCTGCTTGTGGGAACGACCACACCGGGTTCGGGTTCGGGTTCGGGTTCGGGTTCGACGATCGCAATCACTTGCTCACCTGTCCAATCGCACTAATGAATCGCTGAGCAGTTATTTTCTCTGCAAAGGTTGTCATCACTCGCTCGCGAGCGGCCACGCCACCGGCGCTTCTGAGTCGTTCATCCCCACACCAGCGAGCTATCTCAGAGGCAAAACGCTCAGTCAGCTCCTGGCCAAGAGGAACAATAGCTCCAGCCAATGATCCACTCAAGATGTACGTAGCCCCCGCGGTGTCTGTTGTGACGACAGGAATCGCGCAGGACATCGCCTCTAGGAAAGTCAGTCCCAACCCCTCCTCGAAGGAGGCCGACGCGAACAGGTCCGCTCCTTGGTAGAGCTTGACGAGATCGGTCGGAGACACAGGACTGTGGATCCGGACCGACGCGGCGAGCTGCAAGTCGCCGATGAGTCGGAGATCGCTCTCACAGGGGGACGACTTGCCAGCGAGGACCAAATCATGCGTTACACCGTGAACATCTCGGGCGCGCGCATAGGCACGAATCAGCCCTGCAACGTTCTTTCGAGCATCATCAAGTCGGGCCACCATGAGGATGTACGGCTGAGATTCAGCCGATTCTCGGTCAGGGCGATACAGATCCGTGTCCACTCCTGGGGGGCATAAGACCACGTCACCAGCGGCTTGGCCTGCACACTCTTCAAGCATCAGAGTGTTCTCCACAAGGACTACGTCAGGAATTCTCAGGCCAGAGTCGTCCAGCTTGCTCGTGAGCCACGTAGTGATTCGCCGGTATAACGCCAACGGGCCGCGCAGTTGCGCATTCTTTTCGGCCCGTTCAAATTTCACGAGGGTTGCCACCTGCAGCACGACAGGGACACGTGAACCTCGTACAGCATTACATGCGGCGGGCGTCCCCGCTATTACAACCACGACATCAGCGCGCGCAACTAGTGAATCCATCCATTTTCTGGGAAGGAAGCGACTTAGTTCGAGTTCAGCGAAGGCACTCCCGACCTGATGGATGTCAATTCCGTCGACCTGGCGTGTCGTGACGCGTTGCGCCCCCCACCACGATTTTGGGGCGAACACCCGTCGGCTCTCGTACGCTCGGCGCGACATCCGCAGTGACGCAACTTCGACCTCCCAGTCAGTTCGTCGTCTCAGCGCCGAAAGCAGGAAGTCCACGACGGACTCGACACCGCCCGTCGAACCTGCCCGGTATTCCGTCGTCACTATCAGAACCCTCATCCGTCGCTCCCCTTAAGGCCGCCTTCAGGCGGGTAGTGCGTTAACCGATCCCCACGACCAGTGGCGTTATGTGGCTCCGGGTGCCCGATTACTTTACGGCGTACGGCTGCGAGCATGACGAACGCAACCACTAATACGACAAGTTCACCAGACGAGGCTGCGAGTGCCGCGCCTCGGATGCCCAACCAACCTATGAGCGGAAAGATCGTCAGCGCCCCCGTCGCCAAGCCGGCAAGCTGCCCGTACGTTGCGAGCCCAGGCCGCTGCCGACCGCGCAATAGCGCACTCACCACTTGGGACACGGAACGGAAGAGGATCGCCGGGATAAGCCACCAAACGAGTTCGACAGAACCCGTGAACGAATCTCCAAAAACGAGTGGGATGAGTGGCGCGCCCGCTGCACCGACGAGAAGACAAAGGCCACCGCTAATCACGGCTGTGCCCAGTATCGCCCTACGCTCGATTCGCCGCCTACCACTCTCGTCGAGTTTTGCTGAAGCCGATCGGGGGAAAGCCACGCTCGCGACTGCCGTAGAGAACGGCAAAACCAGACCGGCGACAGTCGACGCGACGGCGTATTCTCCAAGCTGTGCTGGGGCCGCAACACGGGACAGGACGAGCCTATCGAACTGCGATGAGAGAGTCGCTGGCACTGCGGAGCCCGAGTAGGCGATGCCGTAGAGCGAAAGATCCCTGAGGAGGTTTCGCCTCGCTTTTCCCCCGGCGAGGCCCACTACGTATGCCTGCTGAATCGCTGCAACGAACTGAGCGAGGGTACTCGCGACAAGTACGCCCGACAGCGAAACAATATTGAGTGTTCCGGTTAGCGACAGGCTCGCGACGAGAAGCAAATATACGACCGGCTGGGAGAGGCGAACGGCGTTCCAGCGCTTGATGGACACCGCCTGCAGCCCATAAACGTAGGAGGCACAGAGACTGTTCAAGAGACACCCTGCGAACGCAATCTGGTAGGCGATCGTTACGCCTTCCACGCCCTGAGAAAGCAACTCAGATGCGAGAATACCCACTACGCTCACGGTGCCGCCAGCCACGAGCATCAAGAGTCTGGCCGACGCGACGTAGTTCTTCCCGCGCGCAGGATCCTTGGACACCCAAAATGTGACGGCGCCGCTTTGCCCAACTTCACCGAGCACTTGCGCCAGGGCGAACCATGCCATGATCGCCGCATAGTAGCCGCGGCCTTCCGCCCCCAACGTACGAGCTATCAGCACGCCTGCAATCGTCGTGACACCGACGATTGCCAGGTTGGCTCCTGCAGCGTGAACCACACCATGACGACTGGCCGCAATAGATCGGGTCACGACCGCGCTTGCCAGTTGCCTAATCACCTTTGCGCCAGGCCGCACGACAGCGACTGGGAATCACAGCGAGCCCAATATTTCCACAAGCCGCAGGTCATATGTGTGATCTGCGTGCGCCCTGTATGCGGCCGCATCGCCGATTCTTGCCCCCTCCGACTGGTTCCCCAGCAGGAACTCGCACTTCTCGACGAGTTCGTCAAAACTCCCGAACGTCAGGACCTCTTTGCCTACCTCGAAGAGATCGTCCAGGCCTTCCCTGGCCTCGGTCAGAATCGCTGCTCCGGATCCTGCCGCCTCGAAAAGGCGGCAATTCACACCGGCAAATTCTGCTGGGTGCAGGTTGTTGAGTACAACGCGAGCGCTTCTGAACGTATTTGCTTTCACCGCACGTTGAACACTCTGTCCCGTGTGGACCGATTCGAGCGCGGGGAAATTCATCCACCTCGGAAGTGGAGCCCCGTAGATCTTCAGGGGGAGCCCTGCCCTTACCATTCGGTCCAGAAGGATGGCACGGGTTGGGTGCACGTTTCCGGCAAGCACAATGGACTGGTCCGTGCCATAAGTCATGTCCGACTTGTGCCAAGACGGGTTACACGCTTCGGGCAGGTAGGTGGCTGCGATTCCCTGGATAGCAGTTAGTTGCCTGACGAGGGCCGGATTCTTGAAAAAGATGCGGTCATAGCCTGCCAAGAAGAAATCATGACGCCCCATATTGCTGACGTGGTCAGGGAACCACAGCGCAATTGCGGCGCCCCCTTCTTTAAGTTTTCTGACAACTTCCGGCTGGATACTACGATCCGTCGTCAGGATGACATCCGGCCTGAAATCGCGCTCGGCCGCAATCAGATGTCGTTGCAAGTAGGTATCTTCTCGCGGAAGGCGTTCCGCAGCAATCGAGAGCAAATGACCCAGTCGAACCGATTTGAGACGAGGTCGAGCGGCACCGGTTGCGTGCACTTCATGACCCATTCGACGCAAAGAGTCCGTGACGTTGTCCGCGAATGAATCTGGGTCCAACGGTCCGACGACCATGACTCTAGCCAAGTATCTTCGCCCTTCTAGCGCTATTGAGCAGTGCAAGCAGAGAGAAGATCTACTCGCGGACGGCCCACACAGGTCAGCGGCATGGCGCGGGTGATTCCCCCGACTTCAGTGTAGAGCATCGACAACTGCCAGAGTTGCGCATGCGTCTCCCCCGCCAGCCCTTCATGGCATCGCAGTCAAGTGGCTAACCGTCCAATCAGGCGCGCTCAACTCAGCGCGGCCCTCCGAATTCCGCGCCTCTCATGATGAGAATGCGCAGTCGAGAGAATGAACGCCACAACTCGATGAGACGTGTTCGTCACCAGGTATTCGTCCGGCGCGACTGCCATCCGACCAACAGAAATTACGTAGTCCGCAGCTGCCGAGATACCCATAGCGGAGAGTCCTGTCGTGATGATCGCTCCTACCTCCAAGGCTTCTGGTCGCTCGATCGAATCCCTCAGGGTCACGGCGGGGAAGCCTAGAATTGCCGATTCCTCGCTAACTGTCCCACTATCGGAAAGTACAAGCCGCGCCGTCTGCTGCAGTTTGATGTAGTCGTTGAACCCAAACGGCGGATGGAAGATCAACTTGCCTTTGAGCGAGTCCGGCTGCTGCTGCAAGCGCAACCTCGTTCGCGGATGCGTAGATACCAATACCGGGAGAGAATATTCATCTGCTAATCGACCGAGCGCATCCAGGACGGATGCCAATCGGGTCGGATCATCAACGTTTTCTTCCCGATGGAGGCTGACGAGGAAGAAACCACCTTCGTGGAGATTCATCCGGGCAAGCACATCGCTACGCGCGATCGTTTCGGCGTTCTCCGCTAGCACCTCCCGCATAGGCGAACCTGTCAGCATGATGCGGGCTGGGTGTATGCCCTCCGCAATCAGATTCCGGCGGGCGTGTTCCGTATACACGAGGTTGTAGTCCGCAATATGGTCAACCAACCGCCTGTTAATCTCTTCCGGAACATTTTCATCGAAAGATCTATTACCCGCCTCCATGTGATAGACGGGGATCTTCATGCGCTTTGCTATTAGGGCAGATACAGAACTGTTAGTGTCGCCGAGTATCACGAGCGCATCCGGTTTTTCGGCCAGCAGCACCTCCTCGGTCTTCACGAGCACCGAGCCCAGTACAGCACCGAGCGAACTCGTATCAACTCCAAGGAAAACGTCTGGCGCGCGCAGCCCGAGATCTTGGAAGAAGATTTCGTTCAACTCATAGTCATAGTTTTGGCCGGTGTGCACGAGCACATGATTGGTGAACGCGTCGAGTCTCTTGATCGTGGACGAGAGACGGATGATCTCAGGACGCGTGCCGACTATCGTGACCACTTTCAGCCGGGGAGAGCCGTCTCCCCTCCCGATGCCTGAACTTTCGCTCGCAATCGACTCGGACAAGCTCACCGTTTTTTCCAATGGACGAGCTCAGCCTGAACTTCCGGAATTGTGAGCAGCAGCTGCTCAACCTGGGCCACGGACAGCCGCTCCGTCGTGTGGGAATCGTAATCAGTGAACTTCTCAATTCCCGCCGTGCCCTCTTCGAAGAATGGCGCATAGTTGAGATCCCGGCTGTCGGGGTTGATTCGGAAGTAGTCATCCATTTCATCCGCCCGGGCGAGTTCGGCACCGGATGCCAGGCATTCAGACAGCTTCTCAGCATGCCGGGTGCCGATTACGTTCATGGTCGGCTTGACGTCGAAGAGTGCGCAGAGCCCAAGAACGAGGTCTCCAATGGTGCACGATGGAGCCTTCCGGATGAAGAGATCACCTTGATTGGCATTTACAAAAGCGTGCTCGACGAGCTCGACGGATCCGGCCAGGGACATCATGAAGCGCGTCATCGATGGATCAGTCACCGTTATCTCGCGCCCCTCCTTTATCTGGCGAATGAAAAGCGGAATGACGGAACCACGCGAGTACATAACGTTTCCGTACCGCACACATGACACGATCGTGCTCGCGTTCGGGTTGTTCAGCCCGTGGGATTGAGCAACCTTCTCCATCAGGGCCTTGCTCATCCCCATAGCGTTGATCGGATAAACCGCTTTGTCGGTACTGAGACAAACAAGAGATTGAACCCCGTGCGCTTCGCTTGCCCGCACCACATTCTCGGTGCCCAGAATATTCGTCTTGACTGCTTCAAGGGGAAAGAACTCGCATGACGGCACCTGCTTCAAAGCGGCTGCGTGAAAGACATAATCAACTTCACGCGTGGCTCGGTCCACGCTGAGATAATCTCTCACATCGCCCACGTAGAACCTCAGCCGCGAATCTCTGAACTGATGGCGCATGTCGTCCTGTTTGGCCTCATCCCGGCTCAGGACACGCACCTCAGACGCGCCGCGCTGAAGTAGCGTCTCGGTTACCGTGCGCCCGAAAGAGCCCGTGCCTCCAGTGATTAGAACACGCTTGCCCGAATAGTCCGGTGCCATATTGGTCGTCCCCCATATTTGAAGCGGATTGCCGCTGCGCCCGATCGTGGTCATGTCGGCACCTTTCTGTCGGCGACAGAGGCGTCACACCCAGAAGGCTGCCTGCGCGTTTCAATCGCGCGTTTCATTCTTTCACATGCCCGCAGCCCGCCCGGCACCCGAATCCAGTCCGGTATCGTCGAGGTATGACGAATCAGGCACTTGTTCTCGGTGGCACCGGCATGTTGGGCAGCGCGATAGTTCGACGGCTTCAGAAATCGGAGGTGTCCGCGACGGCAACGGCCCGCGAGATCTCCGGCGTGTCACCACGTGTTACCTCATTCAAACCCTTTTCGGTGAACATGGGAGGGCTCTCTGCGCTTCTTGAGAACTATGGAAATGGCGACGTCATCGTGAACTGCATCGGTTTGATCAAGCACCGGTTGGATGACTCAAAGCAGAGCGACCGTCTCGACGCAATCAGAGTGAACGCCGAATTCCCCTACGAACTGGCGGAGGCTGCCGAGCGCCAAGGATTCCGAGTGCTGCAAATTGCCACCGATTGCGTTTACTCAGGACGATCCGGCTCTTACGACGAACGGGCGCCGCACGACGCTCAAGACGTTTACGGCAAGACGAAGAGTCTGGGGGAGGTGCCGAATGAAAATTTCCTCAACTTGCGTTGTTCGATCATAGGTCGCGAACTCAGCGGCAGCACTTCCCTTGTCGGATGGCTCCTTTCGCAGCCTCAGGGTGCCACAATTCGCGGATATCTTGACCACCGCTGGAACGGCGTAACCACGGGAAGCTTCGCCGATATCGTGACCGGACTCATCGCGTCCGGGAGCGAGCTGTCCGGCACATTTCACGTAGTCCCGGTCGATGCCATCAACAAGAGCGATCTGTCCGAAATGATTCTTTCCACGTTCGGAAGGAACGATGTCACGGTCATCCCCACAATCACAGGAGCAGCCGTCGATCGGACACTGACGACGCGCCACCCTGAAACCAACCAGATGCTCTGGGAAGCCGCCGGACTCTCCGGCCCCCCAACGATTAAGCAGATGGTCCAAACTCTTACATCGTAAGCCGGTCGCGACCCTAGCGCTGCAGCGACTCGAGTGCTGTAGTTACGACTGAGGCCACCACCGATGCGGATAGGTTTCTGTCGTAGTAATCGCGGCCGTCGCTCGCATAGTGCAGTCGCTGGGCTCCGGACAGCGATGCCATCTCAAGCACTGCGGCGGCTAATGACTCAGCATCTTCCGGCTCCGCGAGGATGCCTGCTCCAGCGTCCCCTATTAGTCGAGCACCATCTCCCGACAACTGCCCGATGATTGGAACCCGAGACGCAAGAAGGGACGCTATCTTGCTGGGGGTTGTGTATTCGAGAAACTTTCTCTTCGCGAGACAGACTAGTTGAACGCTGGCAGTGGCCATGTAGCCCGGAACCAAAGCCTTATCGATTCGCCCTACAAACGTCACGTTGTTCAAGCCTTCCGCGGCGGCGCGCGCGCGCAATCGCGGCTGCGCGATTCCCGTTCCCACGATGACGAAATGGATGTCTCGATGCGAACGCAGCGCTGCAGCAGCATCGAGAACGCTGTCGAGTCCCTGCACCTCGCCGACTGCACCCACATACATGGCCGTGAAACTCGATTTCCACGGGACGTCCGGGACAGATTCCGGGGGAAGGCTATCGACTGGGCGGAATACAGCTTCATCCGTTGGGTTGGGAGCGCTAATGACGCGATCAGCCCGGAGCCGTGGATTACGCTCAAGGAGCAGCTCGCGCGCGCTCTGCGAACTAACGCCGATTATGCCCGCGCGATTCTCAGTGAGCCGAACCAATGAGGAAACCGCAGCCGCTGCTACCGCGCCGACCCCGCCCCCCGGGAACATTCCACTGCCAATCAGTGAGTCAGGCCATAGGTCTTGTACCTGAAGGAAGTATGGCGTCTTCCCCCATCGCGAGTGGGCCAGGAGCGGCAAGCTCACGGTGATGGGTGAGTTATAGACCCAGATGCCGTCCACGTCCCGCAGCGCGGCTCCCCCGAAGGCAGCAGCTGACGCTGCAAAGCTTGCATAGTTAAGAATGCGACCAGTTGTGGACGAGTTGTGGTTCGGAAAAAGAGGCACTCTAGTCAGGCTCACGCCATGACGGTGCGAGACTGCGCGCACCCGTTGCTTATATCCAGGATATATATTTCCGTCCGGATAATTCGGAAAGCCAGTTAAAACGGACACATCGTGACCGGCTCGCGCGAACTCTCGTGCATAAATGCCAGGGATCGCTCCACCACCAGGTTCAGGATCGAACCACTGGGACAATATTCCAATCTTCATTTCACACTCTTTTCCAAATCAAGGCTCGCTGCCGGCGGTGTTGCGATTGACAATCTGCAAAATAGGCGTGGTAGAGAGAGGTAAAGCCCAGCGACAATTCCTATTGCAATTACCGCCCAGAGCCAACCGACTTTCGGGTCAGCGATGGTCAGCAGCCCCATCGCGGAAGTTGTGATCGTTGCACCGGTAACGATGAGCGCCACCGTCAAATGCGACAATCCAACGTTTGTGAGCCTCTGATAGACATGCTTTCGGTGGGGTTCCCGCCAGTTCTCTCCTCTAAGGAGCCTTCGTAGGAGTGTCACCCCAGTGTCAGTTAGGTAGATTGCCAGCGGAGCGGCCATGGCTACCGCCGGTGCGCCATCGAGAATGGCGGCGATCACGAGAACGCCGATGCCGCCACCGAGCAGGTAGCTCCCGACATCTCCGAGGAACACGCGGTTCCGCCTGAGGTTCCACGGCAGGAAGGCGATGAATGAGGCCGCGAACACCAAGCCAGCGGGAACGAGCCATGGCAAGTCGATCAGCCCACCAATGATCGCGAAGGCGATTCCGACCGCCGTTCCATGGAGGCTAGAAATCCCGTTGATCCCGTCCATGAAGTTGGCGACATTTGTGTATCCGGCGAATACGATCGCGCCGATTGGTACCCACCACCAATCGAAGCCGGCGGCCACTATGAGGGCGGAGGTCGCGATTGCACCGATTATCATCTGCAACCCTGCCCGGACCGCAATCCTCACCCCTCGGAGGTCTTCTAGGAGGCCCACGAGACTCACCGACACGCTAGCCAGGAGAACGGCCAGCAGCTCAGGCCTTGCATGGTGCACCGCGCCGGGCAGGAGGAGGATCGCCATACCCGTCAGAAACCCCAGAAGGGGTGCGATACCTGCCCCCCTTAGAACGGGAAGCGTGTGCGATGACCGGACGGTTGGGACGTCAAACGCGCGCAGCCTGACGAGGAGGGGTCTCACCGCGAGTGGTGCTAGCAGACTAACGAAGAGTGCTGCGGCGAGTGCGACAGATACTTGCGGTGTCATACGGGGGTTGCCTGAGCGCAGAGCTCATGCCACCGCGTCTTGTCCAAACGCTCTGGCGAAATCGGGTGGACTGCGGTGTGGGAGATCTTGGGATGCATGGGGCGCTCATCTGATTCGTTATCGCCAATGAGTTCCTCGTGAAGCTTCTTCCCGTGCCGGAGTCCCGTATACACAATTTCAATTTCCTGCCCGGACATCTCGATCATGCGCCGTGCCACGTCCAGAATTCGAACTGGCTCGCCCATGTCGAGTATGAGGACCTCGGCGGGTCGGCCGATGCCACCAGCTTGCACGACGAGCTGGCAGGCTTCGGGGATCGTCATGAAGAAGCGTGTGACATCGGGGTGCGTGATCGTGAGTGGGCCGCCCGCCTCGATAAGCGAGGTGAAAGTGGGCAGCATGGAGCCGCGGCTGCCGATGACGTTGCCGAAACGAACCGACAGGTAGGCGAGCCCCGTTTCCTGAGCCGCCCAAGCCGTGAGCTTCTCCGCAACGCGCTTGGAATGCCCGAGGATGCTCGTGGGATTTGCCGCCTTGTCCGTGGAGATATTCACGAAAGTCTTGACGCCCGCAGCGCGTGCGGCCTGGAGGACATTGCGCGTGCCGAGCACGTTGGTTTTCCAGGCTTCATTGGGGTATTGCTCGAGCATCGGGAGGTGTTTGAGAGCGGCCGCGTGGAAGACAACCTCGGGTTTGCGCTCCCTGAAAATCGCCTCGAGGGCTGCCGCGTCGCGGATGTCAGCCAAGACGACATCCTTCGTATCCAACAGCCCGTGACCGAGGATCGAAATCTGCGCACTTTGGAGCCCGGTTTCGTCGCGGTCGAGCATCATCAGCTCGCTCGGGCCAAATTTGGAGATTTGTCGGCAGAGTTCGGAACCGATCGAGCCACCTGCTCCGGTAACCAGAACTCGTTTGCCGGCAAGGTAGCCGGCAATGGATTCGATCTCGGTGTCGACAGGGTGACGGCCGATCAGGTCTTCAATGGAGATATCGCGGAGATCGTTGAGACGCATCTTGCCCTTGAGCACATCGTCCAGCGGCGGAAAGACCTTCACGCGCAGCCCTGCAGCATCTGCGGCATCGTTGATCTCCCGCAAGACTGTCGCGTCAGCGCGAGCGATGGCCACGATGAGCACGGATGCGTTGGTGGATTTGGCAATATCAACGAGAGCGCCTCTCGTACCGAGCACATGAACTCCGTGCAGCCAGACGTTGCGCCGAAGCGGATCGTCGTCGATGATGCCCACGGCACGGAACGAAGAATCCCGGTCGGTCTTCATACGACGCACGATGGATGACCCCAGATACCCAGCGCCATAGATGAGCGCACTGTTGGCATCGGCTGCCGGTTCAATTGACTGCTCAATGAGGAGTCGTTTGACGTAGCGAATGCCGCCCATGAGTACGAACGCGAAGGGCAGAGCCGCGAAGACGGTGCTGCGCGGAATGTCAACGAGAGTGCCTGCAACGACGACAGGAATCCCCAAGATTACTGTCGTCGTGAGCACAGCCCAGAACAATGCCCGCACTTCAGCGAAGCTGCCGTACGGGTGCCGCCCCTGATAGAGGTGGTAGTACCAGCCGACGAAGAACTGCACAGTCGCGGCTACCAGGCAGAGGATGAGAAGCGGAAGCCACGCGATTTGCGACATTTCAAAGTTATAACGAAACATCTGCGCAAGCACGAGTGCGATTGTCCACGACCCGGCATCCCATGCAAACTGGGTTCCGAAGCGCACGAGCGGAATTGATCTATTCAATGCCTGGATTTGATGCGTGGCACCATCAATAAATCGCATTCGACTCCCCCGCCGGTTATATGATGCAACACTGAAGCAGCGTTCCCCCGGATTCGCATGCCTACATAGAGAGCGGCACTGGGGCGGCCTTCGCGAACTGCACGTGACCGTTCCGGATCTCGATTCAGTGTAGCTGATGAGGCAGTTCCCTTTGGCCGCTTGCCGTAACTAGTCAGGTTCTTTCCTGGGGGTGGCGGGTTTGGCCGTTACCGGCGGTTTAAAAATAAGTGGCTATCCATGTAACTGCCGTGATGTCGTGGGTCGTGGGTATCGTTCCGGTCATGACAATGCATGCGCCTTTTGCGGGTCGGGACTATCCAGGGTCTCTGCCTGAACTCAGGACTTGGTTCCG
>Ga0307486_1001750_pt1 | contig 15984 bp, 18 predicted proteins | sample CBIW02metaG_FD_203663 | JGI IMG/M metagenome (GOLD analysis project Ga0307486, IMG submission 203663) | Sea-ice brine microbial communities from Beaufort Sea near Barrow, Alaska, United States - CBIW 0.2 | ecosystem: Environmental > Aquatic > Marine > Coastal | place: USA: Alaska | collected... | reverse complement strand
CGGTAGGTTCTTGGTTCGAGTCCAAGTCGAGGAGCGAACACCCCCTGAATTCCGCGGAATTCAGGGGGTTTTCCTGTCTCTAGACTTGGTCAAAAAGCCAACATTGCCAAATGGTTGCCAAAATCGGGGCGTTTTAGGCCCCGTCAGAGCTAGGGGCTCGTACAAACCCCGACTATTTTGCGTTGCAAAGTCCACCCGCGCAAGAATGCCGCGCATAGGGGGTGTATGTGCGCGTCAACTCCGGGCTATGTATCTTTCTCCTGTGCGACCAAAATTTCTAGACTGATGCTCGCTAAATAAGGGGTGTACTTTGGAAACCACGGCCAATTGCGGCGTGCGCACGGTGAGGAACAAGGATCCTGCGTTTTACCTAGTTTTCTCGAATGCGAGGGTCGAGCTGGGACGAACATTGGATGTCCAACTTTGTCGCCCTCAGCGAATTCGTTGGAATTCACTCGCGGATTCCCATCAGCTCGCGCAGCCATTCCTCGGCGCACGAGCTGCGCCTAGCCGCATGGCTTCGAGAGCAGCGACGTCATCAACTCCGCCTCTCGCCCTCAAAGGTGGCTCTCCTCGAATCCCTCAACAACTTCGAATGGAGTCCTCATGAAGACGCATGGGATCGCCAGCTTCAACGCTGGATAGATTTCGTGCAAGAAAATAACCGCGAGCCTATGTACGCAGCGGTTGAAGAGTCCGAGACGAGAACCGCAGCGTGGGCGATCCGTCAGCGATACCTCCGTCGTCTCGACCGCCTCCCAAAGCATCGCTTAGATCGCTTGGCCGAAACTCCAGGTTGGCACTGGCTCTAAAAAACGCAACCCCATTCCAATCACGTCAGGCGTAGGCTCAGCGCATGACCAACAATCATCTGAGGCGTGATCACAACGATCCCGACTTCACCTCCGATGATCAAAACGATCTCGACGTCGCTACCAGTGATCTTCCCGACGACGATCCGGATGTCATCGAAGGTCCGAAGGAACTTGCGGAGCTTCGCGCTCTGGAGGAACGTCGGAGGGCAACGCTTAGAATTGTCTAGCGTGGCCGGACGCTCTTACAGGGAGCACTACTATCGGTTCAAACAAACGCTATGCCACACAAATCGACGCGCGCATGAATGTGCGCGTCGATGAGATGACCATGCGTGGAACGCCCGAGACACTGTCCGAACAAGAACTAGAACTCGACGTCCATCCCCTTACCAAAACACCGGTTGCAGTCTCTGCCCGGGCGTGGGTTCGCTATGCAGGCATGGCGACGAAACTCGATGTCGAAGTTGTTGCTTGGACCCCACGGGCTGTGGCCGTCACGTGGAAGACGCCGGCGGGGGAGGAGCATCGGGCTTGGGTATGGGCTTCCGCGGTGGAGCGGGATATGTAGATGTCCTGGTGTGTTCGGATTTGCTCTAGCGAATAACCGGGGCTGGCGTCGGAAAATGGGCGCCTGATGCTCAGCGCGGTACACCCAACCAGCCGATTGATTTTGCCGCGCATAGGGATAACAGAGGTCGTCAAGTAGGCGGCCGGAAACGGATTCCAATGCCCACCTTGACCCCCAGCTACGGTTTCACCCCAATGTCCGAAGTCGAAGCCCTTGCCGAGTATGGCCCACACTTGGCCATGGCGCGGCTGTTCGAGTATTGCGATAAGCAGGCATCGCGTACCGAGAGGATTGGGGCATACAGCTTCTTCCTCCTCCACTACATTTCCAACGCTGAAGTCGAGGTCATTGATGGGAAGTTTGTTGTCGGTGATGATGTTGCCGAGACGTGGAGCGACGCGAAGTATTCCGACGCCGTCCATAACGTGAACCACTACATGAATGAGGAATACGCCTCGGGAAGTCTTCATCCGTGGCTGGTCCAGGCGTGCGAGGCCTCCCGCGGCTGGGAGTGGCACACTCACCCGCGCACAGTGCAGGTCCCGCCGACGGTGAGGAGAGTTGTCGTGGCCAAGATGCGCAAGAGCATCATGAGCGGTTTTGCGAGGATGGGTCGCTTGGTTGGTCGGCCTTAAACAGCTGGAGTGATATCTGTGCACGCGAAGAGTCGGGCCACTGACGTTCCTATATGTAGGAGGCTCATGATCTGGCAACCCAGTTGCTAAATGTCAAAGCATCCCTAGTGGATCGACTTACGTTGATGAACAACTCGACGAAGGCGCCATGTCTACAGATACAGCAGAACCCGGTGAAACTTGGGCGGCTCGGAAAAATTGGTACGCCAAACTCCTCCCGGTCCTCGTCATAGAAGTCTCTGATCCGCCGCATCGTAAAGCGCTTGTAAAAAGTCCGGACTCGGATGGGCCGGGGGAGTGGGTGCCGCTGACTCGCCTAAAAGTACGCTGGGATCAGTTGGATGAGTTTGTCCGCGTCAAAGCCGCCTGGAAGGAGGTTGGTGCCGTGGCAAATCTGCAGGGCCGGCCCGCCGAACATGCGGTGAATCTTGCGTTCGAATTTCTCATCGACAAGAGGATCGCCGAACCCGAAGACGCGGAAAACGGTGTCACACTCATCCACAATCCTGCCGCCCTCGCAGAGCATGTTGGACTGGCGATAGACGATTTCCTTGCCGACGAAGCAAGCTTCTACGACGGATCGACACTGGTCGTACCCTGGCCGATCACACTTCGCATCATCAGAAATGTCTGTCAGCGCTATCCGGCCGAGATCCTCGCCGAATGCGATGTGTGGGATGCCAAGCGTGCAAGATTTTTGGAACACGTAGCCCATTCTCATTCCGAACACAGCGTGATGGTCGACAACGAGATGGCACCGTCCTATTACCTGCTTAGGGCATGGACTGTGCTTCATAGGAACGGCGCTGGGTTTGGGGCTGTCGAAGATAAAGGCGAGTTGTGTCAGCGAGTTGCAGAATTGGAGCTGGCGGTGGCGGCGATAGAAAAAGCATGACGACAACCCCCGATAAAATAAACACCTACCCGCCGATTCTTACCCCTGTGGAGGTTGCCGAACTACTGCAAGTGCCAGTACGCACACTGGACGAATGGAGACAAAAGAATTCTGGACCGCCGTGGCGCAAGGTCAGTCGCCACATCAGGTATCAGTACATCAAGGTTATGGACTGCTTCGAAAATGGTGACTAGATCCAGCAAACCGACCGGCAAGCTCGGCGCGGTCATATGCTCCCGGTATCCCTGTGGCAACAGTCGGGTGCGAGCTAGCATTACGGTCGGCTCAGGAGAGAGCCGCCGCTTCTCGAAGACAGCAGGAACTTAGGAGCGGGTTCTCGTGCAGATTATCCCGAGACTCGTCCCTAGGTGGGGAACTCGGAACGATGCGGCGGGGGCATAGGTGTGAGTCGTGAATGGCTATCGACCCCGCCGATGGAGATGAATTGATCTGTCGCGAAGGACATGTGGTGACTTCTTTTTTGGCGGATGTCTTGGCCCGCGTCTGCCGGAGAGGTGATCGCGGGGAGACACAGATTTAAGGGACCACAACCCGAACGTTGGGCAAGCTTCTATTCAAGTCATCGCGGCAGGTCGGAAAGATGCCGGCCACCCGACCGGACAGACAAATCCCGGCAAAGACAGAATGCCAGGGGGAGAAGACCTAAGAGTCACGCTCGCTCAGAAGAAACAGTATGGACTGCTTTCAGCAGCTGGCCGGTCAAGTCAAATTTTTACGGGCGATTCCTTTTGCGACATCAAGCCATGAAGCAACAGCTCCATTACAGAAGATGTTAGGTCGCTGCTGGACTTTGGCTCGGCAGACCATACAAGGGTGTACACGAAGATTCCCAAGATTGACTCGACGAACGATCGATCGATCTGACGAAACTCCCCGTTGTTCTGCCCGATTTCGACGATGCTGTACCATTGCGCTAGATACTCGCTGCGGCACCCCAGCACATGTTCCCTAGATTCGAGACTCAGGGCGCTGTATTCGCGAAGGAACACGACCCAAGCGTCCAAGTCCTCAACCACCGACTGCCCCAAGTCGTCACCAAGTCGTTCCAAACGAGCGGCAGCGGACTGGTCCCCTTCAACAATCTTTTTTCCTGAGGCGACGACTCGCTCAATAGGCGTCAGCATAATTTCCATTAGCAACTGTTCCTTACTCGAGAAGTGGTGGTAAAAGCCACCTTTTCCGACCCCGGTGACCCGCAGCAATTCCGACAAACTTGTCCCGTGGTAGCTACGCGCGGCTATCCAAGCGGCGCCCAGTTTCAGCAGTCCAGCTCGCGTGTCATTGAACTTTTTCGGTTTAGTACTCAGCGGTATCCCCTCCCATGGTGACGTTTACTTTAGCGCCAGTGCAACATCTCAAGCTAGCGCGATCCGCCGGATTCCGTTATGGTCTACTTTACACGGACCACCCGGTCCGCAATTCGAGTGCGAAAGACGCTGGATGATGATTTCTATTGAACCGCTTGTTGCCCAACTTCGTACTCAATTGCGCGCTTCCGGATTCGATAACCAAATTTTCGTACATGAAGGACCAGCGCTAAAAGCCTCGAAGTCGGAGAAAGCAGGCACGCTAAGAGATTCAGGTGCATCTTGGGGCTGGGTTGCCCTCGGGATTGAATCCATGGATTTTTGGGACACGCACATTGGCATGATTCCCGACTCTTCGGTCGACGGTTATTACACAGTCGGCCTGCACTGGACTGAGCGGGATGACGCGATGATCCGTCCGCTAGCTACCGCCATCATCGGCTCGGGGAAGCCCGTATTCTCCCAGCCAGCAAAAGAGTTCCAATGGTCACTTTCACCACTTCAGACCACGGGCTCATTGCCAACTCCAGAAGCGGCAACCGCAGCAATAGAACTTGCCATTCAATTCTTGTCAGTTTCGAGTACACAAAACAAACACCATCAGAAAGGCAAATAATGTCAGCAGCACAAAAGTTAAAGAGCATCCGAATCCTCGCGGGAGTCACGATACTAGGCTTGGCGTTGACAGGATGCGCCGTTAGTGGGTCAGGTTCGGGCGGCGGCGATGCCGCCGCTGACTGCGTCCCGACAGACATTGGCCCCGGGGTTACTGACAGCACAATCAAAGTCGGAACCACCATGCCTCTGAGCGGCTCCGGAGCTGCCACGGGCCTTGCCACTAGAGACGGCCAGCAGGCCTACTACGACATGATCAATGCAGATGGCGGCGTTCAGGATCGGCAAATCGAGTTGATCGTGCTGGACGACGAGTATGACCCGTCAACCGCTCAGAGCAGGATGCGTCAGCTGGTCGAGCAAGAAGAGATCTTCGTCGTATCGGGTGGCGAGGGCACCCCGAACTTCCTCGGATCCGTGCCGTACCTAGAGCGCAAGAAAGTTCCAGCAATCGCCCCGTACGCTCCAAGCGACCAGCTTGGAAATATGTCGAACCCGCACATTTTTATGGCTGCAGTTGACTACATCACCGAATTTCAGTCGGTAACCGAATACATCCTCGAACAGGATTCACCGAGCAAGGTTGCGTTGGTTGCCGTCGCGGGCAACGTCGGAGAAAACTCTGAAGAGGGCATCAAGAATGAGATCGGCGATAAAGACATCGAACTGCTCTATATTCCTGAAACACCCGGAACGACCGACTTCACGCCGATCGTCAGCCAGCTGACGCAATTCGGCGCCGAGTACGTCTACCTCGTGCTTACAAATGCTGATACCGGCGGTCTGCTCAAAGCGATGGACAGAGTCGGCTACCAGCCAACAGCCGTCGCTTGGGGTGGAATGAGTGATAGTGCATACATTTCGGAGTATGGCGATGTTTCGCAAGGTATGCTCGTGGCCCTTGAGACTGCGAATCTCTCTGCGGAAGACCCTGCCAGCGCCGAATTTATGGCGAAGTACGAAGAACTTACCGGTGCAGCACCGACGAAGTTCAACCAGCAGGGCTGGGTCCAGGCCATGATTACGACCGAGGCGCTCCGAAATGCTGAGGGCCTGTCCCGCGGCTGCGTCATTAAGTCACTTGAATCCTTCAACGAATTTGAAACCGGAATCTACCCGCCGATCACTTGGGGGCCCGATCGCCGTGACGGCGTGAAGTCTGTCGGTGTCGCGGTTATCGAAGGAACCGAACTTCGGGTTCTTCAAGACGTCAAGTAGAGTGCCGTGGCTGGGCTGGATATCCAGCCCAGCCACAGTGCTCGTCCGCAACACGAAAGGTAGGTAGATCAATTTGGGTTCTAGTCCATTAGGGCAGCTCCTGCTGGGAGGTCTCACCTCCGGGCTGCTCTACGCCCTCCTGCTATTAGGTTTCCTCATCGTGTTCCAAGTGAGCAAAACTGTAAACTTCGCTTATGGCCACGTGGGTATGGTCGGCGCTTTCTCGGCCTGGCTCGCTTGGTCATCCTGGGCGCTCCCGCTCCCAATCGCGATTGCTTTCGGCGTGCTTCTCGCCGTGATTGTCAACAGTGCGATCGGAATTATTGTCATTACAAAAATCCCTCCAGATCGGCCTGGACTTGACTTGATCGTCACGTTGGGTATCTTTCTGTTCCTGACCGCCGCCATGCAATTACTTATCGATGCGAAAGCTCACGCTTTTCCCTCATTGGGAGGAGGTTCCCGCGTCGTTATTGGCGGGATTGTAGTCAATGCTAATGACATCGCGATCATCGTTCTTAGTCTCGTCGTCATCGGGGGCGTACACCTTCTTTTCAGCCGCACCACGGTTGGAATGGCACTGCGGGCAAGCGCCGAAAGCCCCGCCATCGCCGAGTCCGCTGGCGTGAATGTTCGCATGCTGCGCTTAGGTGTATGGATGGTTGCTGGCGTGATTGCCGCTGTGGTCGCAGTTCTGGTCGCCAGCCGCCTGTCAGTCGACGCCTTCTACATGACGCCAGTGCTCATCAAAGCCTTCGTCGCCGGAATGATTGGCGGAATGGACCGCTTCTTTGCTCCGTTGGCCGTCGCCGTCGGTATTGGAATCTACGAGGCTCTGGCAATTTACTTCCTAGGTGCCAGCGCAGGAACTCCCGCTGTATTCCTGCTGATCATCATCGCCCTGGCCGTCATCCCCAAGCGTTTTACGGCCGCCCGACACGAGGTGCGCGCATGAGCTCTTCTGCCCAATCACTTTCTAGCGCAATTAGGATTTCAGATCGAGGCCTACGGTGGCGACACCTCCCTGCAATCTTTGTTGCGGTGGCGCTCGCCCTTGTTCCACTTTTGTTCTTCGGCGACTATTGGATGTTCGTCGCAGCAAAGCTGCTCGCTTTTGGGATCGCGGCTATGGGACTGCAAATCCTTTATGGACGGGCTGGGCAGATGTCGCTCGCACAGGGTTCCTTCATGGGGGTCGGCGCGTACACCGGGTACATACTTTCATCTAATGGTGTTAGCCCCGGCCTTCAGCTGCTTGCCGTCATCGCAATCGCGGGCGTCGTCGCTCTCATAGTCGGGCTTCCCACGTTGAGGCTTTCGCCCTTGCGGCTCGCCATCGTCACGCTGGCTTTCGGCGAACTCTTCAATTGGCTGCTTATCAACACCAGTCAATTCACCGGTGGCACACAGGGAGCGCCAGTAAAACCATTTGTTGTTCTCGGGCTTGACACCAGCTACCCTCTCGATGCTTACCTACTCACTCTTGCATTCGCAGTCGTACTTACGCTTCTTGCGCTAAACCTTGCAGGCACACAGTCCGGGAGACGAATGGCGGCCATCCGAGACACCGAGATGGCTGCTATTTCGGTGGGGGTCTTCCTGCCCAAGACCAAACTGATCGCTTTCGTACTTAGCGCAGTGTTCGGTGGGATTGGAGGCTGGTTGTATTCCGGTGTTACCGGATTTATCGCACCACCTGACTTTGACCTGTTCGCATCAGTATTCCTTCTTGCCGCGGTAGTAATCGGCGGGTCCCGGACAGTTATCGGTGCGTGGTTGGGCGCGGCGTTCATTGTGCTGCTCCCCGAGGGGTTCAACTTGATCGGACAGCCCAATCTGTATGCTCTGGCGGGCGGCGCGCTCCTCGCGATAACTGCACTGCTTCTAACAGACGGTCTTTATGGCGCACTGGCACGCCTGACAGGTATGGCCCGAACCGTGCTTTCACGAAAGGGGTCAATACGATGACTGATTCCATTCGGGCGCAGAACGTTACAGTTCGCTATGGTGCATTCACCGCGCTAAGGGAGGTGAGCCTTGAATTGCCGAAGGGGGTCATCACTGGTGTCATCGGTCCCAACGGCGCAGGCAAGACCACGCTCCTCAACGCTCTCAGCGGTTTCACCGCGGTTCACAGCGGAACTATCCATTTGGAAGACCGAGACATCACTGACCTGCCGGCTTATCGTCGCGCTCGTTTGGGCGTGATCCGCGGATTCCAAACTGTTCGATTACTTGAGCGAGAATCTGTTTTAGACAACGTGCTGCTCGGAACTGAACGACTGCCACAGCCAGGCGATATCTCCCAGTTATTGGCTCTTCGTGCGCAGTGGAGATGGAAAAAGTCAGCCAGGGAAGAGGCGCGCGAGGTCCTCCAGCTTCTCGGATTGAGCTCTGAATCGGAGCGGATAGTAGATTCTCTTCCATTCGCCAGTCGCCGACTTGTCGAAGTCGCGCGCGTGCTGGTCAGCGCCCCACCCTTGGTGTTACTTGACGAGCCTGCGGCTGGCTTGGATCAGAGAGGCCGCCTCGAACTTGCCACAGCTCTCGCCCGTGTCCACCAACAATCTGGATTCACGCTGGCTGTCGTTGAGCACGACATAGACTTCGTTACCAAATTATGCACAAATGTGATCGCAATGGATTCAGGAAAGTTTATTATGGCCGGCACTCCTGAAGAAGTCTTTGCGGACCCGCGCGTTCAAACCTCCTACTTTGGAAGGTCGACTCATGCTCAAGCTTGACTCTGTTCACGCATGGTACGGCAAGACTGAAGCCCTTTTCGGAGTCGAGCTAGAGGTCGCCAGAGGAGAGACTTTGGCGATTATTGGGACCAACGGGGCGGGGAAGACAACCACGCTGAGAGCGATCGCTGGCTCGTTGCGTACGACGGGATCGATCAGTATTGATGGCCAAGAGATCAGCCATACCCCCACCCATCGGCGCGTTCGCGACCACAATTTGGCAATAGTGCACGAGGGGAGAGGCCTGCTGGCCGATCTAACAGTGAGGGAGAACATCGTGCTCGGAGCGACTCGAGCTCAGCGGCGAGATCTGGATAATGTGCTTGACCTCTTCCCGGTTTTGCGATCGCGCACAGGTGAGGCTGCGTCGCTTCTCAGCGGGGGGCAACAACAGATGGTGGCGTTGGCGAGAGCGCTGCTTCGCCAGCCTGCGTACCTATTGCTCGACGAGCCTGCCCTCGGATTGGCACCGTCGGTGATTGACGAGATCTACCAGCATATTTCTACCCTTTGCAAGCAAGGAATGGGTGTGTTGCTTGTTGAGCAGAGCGTTACCCGCGCAGCGGAAGTCTCCCATCGTATGGCGTTGATCCGTGTCGGCAAAACTGTTCGCACGATTGATCCCTCGGAACCGGGTGAAATTGAGTTCTTTATGGAAGAAGCGTTCGGGCTCGGTACCGAACAGTAAATTCACAGGGACCACTAGGAAAGGAATGGCATGGCCACAACAACTATTGCAGCAGCCAATGTTCAAATCACACACAACAAAAGTCATAATCTCGGGAAATTTGTGGAGATGATCGACGAGGCAGCAGCAAAAGGGGCAGACTTGCTGGTGCTCCCCGAAGTCGGTCTTCAAGGCTACCTTGATCTAGCGTTTGGGCTCGGTAGCCCAAGTAGCGTTGCCCAGAAGCAACACTATTTCGCGCAAGCTGAAACCATTCCCGGGCCGTCGACTGAAGTCATTATGGAGAAGGCTGCGGAACACGGGATGTACATCCAATTCGGGCTCGCCGAGCGTGCTGTGCGAGGAGACGTCATCTTGAACACTGCGGCCATGATTGGCCCTGAAGGTCTTGTCAACGTTTACCGGAAGACACACAACCAATTCGAGTTTCCCTACTTTAATCCCGGACAGGAGCTTTCGGTGTTTGACCTGCCATTTGCCCGGACTGGAAGCTTGATCTGTTACGATCTTGCCTTCCCAGAGGTGATGCGAACATTTGCGCTCAAAGGCGCGAACTTGGCGCTTAAATCGACCGCGTGGCCGATGAAGGGCCACGACCGCGATTCTGATTATCACGGCTTCACTCACGATCTCGCTGCTCAGGCAAATGCTTTTTTTAATCAGATGTGGCTGGTCACATCAGGTCACTGCGAGAAAGGCGCCTACAGCAGCGGATTGGATTATTGGGGGCGTTCCCAAATTGTTGACCCCTTTGGGCATGTAGTGGCCGCGCTCGACGACGAAGAAGGCATCGTCGTTCACACCGCGGACCTTGACGCTGAAGTCCTCCGCAGTCGCACCGACGGTTTCTTTGGATTGAACCTTATTCAGGACCGTCGGCCCGAGCTGTACGGAGAATTGACTCGCACGGATCTCTATTCCAGTTCTGACCGCGAGGCAACCCCCAAACCTGCAACCGACTAGAGATTAGCTGAATGCAGAACTCGACCTCGGTACTTTTTGCGCGCACTGAAGGAGCACGGCACAATGAATTCCACTACCACTTCCACCCTAGAACAGCAGCTTCTCGAAGCAGCTACGGGCAGGCCACACCATAGGTTAATCCTGCGGGGGGTAACTGTCATCGATGGGACAGGCGCTCCTGCGTTTGGGCCAGCCGACATTGTCATAGAGGGAGAGAAAATCGCCCGGATCGTGCAATATGGCACTTCTCCTTGGCAGAATCAGACTCCCTCACGTCTAGTCCCTGAAGCCACGGACGTCGTTCTCGACCTAGACGGCTTCCACGTGATGCCAGGTTTGGTCGACGCCCACGCTCACATTGGCGGACCGGCACAGGTGCCGAGTGCTGAGTATGTTTATAAGCTCTGGCTCGGTCACGGCGTAACAACGGTACGAGAGGTCGGCTCCCTCTACAACGGCCTCGACTTCACGCTTGAACAGTCCCGGCTTTCTGCTGCCCACGAAATTGCCGCGCCGAGTATCCTGCCTTACGTACACTTCGGCTGGGGGGCAGACCACTGGATAACAGAACCTGAGGAAGCTAGGGAGTGGACGCGAGACATCGCCCGTCGTGGTGCCCAGGGCATCAAACTCTTCGGGGTATCTCCCGACATCATGAGAGCCGTCCTTGATGAGGCACAAAAGCTCAAGCTAAGAACGGCATGTCACCACTCGCAGCAATTTGTCGCAGGAGCCAATGCGCTCGACACTGCGAGGTTGGGACTAACCAGCGTGGAGCATTGGTACGGGATCCCAGAATCCATGTTCGATGACCGTCGATCTCAACATTTTCCTGCGAGCTATAACTACGCCGATGAGATCGCGCGGTTCGCTGCGGCCGGAACCCTCTGGGAGCAGGCCGCCGCTCCGGGAAGCACTCGCTGGCGCGAAACGATTGACGAACTCATTGCCCTCGGAACTGCGCTGGTTCCCACGTTCAATGTCTATATTGGGACGCGAGACGCGGCCAGGGTGCGAACCTCTGAGTGGCACAAGCGATACACCGCACATGAGCTGCGTAATTTCTTCTCCCCTGACTCGGGTGAGCACGGATCCTTCTTCGAGAACTGGGGAACGGAAGAGGAAGTCTCGTGGCGCAGAAACTTCTCGCTTTGGATGCAGTTCGTTCGCGAGTTCTACGATCGCGGGGGCCTCCTGGGCGCTGGAAGCGATTCTGGTTTCATTTACAAGGTATACGGATTCGGTCTCATTGAAGAAATGGAGCTTCTGCGCGAAGCGGGCATCTCTGCGCTAGAGGTCATTGGTATCGCGACACTCGGCGGAGCGCGAATTGCAGGCGTCGAGCATGTTACTGGGAGCATCGAAGATGGCAAACGCGCCGACCTCATCATCCTCAAAAACAATCCTCTGAAGGATCTGAAGACACTGTACGGACATGGGCACAGTACCGAAGAAGCTGAACGGGGAAAGTCCGTCCCCGGTGGGATCACCGCCACTATCAAAGCCGGTGCTGTGTTCGATGCCGGTGCGCTACTTGCTGACGTTCGAGCCATCGTTTCACAACAGGACGCAGAGGGGGCACAGTTCGAGGTCGACCACCGACACTGAACGGGGTGCCCTCTTCGCCTCGCCAGATGTGCATCCTCTTGCGGCTCATCGGTCGACAGCTCTGGCGAGCGAGTCGAGGAAATGGGTGTCCGATTCGGGCATTGAGCATCGGTTTGTCAATGATGCCCGTAGTTGGGGTCTTCGCAGCAGTATTCAAAGCAGTCGGCATCTCTGGGCAGCGTCAACCGCCGTCGATGTATTTGGCTCCGTGTGCAGCACCGCGGGGACCGAGGCTCCGCCGGCGGCAGGTCCCGGATGCTACTCGCCCGCTACCTCTTGACCGAACGAGACTACGAATGGGGCGGTGCCCACTTGGTCGATGTCATCCTGGTCGCTATCGGCGAGGGAGACTCCTTCAACCTAGTAGTCGCGGCAGGGCTTGCCGAAGGCGCCCCGATCGAGGAAGCAGCACGCAGCGCAGTCGTGGCAGCTTCGCTTTCGGTGGCTGCGCTTGGAGCACGGGCAGGGATGCCAACGCTAAAGTAAATCGATTTGGTGATCGGTCCGGGCGTATCCGTGTTCCCATCGGCCTGATCACCAGTAAACCAGTCATCATCGGACAGGTTAGATAACCACCGTATCGCAAACTTTTCTGCCAATTTAAGAGGAACTTCTTGGACTTGTTAGCCACTTTGACTATGTTGCTCGCGGGAGTTGGTGCCGGAATTATTAATGCTGTAGCAGGCTCGGGAACGCTCATTACCTTCCCAGTCCTTCTTGCGCTCGGGGTACCCCCTGTGACCGCGAATGTTTCTAACAACGTAGGGCTATTGCCCGCCTCAATTACGGCAGCGATCGGGTACCGTCGCGAGCTCAATGGCGAGTTTGGCACGGTTCTAAAAATGGCGTTGTGGTCGGTACTCGGCGGGCTGGTTGGGGCAGGGTTGCTGCTTTTGTTGCCGTCTGAAAGTTTCTCGGCTCTTGTTCCATTCCTCCTCTTGGCAGCGGCTGTCCTCGCGGCTCTTCAACCCAGGATGGCGCGACTCGTGCGGGCGCGATCCAACTACTCTGGGGTAAGTACCCTTCCAATCACCGTGGGCCTCATCTTCGGAGTTTTTGTCGCTGGTGTTTACGGAGGCTACTTTGGTGCGGCTCAGGGGGTTATCCTGCTTGCTATCTTGGGTATTCTTTGGTCGACCGACCTCAATAAGGCGAACGGGGCCAAGAATGTTCTTACGGGAGTTGCCAACCTCTTCTCAGCCCTGGTTTTTACAATCAGCGGCACGGTGGATTGGCATGTGGCCGTTGCCGTGGGGCTTGGGGCGGCGACAGGAGGTTGGCTTGGCGCCAGGATTGGGCGTCGAGTTCCAGCGGGTTTACTTCGTGCTGTTCTGGTAATCATCGCACTTGTAGCAGCCGTCGCGCTGTTCATTAACAATTTTAAGACCACTGGCTGAGTATTTGAGCTTGTGGGGCCACAGATTATTTCCGTTGGGGCCATCTGCTTAGCTCCTTCCGCTGCGTGTATAGGCACGCGGCGGAAGGAGTAATTAATCATGGTACGAAGAATCAAAGCAAAACTGGTGCTCGAGCTCCGCGCCGAGGGGATGACGGGGCGCGCGATCGCTCTGGCGCAGGGTATGTCGCGTAAGAGTGTGTTGGCCGTGTTCGACGCCGCCAAGAAGGTGGGTATCGGCGATGACGGTCACGTTGACCGTAGCGATGCCGAGGTATATGCGTTGCTGTTCCCGGGCCGCGGCGAACACGAGAGTGTGTTCGTGCAGCCCGATTGGGAAGGGATACACAAAGAGCTCGCTAAGGTCGGGGTGACGCTGAAACTGCTCCATGGCGAGTATGTCGACGGGTGCGCGGTGACGGGGCAGCCGGCGATGGGTTACGACCGATTCTGCAAGTCATACGCGACGCATGCGCTGATCACAGGAGCGGCTTCCCGGGTTGGCCATAAGGCTGGGCGGACGGTCGAGGTTGATTGGTCGGGGCCGACGATGCAGCTCACCGACCCGGTGACGGGCGAGACGTCTCGGGTGTATTTGTTCGTGGCATGTCTGCCGTTTTCCCGGTATGCGTTCGTGGAACCCGCGCTGGATATGCGGCAAGACACCTGGCTGCTGGCCAACGTCGCAATGTTCGAGTGGTTCGGCGGAACGGTTCCCCGGACCGTGCCCGATAACTTGAAGACCGGTGTGATCAAGCACCCTCGAGAGGGTGAGATCGTGTTGAACGACGCATATCGGGAGATGGCTGCGCATTACTCGGCAGCGGTGCTGCCGGGCCGACCGCGGGCACCTAAAGACTATCCCGAGGATTCTGTTATCCCGAGTTCTTGTCCGTCGGGCAGTGGGCGCGCGTCCGCGGGCTGGAATTACTCGGGATAACGAACGCAGATTTGGGTTGACTCATCTCAGTTGAATTTCACACGGAGATGAGCAAGAAATGAATAATTCCATAAGCGAGCTGATCTTGCAGGCGGACGCTGCGATGAGCGGGCTCGGGCATGCGCCCTCGACGCGCATGCAGTATCGGTGGGCCTGGTCCCAATTCGCGAGGTTCTGTTCCGAGCAGGCAGTGGGAACCTTCACGGATGAGGTCGTGGCTTCCTATCTGCAGGTCGTGGCCGCCGAGCACCGGGACGGCCAGATGAAGGAGTGGAAGCGCAAGCTGCTGCGCAAGTCGACCTTGGTGCTCGTTGAGGTGGCCCGGACGGGCTCTTACCGCTGGGCGCTGTCTTTTCAGAGGCATCCGAACGATGCGCTCGATGCGGTGTTTCGTCCCGTTCAGGAACAGTTCGAGGCTTGGCTGGAGAGCCAGCGACTGGCCGTCGCCACGAAGGAGCTCTATGCCACGGTGAGCCGCACGATACTGGCGTGGCTGCCGGAACGAGGCGTGACAAACGCTCGCGCTCTCTCTGGCTCGGACGTCGCGGCGGCGGTGATCTTCCTCGGCGGACGCTATCAGCCCGGCAGTATGAGAACGGCCGTGACAGCGGTGCGGGTGTTGTGTCGCTTTCTTGAGGAATCCGGCCACTGCACGGGCCTGGCACGGGCAGTCCCTCGGCAGGTTTCGAGGCGTGTCAGGTCCGTGGATGTGCTGCCGGCTGGCGATGTTGATGCACTGACGAACTCGACCAACATGGCCACGGCGGCAGGCCGCCGGGACAAGGCGATGCTGCTGCTGGCTGCCAGGACGGGCCTGCGCCCCGTCGACATCGCGGGCCTGCGTTTGCAGGACATCGATTGGGTGCAGGGACAGATCACTCTCACTCAGCACAAGACGGGCGCCCTGCTGACGTTGCCGCTCCTGGCTGATGTCGGTGAAGCGATCGCGGACTACCTCCTCCACGGAAGGCCTGACGGTGTCGCGGTTCCGTGGGGACCTGCTCGCGTGGTTCTCGTCAAACTCGGACTGTCGGGACTACCTGGAGTGGCTGCGCTGGCCAGACGGGTTCGTGTGCTCGAAATGTGGACGTTCTGGAGGCTGGCAGATTGGCGACGGCCGGTTCATGTGTGGTGGTTGCTCGCACCGAACATCGGTGACGGCAGGCACCATCTTCGACCGCACTCGCACCCCGTTGACGGTCTGGTTCAACGCCTGTTGGGCCTTCGCGACGGCCAAGGACGGGATCTCCGCCCTGAGCCTGCAGCGGACTCTGGAGATTGGTTCGTACCAGACCGCGTGGGCGATGCTGCATCGCCTGCGGTCGATCTTGACCTGGCCGGGACGAGAGCGCCTGTCAGACGTCGTAGAGGTCGACGAGACCTTCATCGGTGGCGAGGAAGCGGGCCTCGCCGGTGGTCGCGCCAAGGGCAAGAAAGCACTCGTCTGTGTCGCGGTAGAGGTGAAGTCTCCCAAAGGCTTCGGCCGTGCCCGAATGGCGGTGATCGAGGATGCAAGCGCCGCATCGTTGCGCCAATTCCTTATCGATCACGTCGAGCCCGGTTCGACTGTG
>Ga0307486_1001749_pt1 | contig 15992 bp, 13 predicted proteins | sample CBIW02metaG_FD_203663 | JGI IMG/M metagenome (GOLD analysis project Ga0307486, IMG submission 203663) | Sea-ice brine microbial communities from Beaufort Sea near Barrow, Alaska, United States - CBIW 0.2 | ecosystem: Environmental > Aquatic > Marine > Coastal | place: USA: Alaska | collected... | reverse complement strand
AATCGCGAGTCGTCGCACCTGGGGCGCTCGGACACAGATGTGCGATCTCGCATAGCCCGCACTCGGGCTTGCGGGCCTTGCAGCGCCGGCGTCCGTGGAAGATAACGCGGTGTGACCATAGGGTCCATTCGCGTCGCTCAATCAGCGCCATGAGGTCGCGTTCAGCTGCCACGGGATCCTCGTTGACCGTGAGTCCCAGCCGTCGGGCAACCCTGCCCATGTGGGTGTCGACGGTGATGCCCGGCACGTCAAATGCGTTTCCCAGTACGACGTTCGCGGTCTTGCGACCCACTCCACGTAGCGTTATCAGGTCACTCAGACGTCCGGGAACTGCGCCACCGAAGCGCGTGACGATGTCGTGGCTAAGTCCCAGCAGGGACTCCGTTTTGGAGCGGTAGAAGCCGGTAGATCTGATGAGCGCCTCGAGCTCGTCGCGGTCAGCGCCAGCCATTGCTGCGGCGTCGGGAAACCTCTCGAACAGCGGTGGCGTGACGATGTTGACGCGCACGTCGGTGCACTGCGCGGATAACACGGTGGCGACGAGTAACTGAAAAGGCGACTGATAATCAAGCTCGCAGTGCGCATCGGGGTAGACCAAGGCGAGTTCGCGGTTGGCCGCCCGTGCTCTGCGTACGAGTGCGACGGGCGGTGTTCCCTGGTCCGCTCGCGCCACCGTCAGCGCAGTCTGTTTTCCCATTTCGTTACTGTAGACGATACTCAAGCCGCGCGGCTGGCGAGCCGATACTTGAAGAACACGGCACGATGCTTCCTGAAGGCATCGGTCGGCCTAGCGAGCGACGAGGAGAGTAAGTGAGCCCTACGGCAACCGCCTCGTTGGTGTCTGAACTGGCGCATCGGCGGCGAGAACTGCGGCGCGAGTTAGCCCGCGTGCGGTGGTGGCGACGTCTCGCATTGGCGCGCCGGGACCTGGTTGTTGCTCAACTGACCTGCCCCGATCCGCTCGCTGCCACCGGGATGGACGTGACGTTCGAGGCGCTCGCCGCCGACGCACCCACCTCGCGTGAGCTTGCCGCGGCCATCTGGCCGGGCGGAAGCCGAGCATCGGCGAACAATCTTGACGAGTTGACCGCACTTGGTGCGCGGTTGGAGTCGTACGAAGCGCGAGTGAGTGAGACCCTTGACACTGTGACCGCGCAAATGGTGCAGGCAATGGGCGACTCCCACCGTGAGGTTGAGCGCCCCAATCAGGCTGATCGGAAGAGGGGAGTGGCCAATGGCTGAATCCCCGCGCGAAGAGCAACTCCTGCGCTCGTCCCCCCTGTTTGGCGGGATGGACAGTGACAGCGCGCGCTCGCTGATCTCGCTGATGACTCGCATGGAACTCACCCGCGGCGACACCATATTCAACGAGGGCGACGACGGGCAGGCGCTTTACATCGTCGTGCGAGGAAAGGTAAAGCTCGCGCGAACAGCACGTGATGGACGCGAAAACCTACTCGCGTTACTGGGCGTGGGCGACATGCTCGGTGAACTGTCAGTGTTCGACCCGGGGCCGCGCCTCTCTCGCGCTCACGCCGTCGAGGACTCGATTGTCTACGAGTTGCCCAAGGCCGTGCTGGACCCGTGGCTGGATGAGCATCTGGAGATGTCACGACACATGTTGCGCGCCCTCGCGCAGCGCATCCGCCGAATCTCCAACACGATGGCCGACCTGGTCTTCTCGGATGTGCCGGGCCGAGTCGCGAAGGCGATCCTGGACCTGGGCCACCGCTTTGGCCGGATGGAACGCGGGCACGTCACGGTGCGTCACGGTCTTACCCAGGAGGAACTCGCGCAATTGGTGGGTGCCTCGCGCGAGACGGTTAACAAGGCGCTCGCGGACTTCGCTGCGCGCGGTTGGATTGACGTGCGCATCGGTTCCGTCGAGGTGTACGAGCCCGAGCGCTTGCGCGCCCGCTCGCGTTAGCTAGAAACCGCCACCGTCAACTCGATTTCTACGGGCGCGCCCAGCGGAAGTGCCGTGACGCCTACGGCCGAGCGGGCGTGACTGCCGGCGTCGCCGAATACCTCGCCGAGCAGCGCTGACGCCCCGTTAATGACGGCCGGCTGGGCGGTAAAGCCCGGCGCCGATGCGACGAAACCAGTGACGCGAATGACACGAACGATGTTGTCCAAGCCTCCCGCAGCATCGGCCGCCGCCGCGATCGCGTTCAGGACGGCGGTGCGCGCGCAATCATTTGCGAGTTCGGGAGTGACGTCCCCATCGCGGTGGCCCACGACACCGGTAGCGAGGAGGTCGCCGTGCCCTAGCGGCAACTGACCAGACGTGTAGACGATTCCGGCGTGGCTCAGGGCGGGAACGTAGACGCCCAACGGAGCGGCCACTGCCGGAAGCTGCAGATCCATATGTGCCAGGCGCTGCGTGGGGGTGGTCACTACTTTTCTCCGCTTGCGCGCTTCATGTACGCCACGAGCCCGCCGGTGGGGCCCGTCACCACTTGAACGAGTTCCCAGCCATCTTCGCCCCACTGATCGAGAATCTGCTTGGTAACATGGTCGATGAGCGGCACGGTTGAGTATTCCCACGTAGTCATGGATGGAGCCTATCTCTCCTAGCGCTGCAACGCATCCGTCATGCCGAACGTTAGTCATGCGACGTAAGGATGAGGTAAATGGGTTTGTTCACATCTGATCGCGCGCGCCGTGATGGCCGCGTGACTCTTGTTCAGTTGCTCACAGGGCTGCTGCTGTTCGTGGCGTTTTCCGTCATGGGTGGATTTTTGGTTGCAGGGCTGGCCCTCCCCGTAGTCACAGTGGCGAGCTCCGCGGCTAACGGTACGTCCGACATGTTCGAGGAACTTCCCACAGAACTTGAGTTCACTGCGCTCCCGCAGCAGTCAAACATTTACGACCGCACCGGCAAGGTGTTGCTCGCAACGTTCTACCTGCAAAACCGTGTGGTGGTCCCGCTTGAGAAGATCTCGCCGTGGCTGCAAAAGGCGGTTGTCGCCGTTGAGGACAAGCGGTTTTGGGAGCACAACGGGGTCGACGGCGAGGGAGTCATTAGCGCCGCAGTGACGTACGCAACCACTGATTCGAAGCCCGGTGCCTCTACCCTGACCCAGCAATTGATCAAGAACACGCTCTATCAGAACGCCGTGTACGCGAACGACCTCGCAGCGCAAAAGGCGGCGACTGAGACGTCGATTACGCGCAAGATCAAGGAGTGGAGCCTCGCGCTTGCTTACGAGGACAATCTCAACACCAGGCTTGGCAAGACCTGCACCGAGGATCCCAAGGTCGACTGCGGCAAGGAACAGGTCCTTGAGCAGTACCTGAACATCGCTCAGTTCGGTATCAACATCTACGGGGTAGAGGCAGCCTCCCAGTACTATTTTGGCAAGCCAGCCTCGGAGATCAACGCCCTCGAGGCGGCGACCATCGCGGGCATCACGCAGAATCCCACCAAGTGGGACCCGGACCGCAATCCCATCAACGGCACCGAGCGCCGCGACGTGGTGTTGAAGCGAATGAACGATCAAGGCATGATTACTGACGCCGAGTATGACACGTACCGCGCGACGCCTATCGAGGACTATCTAGACATCCACCAAACCAAGAGATCGTGTGCGGCAGCGACCGACGCTCCGTTCTTTTGCGACTACGTGACCAAGATCATCTCCAAGAACCCGGTCTTCAACTCCGACGACCTGCCGCTGAAGGGTAACGAGCTCTTGCAACAGGGGGGGCTCGACATCATCACCACCCTTGATGTGAAGAAGCAGAGAATCGCGAACGAGGTCGTAAACGACGCAGTCCCTGCCGATGACCCGCAGGGGTTGGCGATGGCGCTCGTGGCGTTGGACCCAGGCACGGGCCAAATTCTGACGATGGCGCAGGACCGGACCTTTGACCCGTCCGCGAAAGAGCCCAATTCGACCGCCATCAACTACTCTGTAGACCGCTCGTACGGCGGCTCGCAAGGGTTCTCTCCCGGTTCGACGTTCAAGCCCGTCGTCCTGGCCGATTGGCTGTCCACGGGGCGCTCGCTCAATCAGAGTATCGGTGCAAGTATTCGCGTGTGGCCAAACGATAGTTGGACGGCGTCATGTCTCGGCAGTGATCCGTTCCGCGGTCAAGCCCCGTGGGGACCCAAGAATTCGGAAGGCGGGGGCGCCCGCCAGATGTCGGTGCTCAACGCGACCGCGAACTCGGTCAACACGGCCTATGCCGCTATGACGAATCAACTTGACCTGTGCGGCATCAGGGATATGGCGGCGACGCTTGGGTTCCACCGTGCTGACGGCGGTGAGTTTCAAGTGATCCCGTCCGCAACGCTCGGCACCCAGAACGCCTCTCCTCTCACGATGGCGAACGTAGCGCAGACTATTGCCAATCACGGTGTGCGGTGCGACCCCATCGCGATTCTGAGCGTCACGGATGCCGATGGCAACGATGTTGCCGTACCTCCCCAGCACTGTGCCGAGGTGATCCCTGCCGAAATTGCCGACGGCGTCTCGTTTGCCATGCAACAAGTGGTCAACCGTGGATCCGGCGTGACTGCTCAGCTCGCCGATGGGCGCCCGGCGGCCGGGAAAACTGGCACCGCAAACCAGAACATGCACCTGTGGTTCATGGGTTTCACTGATCAGCTGGTCGGCACTGTGTGGATGGGCGGCCCAGACTATGACATCCCCATCCAGCACATGAAGATTAACGGCGAGTACCACGACTACTGGTACGGATCCACGCTTGCCGCGCCCACGTGGAAGAAGTACATGGACCGCGCGCTCAAGGGCGAGCCCAACGAGCCTCTCGCCAAAGCCAACTCCAAGATGCTCAACGGGGTCCCCCGCAAGGTGCCGTCCGTGATTGGCAAGAGTGAACTGGTTTCGCACCGCATCCTCAACGAGGCCGGATTCCAGTTCCCGGGGAAGCCCAGCGTGCGGTTCGATCCGAACGTGTTGCCCGGCACGATTGTTGGACAAAGCCCACGGGCCGGGTCCAAGGCGTTGCCCGGCACGACCGTGTCGATCGTTGTCGCTACCGATGAGTACCCGGACTGGTGGTCCAACTGGCCCGCCGATTGGGACCCGCTGGTTGCGCCGGAGGACTACTGGGCTTCGGCATGGCCTCCCGCAGAGTTCGCCAGCAATCCGCCCAACGGCTGGGCGCTACCCGAGCCAGACCCCATCGTGACGCCATCGCCTGATCCGAATTTCCCGGTTCCAGGCGACGGCGGCACAGTTGGTGGCAAGGACAAGAAGAACAAGAACGGTAACTAGTAGTTGGCCGACGCACGCACCGCGCTCGCGGTCGCAGGTATCACTGCGGCCGCGGGGCTGGCTTTAGGTCTCGCGGAGGCGCATGCGTACACCACGCGGCGCGTCACGGTGCCAGTGTTGCCCCCGGGATCCGCGCCGCTGCGCATCCTTCACCTCTCGGATCTGCATCTGACGCCGAGCCAGGAGCGCCGCATCGCCTGGGTCAGGTCGCTTGCGCGCGAGAACGTCGACCTGGTCGTCAACACTGGAGACAACCTCGGCCACGTCGACGCAGTTCCCGCGGTGGCGCGCGCTTTGACGCCATTGCTGGAGCTGCCAGGCGTCTTTGTCTATGGCTCGAACGACTACCACGGCCCCACTCCACTTAATCCGTTTAAGTACTTCGCGGGGCCGTCCGCCTTAGAGCCGCAACGCCCGTCACTTCCTACGGATGCGCTGACCAAAGTGTTGGAAGGCGTGGGCTGGGCGAACCTGAACAATTCGCGAGCCCATCTCGCGGTGGCCGGTCGCGACCTGTCATTCGTAGGGATGGACGACCCACACATCGGACGTGACGCGATGCCCGGTGACGACGGGTCGCGCGGTGAGCTGCACATCGGCGTCGTGCACGCGCCGTACCGCTGGGCGCTGGACGCGCTGCGCGCGGACGGAGCCGCTATGGCCTTTGCGGGGCATACCCACGGCGGCCAGGTGTGCGTTCCGGGTTTCGGAGCGCTGGTGACCAACTGTGACCTCGACCGCGGGCGTGTGAAGGGCCTGCACGGTTATCCGGGGCAGCGTCCCGATGCCGGCGGTGGCGACTCGATGTGGCTGCACGTGTCCGCGGGGATCGGCACGTCGCCCTACGCCCCTGTGCGGTTCGCGTGCCGGCCCGAGGCTACGGTGCTGACGCTCGTTCCGCGCGCCTGAGGGGTGGTTCGCTTTCCATCGTTGGGTCGGATATTCTGATCAGGCTTTATACGGGGTGTGGCGCAGCTTGGTAGCGCGCGTCGTTCGGGACGACGAGGTCGCAGGTTCAAATCCTGTCACCCCGACAAAAGAAATTGGGTCGCCTTCAGGTGGCCCAATTTCTATTTGTGCTGGTAAAACAGTCAGGACTTGGAAGGTATGAGCCCCGATGGGGCTCATACGGCTCCTGTCACGCGATGTAGTCCCGCCGCTCGCCATGTGCCGTCGTCACGTTCATGTCGCTGATGGGTACGTGATGACGGCACCCACGTGCGCTCGTGACCGTACATCTGGCAATTCGAGCGTTGCGACCACACACAACCGGCGAGAGATTGAACCGGGTCGCGGCCTCGGTGACCGACGTTCCGCCCTTGACGACCGCAAAAAACAATGACGTGTTTTCGATCCGTGGCGGCAGACATGCTGGAGACGGTTCCCAGCCTCCACAATTGACGTGCGCTCCTCGTCAACAATCGCAAGTGTGGACTTTGAGGTGGTAGTTGCCGACGGGTGTGCGAGTATCGAGAGATGAACACTCCTGGAACGGTCCTCCACGTAGTACTGGTGCAGTGGCGCAGCGATGCACCGAGCGGAGAACTCGCGCAGATGAGGGAGGTCATCGCGCGCTTCGAGGCCGAGATCCCCGGCATCGTTTCTGTGGTCGAGGGTGCGAGCGTCAGCACCGAGGGCCTCGAAGCTGGATTCGAATGGGCATTGGTGGTGACGTTCAAAAACGCGGGCTCGCTCGATGGCTACCTAGACCACCCGACGCACGTCCCGGTGGCCGCCGTGATCGGCCAGTGGGCTGAACGCCTGGTGGTCTTTGACGTGAGTGCCTAGCAGGCTTATCCGTGGGCGAGGCCCTGCCGTGATGCGACGGTAGGGTGTCAGAGGAGACTCTGCCGCAGCGCAGGCCATCTGTGACCGCCGCGAAACGGGAGATGAATTGACTGACGTACAGCCACGCCCAGGGCTTAGCGCAACCGTGACCCGGGAGGCCGGGCGTCGTCGCAGCATCGCCGTGATCTCCCACCCCGACGCTGGCAAGTCGACCCTCACCGAGGCGCTCGCTCTGCACGCGCGCGCGATCGACCGCGCGGGAGCCGTACACGGCAAGGGTGGCCGCGCAGGAACGGTGTCGGACTGGCTGGAGATAGAACGCACCCGTGGCATCTCGATTACCTCTGCAGCGCTCCAGTTCGAGTACGACGGCCACATGATCAACCTGCTCGACACCCCCGGCCACGCCGACTTTTCCGAGGACACCTACCGCGTGCTCACTGCGGTGGACGCCGCCATCATGCTACTGGACGCTTCCAAGGGCCTCGAGTCGCAAACCCTCAAGCTGTTCGACGTCTGTCGCCGGCGCGGGGTGCCGGTCATCACCTTTGTTAACAAATGGGACCGCCCGGGCAAGGAGGTGCTGGCGCTCTGCGATGAGATCGAGCAGCGCATCGGACTGCGCCCCACGCCGTTGAGCTGGCCCATCGGCGAGGCGGGTCGATTCGTGGGGCTGCTCGACCGTGGCGACGGGGGAGCGCGCACGTATCGCAAGCTTCCCGGCGGCGCGGCCTTGGCCAAAGAACAACACTTCACAGCGGCCGATGCTGCACAGGAGTTCGGCGCAGACTACAAGACCGCCTACGAGGAGGCGCACCTCCTTGAGCCCGTTGACCGCGCGTCATTCCTGCAAGGTAAGACCACCCCGATGCTATTCGGAGCGGCGCTCGCAAACATCGGCGTCCGTCAATTGCTAGACACCGTGGTGGCACTCGCACCTGCGCCGCACGCCCGTCCCGCGGACGACGGGTCCGTCACTGGCGCGGGGGCTGCGGATGATGCCGGATCGCGGGAGGTCGACGAGCCGTTCAGCGGGTTTGTGTTTAAGATCCAGGCGGGAATGGACAGGCAACACCGCGACCACCTGGCATACGTGCGGGTCTGTTCAGGCCGGTTTGAGCGCGGCATGATGGTCACCCATGAGCGAACGGGCCGCCCCTTCGCGACCAAGTACGCGCTCTCGGTGTTTGGCCGCGAACGAGACACTATCGAAGAGGCCTTCCCAGGCGACGTGGTCGGCCTGGTAAACGCCAGCAACTTGACCGTGGGCGACACGCTGTTCGATCCGGAGGGCTCTCCCGTGCGCTTTCCCCCGATGCCCGCCTTCGCGCCCGAGCACTTCGCGGTGGCGTCGGTGCGCGACCCGGGCCGGTCCAAGCAATTCAGGAAGGCTATTGCGCAACTCGAGCAGGAGGGCGTGATGCAGGTGCTCGTGTCTGAGGCTCGAGGCGATGCCAACCCAATCCTCGCCGCCGTGGGTCCGCTGCAGTTTGAAGTCGCCCAGTTCCGCATGGAACACGAATTTTCCGCAACCATGCGCCTCGAGAACCTGGGTTTCTCGCTCGCGCGGATGGTGAAGCCGGAGGACCGCGCCGTAGTGGGTGCATCCTCGGGTATCGAGGTCGTGCGTCGCCGCGACGGCGCGTGGCTCGCTTTGATGCGCGACATCTGGCGCGTGCGGTCGTTCGAGCGCGCCCACCCAGAGATCGAACTCATTCCGCTCGACGCAAGCGACGACTGACCCAAAGGAGCACGCCTTGCTTATGTCACGCGCACGCCCGTCGGCGCTGTCGCCGCAGGGGTTCTATGGCTGGCACATGGTGGGCTTCTCCGCCCTCGCGCTCGCCATGACAGGCCCCGGCCAGACCGTAGGCATCTCGCTCTTCATCGACCCACTGATCGAGGAGCTCGGCGTCTCGCGGTCCGCCATCGCCACCTCGTACCTCTTGGGGACGCTCGCAGGCGCGATCGCCCTGCCGTGGATTGGTCGCGCCCTCGACCGCTATGGCGTGCGCCGCACGATGGCGGTGATCGGGTTCGTCTTCGGCGCTGTTCTCATCGCACTGTCGTTTGTCAGCTCGATTGTGGGTCTTTCGGCAGGTTTTGTGGGCGTACGAATGGCAGGTCAAGGCGCGTTGGGTCTCACCGCGACCACGGCTATCGCCTTGTGGTTTGACCGCAGGCGGGGCATGGCAATTGGTCTCGTGTCCGCGATTGGCGCTGTTGGGATATCTGCCACGCCCATACTCATCGAGGGCGTCATCGGCCAGCACGGCTGGCGTGCTGCCTGGGCGATCGAAGGAGTCGTAGTGTGGCTTATCGTGATTCCCCTGGCGATCTTCGCCATCCGCGACAGGCCCGCCCAGCTGGGCCAGCGCGCGGACGGGGTTCCGCTGCCCCCGGAGGGCACCGAGCATCCCATCGAGGTGGGACTCACTCGCGGCGAGGTGGTCAGACACCCCTACTTCTGGCTCCTAGCAAGTGCCGTCGCGGTCTCCGGCATGCTGGGCACCGCCGTCGCATTCAACCAGATCAGCCTGCTCACTGCGCGCGGCCTGACCGTGACCCAGGCCGCCGCGAACTTCATTCCACAGACCCTCGCGGGCCTCGCCGCGACCTTAGCGACCGGGTACCTCATTGACAGGTTCGCCCCCCGGTGGATGACGGCGGGATCCATGCTCGTGCTCGCGGCCGCGTTGCTGTGGGGACCGATCGTGCAGCCGGGCTTCTCGGCGGTGCTCTTTGGCGTGCTGCTCGGCGCCTCGGGCAACATGATTCGTACGGTGGAGGCGGCCACGATGCCCCATTACTTTGGCACCCGGCACCTCGGCTCGATTCGTGGCGTGGTGTCGTCGATCGCTGTCGGTGGTACCGCCGCCGGGCCCCTCGCCTTTGCGGCCGTGTACGACAGGGTTGGCAGCTATTCGCCGGTGATGGTCGCGAGCGCAGCCGTGCCGCTCGCCATTGCTGTGTGGGCGCTCGTGGCGCGTGAGCCGACTCCATTTGCTGGTGGAAGCCAGGAACAGCAGAGAATGCCCCCGATCGCTGTTGGCGACCCGCCGTACGGGACCATCGGCGGTGCCGACCGATCGGAAGGGCGCGAGTAGCGCCGGGCGCCCAACGCGCGGATGCAAGTGGGAGCGTCACCACTCTCGATATGCGGTAAAGACAGGTTGGGGAAGTCACATTAGTTTGAAAGAAATGTGACTTCTTAACTACATTTGTTCCGCACTCGAGGTATTGGGTCTCGTTGAGCTCCCCGAAAGGTATTGAATGAAAATCGCCACGCCCATGGCCTTCCTAGCCGCCACTCTCCTGGTCGGATCCCTCGCAGCATGCTCGTCCGACTCCAAGGAAGCCGACGCATCGCCGTCCGCGCCTGTTGTCGGGACATCCAGCACCCCCATGGAGTCGAGTGCGGCGCCGAGCGCCAGCCGCTCCGAGGACGCAACCGCTGAGGATACCCCGGCGCCAGCCGCGCCCGCAGACCTAGGAGAGTTGACGGCGCCCGGTGCTGAGCTCTCAACTGACCAGCCGCTGAACGTGTCGCTTCGCTCCACTCTTTACGACAAGGAAGCCGATGCGGTTGACTACGGGGACGTTGCAGCGGTCTACACCTTCGACGGAATCCGCAAGGGAAGCGCGGAGAATCTCTCAGGGGTGTTCGGCGACGACGACATCGCCAAGCTCTCTGAGTACGACATCGCCTACGTGGACTACACAGTGACTTTGCCCGGCGGTGCTCCTACGGATCCCGCCATGGGAGTCGCGGGGGTCACCGAACTCGACGCCTACGACACTACTGGCGCCCGCGTTTCAGGTGGCTTTGTGTTCTTTGACGGCGGCCCTGAAATTTGTGCCTACGCCTCGCAAAATGAGCTCGTGGACTCCGGTTCCACTAAGGCGTGCCAGATAGTCGCAATCACCAAGGGAGAGTCCCTGGACAAACTCGAGTTCGCGGGCGACGACTCAGGCGACGCGGACAACCCCTATGAGGAAGCTCCTGCCGTCTGGACGATTAGCTAACCACCCAGCTAGACCACAAGCAAAGCCCGGCGCACCCAACAGGTTGCGCCGGGCTTTCGCGTCTCTGAGTAGATCGTGGTGGACCAGGCTGCAACGCGCTCGCGCACGGGGTGCACGGCGACGCGCACTGGCAGCACGTGACTAGTGCGCTGGGGTTGCCCGCGCGGCCCGATACTGCTCGCGGATCACTGGCTGCGGGTCCGTACCCGCGACCTCAAATGCCTCGACGGTCCAAGAGGGTCGTGTCCCGGTCAGCGCCCACCCCGCCTGCACGGCCGCGCCCATCGCGACATACTCACCAGGGTTCGGTACGGACACGGGGATTCCCAGCACCTGAGCGGCGATAGTCGACACGGCCTCGTTCTGCGCAGCGCCCCCGATCAGCAGCGCGCGGTCGGCCTTCACACCCTGCGCGCGAATCGCCTCAAGCCCGTCCGCGAGGCCGCACAGCATGCCCTCGATGGCTGCCCGAGCCAGGTTGGGGCGCGTGGTGGAAGCGAGCGTCATGCCCGTGAGCTGGGCCGTCGCATCGGGCAGGTTGGGCGTGCGCTCACCCTCGAAGTACGGCACGAGCACAGCGCCCCCGGCACCAGGAGCAGCCTCCAGGGCCAACGCTCCGAGTTCGTCGTGTGACACGTCTAGCACTCGCGTAAAGGCGTCCAGCACGCGCGCTGCGTTGAGCGTCGCGATCAGCGGAAGGAACGCGCCCGATGCGTCGGCGAAGCCCGCGACGGTACCGGTCGTGTCGCGCACCGCGGAGTCTGTGACGGCAAAAACGGTACCGGAGGTGCCGATGGAGATCACCACGTCTCCCTCGCGCGCCCCGAGCCCGAGCCCCGCTGCTGCGTTGTCTCCCGCTCCAACCCCCACAAAGATGCTTCCCGCGCCGATCCCGGCGGCCTGGGTATCCACTGTGTCCCCAGGCCCAAGTACGCGAGGCAGGACGGCATCGTGCCCGAGGGCAAGGGCAAACAGTTCGCGGTCGTACTCGCCCGTCGAGGGGTTCCAATAGCCGGTTCCCGATGCGTCTGAGCGGTCCGTGGTCAGCGCCGCTAGGTCGGGGCCCAGTTCGCTGTCGCCCGCGGGGCCGAAGCCGCGCAGTCGCCAGGTGAGCCAGTCGTGCGGGAGGCACACCGCGGCGACGCGCTCGGCGTTCGCAGGCTCGGCGTCGCGCAGCCAGCGCACTTTGGTGATGGTGAACGATGCGACGGGCACCGAACCCGTGCGTTCCGCCAAGGCCTCCGCGCCTACCTCGGAAATTAGATCGCGCGCGGCCCCGGCGGATCGTGTGTCATTCCACAGCAGCGCGTCGCGGATGACGCGCCCGTCCTTCTCGAGCGCGACCATCCCGTGCTGCTGGCCGCCGATCGAGATTGCGGCGACGTCGCCGAGCCCGCCCGCGTCGTCCAGTGCCCCGCGAAGCGCATGCCACCACGCCGCGGGGTCCACCGAGGTTCCGTCGGGATGTGAGGCGCGGCCGGACCGAACGACATGGCCGGTCTCGAGGTCGCGAACGACCACCTTGCAACTCTGCGTGGAGGAGTCCACTCCTGCGACTAGCGTCATCACGGGTCCTTGTGCCTAGAAGTTATGGGTACGCCCCGCCCCGCCGAAAGGCGGACCGGGGCGAGGCTAAAGTGCTGGAATTGGTTAGCTGCGGAAGCCTAGCAGGTGCTCGGAGGCGAGCTGCTGCAGGTGAACGAAGCCGAAGCCCTTGCCGCCAAAGTAGACCTCGGGGTCGAAGTCTTCGTAGGCGGAGCGGTCCGCGATCAGGTCGTCGTAGTCTTCGCCGTCGCCCATGGTGTTCTCGCCCAGCTCGTAGACGCGCGCGGCCTGGAGTGCCTCCTGGACCTCGGGGTCCGCCCGGAATGCGACTGCACGCTCCTTGAGCATCAGGTACATGGCCATGTTCGCCTTGACCGACTCCCACACGCCCGTCTCGTCCTCGGTACGCGAGGGCTTGAAGTCGAAGTGGCGCGGGCCGTCGTACGTCGGGCCACCGTTGGGTCCGCCGTTTTCCAGCAGGTCAACCGTGGAGAACGCGTTGTGCAGATCGCCGTGGCCGAACACCAGGTCCTGGTCGTACTTGATGCCGCGCTGGCCGTTGAGGTCGATGTGGAAAAGCTTGCCGTGGTAGAGCGCCTGGGCGATGCCCGCGGTGTAGTTGAGGCCGGCCATCTGCTCGTGACCCGTCTCCGGGTTGAGTCCCACCAACTCGGGGCGCTCAAGCGAGTTGATGAACGCCAGCGCGTGACCGAGGGTCGGCAGCAGGATGTCGCCACGGGGCTCGTTGGGCTTGGGCTCAATAGCGAACTTGATGTCGTAGCCCTTGTCGGTGACGTAGTCGCCCAGTACGTTAACGGCTTCCGCGTAGCGCTCGAGTGCGGCGCCAACGTCCTTGGCGCTGTCATACTCGGCGCCCTCGCGCCCGCCCCAGATCACGAACGTGGTCGCGCCGAGCTCGGCGGCCAAGTCAATGTTCCGCAGTACCTTGCGCATCGCGAAGCGACGCACGCCGCGGTCGTTGGAGGTGAAGCCGCCATCCTTGAATACGGAGTGGCTGAAGAGGTTCGTGGTGACCATCTCGACCACGATTCCGGTCTCCGCCGTCGCCGTCTTGAGGTCGTCGATTGCCCTCTGACGCTCAGTTTCGCTGGCGTCGAAAGGGAAGAGGTCGTCGTCGTGGAAGGTAAGTCCCCACGCGCCGAGCTCCTTGAGCTTGTGAACCACCTTGGTGGTGTCCAGCGGGGGTCGCGTGGGACCGCCGAACGGGTCCGCGGCTTGCCAACCCATGGTCCAGAGGCCAAAGGAGAAGCGATCTTCGGGGGTGGGTGTGAGAGCCATGTTAATTCCTGTTCTGAGGTCGTCTTCGACTAAACGTTGTAGCCACCAACATAACTTGCACGCGCCGAACTGTCAACGCGAACGCCTAATTGCGCAGGGAGGTTTATGTGAGTTAAGTTCGTCTCAAACACAAACGAAGGCGAGGCTCATTCCGGTGAATGTCCCTAGTACCGGTGCGGGCCTTACTGCGGGCTCTGGCTCCCGCAACGAGCAGACGCGCAGACATAACTTGTCCACAGTCCTCACCTTGGTTCATCACGACGGGCCGCTTTCCAGGGCGGACCTCACGCGACACACAAGGCTGAACCGCTCCACCATCGGCGCGCTCACGAGCGAGCTGGCCGCTGCCGGGCTGGTGTTCGAGTCAGCTGCGCTCGAGGTCGGCACGGTCGGTCGGCCTAGCCCGATGGTGAATTCCAGCAGCGATGTGGTCGCACTCGCGATCAACCCCGACATCGACGCAATCGAGGTAGGCGCGGTGTCGCTCGGCGGCGAGGTTCTTGCCCGCGCCCACCGCACGACCGATGCCGCCCCCACCCCCGAGGAGGCGCGCGACATAGCGGTAGAACTTATTGCCGACGTCCGTGCGCAACTCGAACCCAGCGTGCGCATCGTCGGCGTGGGAGTAGCCGTGCCCGGACTCGTACATGCGCCTAGTGGCACGATTACGCGCGCTCCGCACCTGGGCTGGGAGGACGTCGCCTGGGGCGAGATGCTCGCTGATGCCCTGGACCTGTTGGTCTACGTAGGCAACGATGCGGCGGTGGCTGTCGTCGCCGAGGCGGTGTTTGGCGCAGGCCAAGGGGCTACCAATTTGATGTATCTGAACGGTTCAGCTTCGGGCATCGGCGGCGGGATCATAGCCGGCGGCGCACTCATTGTTGGCGCGGACGGCTTCGCGGGCGAACTCGGGCACACTCTCGTGACCAGCGACGGGATCGCTTGCCATTGCGGACGGCGCGGTTGCCTCGAAACTGAAGTGAACATGGACCGCCTCCATCTAGCGGCCGAGCAGTCCGGCATCCCAGCGGCCGATGCTATGGAAGAGGTGGCAACGGCCCCTCCCGGGCCCTTTGCAGCTGAGGTGGACCGCGAAGTAGATGTGCTCGCCCACGGGATCGCGAACCTCATTTCGGTGTTCAACCCTTCGGCCGTGGTGCTCGGCGGGTTTCTGGGCGACCTGTACGCGGCGCGACCGGATCGCATCCGTGCGGGCGTGCTTGCCCATGCGTTCGCGCCCTTGGCGGACAGCGTGCGCATCGAGCGCGCGCAACTGGGTGACGAGCTGTTGCTCGTGGGCGCCGCGGAGCTAGCGTTCGCGCCGTTGCTGCATAATCCGGCTGGATGGGTTGCCGGAGCCTACGCAACTACGGAAAATCGCGACTAGCGCACGGCGAGACCTGTTATCTCACTGCAAGGACGAAGGGGTGAACGGCGCCCGTCCCCGCCTCGCGCAACAGGCGCGCGGCGACAGTGAGTGTCCAGCCTGAATCCGTATAGTCGTCGACGAGGAGGATGGACTTGCCTTCGAGCCCGCTGAGTGCGTCCTCAGCCAGCTCGAGCACCAGACGTTTCTCGACGCCGGCTAGCCTCATTGCTGAGTTCACGTCGTGGCGGTCTGTACTCTCGCGTCCGGCCGCGGGTCCGACGGTGCCTAGCAGTGGAACTCCCAGGTAGCCAGCGAGACCAGTCGCGAGGTGGTTCAAAAGCAGCGGACGCGTCGAGGACCGGACTGCGACTATTCCAGAGATCCCGGATCCGCTCGCCGATGACCGAATCGCGTCCCAGTCGTCCAGAACCCTGACAGCTGCGGTGCGCAGTGGGACGGGAAGTTCGCCGTCTGTAGAGGTGGCGCCCGCTGGGCTATCGTCCTGGGTTTCTCCGTCTGGTGCCCTCGGTGCGAAGAGGTCGCGCAGCGCGCCGGACCAGCCGAGCCCATCAAGGCGCGCAATGGCTCGCCCTGGCTCGGCCTGCAACTGCGGGGCGATGCGCCCCCGCAGCCGCAAGCCAAAGGTGTCCATCCCGCTTGGCCATTGGCGCCGCGCGGTGACATCGACACCTACGCGGTTCATCTCGACGCGCGCCTGG
>Ga0307486_1001748_pt1 | contig 15993 bp, 13 predicted proteins | sample CBIW02metaG_FD_203663 | JGI IMG/M metagenome (GOLD analysis project Ga0307486, IMG submission 203663) | Sea-ice brine microbial communities from Beaufort Sea near Barrow, Alaska, United States - CBIW 0.2 | ecosystem: Environmental > Aquatic > Marine > Coastal | place: USA: Alaska | collected... | reverse complement strand
ACACGTTCACTGAGGAGCAGTTTGGCTTTCACCACACCACAGTACGAACATGTTTTAGACGATGGGAAGAAACGATCTACTCGGGCGACAGTTCCGCCAGCCCAAGAAGTTTTGTAGTCCAGTTGCCGGTGCAGCTCCCCGAGGGAGGCATCAGCGATCGACCGAGACAGGCCACGTTTGGCCGCGCGGCCATTGCGTTCATGACCGCCTGCACCATCAGGTCGCGGTGCAGGTTTCGCCATCATGCCCCGAATGTTCAAATCTTCGATGACGACTGTCTCAAATCGGGCTGCGAGTGCTGCCGTGATGTGATGCAGATGATTCGCTCGAAGGTCAGCCGTTCGGGTATGCAGGCGAGAAATGTCGGCCTGAGTTTTGCGCCAACCAGCGGACGGTGTTTGCCGGCGGCGGGTGGCCACATCATAAGGGCCGACCTGACGCGCGGCTTTGCGTTGCAACCTGGCCATGGTTGTTGCTGCGGCTTTCAAATGCCGGGGTGCCGGAATCCGCATAACTTCACGGCCATCCGGCGTTGCCGCAACGACAGTGTCTTTGACACCAACATCAACACCAACAATGGGTTGACGGCGGGTGGTGTCCGCACGATGGCGATGCTTCACCGGGACAGGGGCAAGGATTTGGAAGCTGGCCCGCCACCGGCCACCACGGAAGGAAATGGTTGTGGAATTGATTTTGCCACCCGCCGCCAGATCACGGCGCAGGCCAGTGGCATCACCGAGTAGATGGATGCGGCCAATGCGGGGAACAACCACACCAGCGCTGTCAGTGGACAGGCGGGCGCGGTTCTCGAAGTTGATGGAGAGCTTCGCAGTAGATCGCTTCTTCGCCCTGGGGAATCCCACAGCAGTACCAGCACGCTTCCCGGACTTCGACGTTGAGAAGTTCTCCAGCGCGCGGCCCAGGTTGTTGGCACCTGTTCGGTAGGCCCGGGAGCCGTTCTCCGCAGACCACGGCGCCCACTCATCTTTGTGGGTGTTCCAGAGCTTCGCAAGCGAGAACTTGGACCAGGACAGGACTGGGGTGAGTTGGTCGCCTTCGAGCCCATAAGATTTCTCAGCCTCACGCTGCGAAAGATTTGCTTTCACCTCGGCCAGCAGCCGGTTATAGGCGAAGCGGGCAGCCCCAGCATGGGCAAGCAATGCCCGGCCTTGGTCGCCGGTCGGATCAAGAGCGAACACGACAGAACGTTGCACCAGGCGGTGCTCAACATTCGTGATTTCGCTCATTGATACGTCTATGCGCGGCAAACCCGCAAATGTTGCAGAAATGGCCAAATTGGTTCAAAAAGTTTGAAGAACCCCAGGCGAGCTCCGACCAGTCTCAACTTCGTTGAGAAACCAACAGCCAAATAGGACGTCAACAGCGGAGTGATTGCGGAGTCTCAACTGCCGGCAGAGTCTCAACTAGCTTGAGAACTGACATTTCTCCCCAACCTTGTCCATGCCGCGAAATGTTTTTCACACCCAGGGCCTCGGCGATGTCGGCCAGAGTCTTCTCGTTGGCTTCGAAGCGCGCACGATAATCGATCGCACCACCACCATTGGCGAGCTGACGTTCGAGTTCCACCGACATTGCGGCAGCGGCATCATCTCCAGCCTTTTTGCGCGCGGCATGGATGGCGTTTGCGCGCAGTGTGTCCTGACGTTTCACCACAGAATGCATCGCAGTCCAAGACGGTATGCGGTCGGAGTGAAGTTCGGCTTTGACGACAATGTCGAGACGGGTGGCTGTCCTGGGGTTGGCGACCATGAGGCCCCAACCTTCGGGAAGTTCTTCGGGACGGACAATGTCTGTTGACGGGGCGACCACATACCAGGCATGGCATTGGCTGGCCCAAACTTCAGCTTTCTCAGGCTGGTCAAGCTCATGCAGCCAGTCGGCCCGTGTGACCTTGATTTCATGTCCGACAAGTCTGTGTCCGCGAGTGGACGTAAAACCGACGTACAGTGCGTCAGCGCGGCCTCCGCCGGCAGAACCCATCGTGACTTCGGGCAGGAATGCACCACCGGGGAGATCGCCTGGGGCGATGTAATGCCGCCGGAGCTGTTCCTGCATGAGTTTTGCGGTCCAGCGATCTGGAGTTTTTGAAGCCATCAGCTAATTCCCGTCAGGACAACGTAGATGGCGACATTGGCCAGCAGGACATTGGCCAGCACCATCAGGATGATGCTCGGCGCCCACTGGCGTTCATGGCCGATGGTGACACTGCGGGGAAGGTCAAGCCGATCGGCGTCAGACATCCCCGGGCCCTGCGTCACCGCTCGTGTCGCAACGATTGTGCTGAGCACAGTGACTGCGACGATCAGTGCCCAGGCTGTTGCATTCGCACTCCCGCCCGCGACCTGTGCGATGAAGGCATTGACATCCACGAGTGGGACGGAGCAAACAGAGTAATGGTCCATGAAACCTCTATGCGAAGCGGCTGAGGTCGGCTGCACTATCCCCGGGCTTTGCGTGCGGCCAAGAAGTTTTCGGCATCCGCCAGATGTGCCGTCTTGCTCGCGAAGCGCCCCAAAGCCTTCTGATAGGCGTCACGAACCTGCTTCTGGTAACTGAACGGACCGGCGTTGAGCATCCGCGGGTCGAGGACTGCGACCATGCCCGAATCGCTCATACCTCGAATGAGCCGTCCAGCGGCCTGCTCAAGAAGCAGTGTCGCGTCGGAGACATAGACCATGCGGTCAGCAGCCCATTTGTCACCATCGAATGCTTCAGTCAACATTTCGACACGGGCATCAGCGACGGGGTTGGAGGCGGAGCGCGGTGCCCGGTCGACGATGACGAGCGAATTGGTTTCGCCCGGCGCATCGACACCAGTCATCAGCGAACGGGTTCCGACCATGACACTGGATTTGTCGTCCCTCCAACGCCCGACAAGTACGCGAACATTTTCGCCATCCCACTGGGAGTAGACGTTCCAGCGTCCGCGAGCGGCGCGACGCAGCGCCTCAGCATAGGTTTTGCCCGCCGAGACTGTGGAGCTCAACACCAAAGCTGAACCGCGGTTCGCATCGACGAGCCGAATCATGTATTTGGCTGCCCACGCCGCATGCACCTGAGTGTTGAAGCCCGGCTTACCCCCATAGCGGCTGGGCCGGGTCAGAGCATCCACATCTTCGGCATCGACTGCACGGGGGATGAATAGCATCGAGTTGGCATAGGCGGCATCGAATGGGGACGCGTAGTCGCGTGTAGGACCGCGCAGTCCGACATCGCGGGCGAAACCCTGGGGGAGTGTTGCAGAGATTGTTGCGACGGTCAGCGGACGGAAAACTTCTTCGTCCTCATCATTCTTCGTCACCTCATTCCAGAGGTTGCGGCTGATCATCCCACCGACCTGAACCGGTGCCGACTGAGCTGAAGCCCATTCGCGGCGTTGAGCCTTTTCGGCAGCAGTCTGCTTCGGGGCAGGTTCCAACCAGCGGGCAGTACCCACCCAGTGTTGACGGACGTTGTCGACGTCACGAACAGCATTGTCGATTTCGGACACGACACGGCGGCCACGGATAACCAACCCCATGTCACCGTTCTTCGACGTAGCTGCTTGAACAAATTTTGAACCCCGGCGGAGCCATTCGGTCAGCGGGTCGCCGCTCTGCGCCAGCGGGTCATTGTCTTCAGAGATTTTGACTGTCTGGGCAGATACCTGCCCGATAGCGAAAGTGATTTCGTCATCAACATATTTGGAGAGCGCGCGGCCGTCATCAGCCCACTTCTGGATCCGCGGGTCGCTGTCATCACAGACTCCAGCGACCTTCTTCGCAATGGTGTTGACACGACGGCCACTGATTTGCGCCTGCCCCTGAGAGCGGACAACGGATGGCAGCGCATGGGCTTCATCGACAATGATTCCGTGGAATGCGCCGAGCTTCGTCGACCCGATGATTACGGGTGTGCCGGTGCTGGCCTGAACGGCAAGCATCGAATGGTTGGTGATGACAATGTCGGCTTCGGCCGTGCGTTGGCGTGCGCCAAGCGGTTTGCAGATGGCAGCCAGAGGGCAGGAGTTTTCGCCCAGGCATTCTTGGGTGGAGACTGAAACGGCTGCCCATTCGAGGTCGGTGTTCAACCCCGCGTAGGAGCCACGGTCGCCATGGATTTCTGTGTCGGTGTGCTGAGCCAATGCCCAGGCTGTGACTGCTTGAACCCGTTTGGAGTCCATGGGAAATCCATCGACTTCGACTTTGGGAGCGAGCTTCGCGCGAGCGACCCGCTCCGCTACGTTGATGATTTTGGATTCTGAGACCGGCATGTCGATGCCAAGCTGCTCAGCCGTCTGACGGGCTTTGACAACACAGGTGTAGTTGCTGAAACCCTTATGGACTTCGACCTTGACCTCACGCCCAAGCGCTTCTTCAGCGGCAGCGGCAATAACCGGGCCGTCCTTATCAACATATTGCGACTGCAAAGCGATTGATTCGGTGGAGATAATCCAACGTTCGTCATGGTCCACGGCACCGACAGCAGCTTGCGACAGCGCCGAAAGCGATTTTCCCACGCCAGTTGACGCCACCCCAGCCATCTGCCCGCCACCAAGTTCAGCAGCGGCGGTGAGGTCATCGAGCAGCGCAAGCTGACCCGGACGTGGCAGGGCATGCGGAAGTCCCGTTGCGATTCGTACCGCAGCGGCAAGAGTCAAACGAGCACGTTGAGTTCTAGGGGAGTCAGTCACCCCGCCCCTATGCGACGGGTTAACAACCGGGTGTAGGTCGGTGACTGCCGACACTGTTTCGCCGCATGTCCAATCTGTGACCTCGACAGACCAGGAGCTGCACCAGTGACGTACAACGAAGAGACCATCGAACCTCAGATGCGCGAGCCTGCACCGGCACCGCTACTGGCACCGCCGGAGCTCACACCCGCACCACACAGCCCGCAAGTTACCGAACCCGACCAGCAACCAGAACCGCAGCCTGAACCCCTCAGCATCCAAGACCCGCCCGTAAAAGCAGCCCGACGTAAAACCTCAGGCGACGCACGTCAACGCGCGCTCATCCTCCGCACAGCCCGCAAAACCTTAGAACTTCATCAGGCAGACGCCCTCACTCGGAGCCTCCTCAGCGCCATCCTCAGCACCACAACAGGCGCCGACGACCTCGCCTATGCAGCCATCATCGGAGGGGCGAAAAGTATCCAACCCGCCGTCGATGCGCTTTCCATCATTGATGCCGACGCACTCGAAGCAGGGATTCACGCAGCCGCATTAGGCCGCAACCGACTCAGAGCCGTATGGCGAGTCTTTGGGGAGTTGGATGTCGTATCCGGAGAGGCACCCGCCAGTGATGCGAAAGCTGCCATTGCGCTAGTGCGCGCCATCCATGAAGGCGACACCACTTCTTTGCGTGCGGACATCGAAGCCGCGATCGTCCTGACGAAGAAATAACCCCAGCCGACCGTTTCGCTCCGGCATAGAGACTGCAACCGACCAGAAGAGGAGCCACAGACCGATGGCTAAAAAGACCACGCCTGCCACATCAAACTGGCTGGACAATGCGGAAGAGGTGCCGCGTGCCAACACCGTCGCGCACGTTGACCGCTCGAAACGCCAACGGTTCTACCGTCGATTCATCGTCGCAACCATCGTCCTGCTGCCGCTGTCGCTCGGAACGAACCTCCTCATGTTCGGTCAGATCGGTGCAGGTAGCGCCACAGTAGCGGAACAGTTCGCCGCAGACCCCGAGGGCAAAGCCGCAGCAATCCTCGCAGTAGAAGAATGGCTTGCTCAGGAAATCTCCCCACTGCCTGCCGGTGGACGTCTCGTGTCATGGGATGGAGCAGACCTCGTTGTGAAGCCCGTCCAGACTGAAACCCAGGCGAAGAACAACCCGCTGCCGGCATTCGACATCGAAACCCATCACTTCACCCTCGTTGACGGCACCGGAGTGACGTACAGCACCGACGTTGCAGTAGCTATCGACCCGAAGTCCGGCGCTCATGTGATGAGCAGCCCCTCAGCGATCCCGAACGCCCCCGCCACAGATGGCGGAAGCGCGTCTGGCGCTGGACCATGGTTCGGAATCACCAGCTCGACCCCAACCAGCTCCGTCACTGATGCGGTCTCTGCTTGGGCAAAGGTCTACACCTCAGGTGACCCGAACGCTCTGCGTCTAGCAGTTCAGGACGACGACGGGCAGCACACCTACGTGCCGCTCTCCAACGTCGCAAGCCAGAGCATCACCATCACCCGCTCCGCATACCTCCCTGATGGCGACGCTGAACCTGGCGCGGCAGTGGCCAAGAGCTCGAAGATGATTGTCCAAGTCACTCTCGCAATTCAGTGGGTGGGCACCGAAGCGCCTAAGTCGGGCGAGAAGACCCCGACCATCACACTTGACCTACTCGTATCCAACGCCGGCGGGGCAGCCCCCATCGTCGTCGCCTGGGGTGGCCCGGGCGCAGGCCCGACTCTCACCGCGTACGAAAATGCCCTCACCGGCCGCACCGTAGCGACGTCAGCAGGGACAACTCAGACCACATCACCGACCCCCACAGGCGGCCCCGACAGCATCGAAGGCGACTAATCATGGCGCGCAACATCCAAACCACCCCGGACTGGCCTACAATGGTCGCCGGCAGACTGACCGACGGTCGCCTCATCAGCATCGACGGCTCCGTGTGGCTCTACCGCAAAGTCCCGATGGCTCCAGTATCTGAGGCCAAAACAGGCGAACGCGCGATGATGGCCGGAGTCCCACTCGACCTCGCATTCGAAGAGGTTGCAGGGCTGACAAACATCCGCGGCAACCGCCGAGCACTGACCCGCAGCGCCTACCGGGAAACCCATACGCTACTGGTCAACATCCCCACACTCTTTGAGCCTCAGCCCAGCCCGATTGACACCTACCTCCGTGAGCAATTCCCGGACACAATTGTTGACTCGCGTCTGCTGCTGTTCGGCGTGAAGCTTCAGGCAACGGTCGGCTCAGGTGGACTGAAATCAGCAATCAACTCAGTCGCGGAGACTTTCGTATCCGGCGGCACACCAATGTCTGACTACGACCGGGACTTCGCCGAGGTGGATGAGGCACTGACTCGTGCCGGACTCTCACCGTTGACGCCCCGAGACCTTCGCCTGGCTAACGCCTGGTGGAATCATGGAACATCCCCGGACACCCCCGCGCTCTTCCACTCCGACCACATGCACATCTTCGGTTCCGGCGAAGCCGTCCAAGTCGCTCAGGATCTGGGAGCTGACCGCTGTAATGAATGGCCCGCAATCAACGGTGCCCATTGGCTGTCATTTGCCTCAATTCAGGATTTTGACCTGCCATATGTCAACGCTAAGGACACATCCGCCAAATGGGTTGTGCAGCTTGTCCAGTCGGGAGCTGCCGTTGTTTCGGTCAGGAATCTGGTCGAGCCGGCAAAGATTACTCGCGAAGAGCTGCGCCGCCAACGCAAGGGCTACACCGATGACCTGAATGCGCGTTTCAAAGAAGGCAAGATGGACCGTTCCGAACTCGATTCGAAACTCGCTGAGCTCGGAGCTGTCGAAGAAATCTATTCAGACGGCTCCGGCCCGACGACGCTAGTTGACACCTCTGTCCTCGTAGCCTTCGACGGCTATGTCCCCGACATGAGTTCGGTATCGAGTTCGCAAGTGACGTTGAACAGCATGTTGTTCCGTCAGCAGCAGGCATGGGCTGAGACAATGCTGTGCTCGATGGTGCGCGCCAACCCCAACCTCCATGACCTTCCAGTCCCGACCGTCGCCTATTCGGGCCTGCCGGGACTCAGCACTGTCGGTGACCGTGAAGGTGCCCTTGTCGGCTTCACTGAGGGCGACAGGCAGCCTGCGCTGCTCAGCCCGACGGCTGTGGCAAAGGAAGACACATACCCCCTTTGTGTGGTCGCTGCGGCCTCGGGGGCGGGTAAGAGCATGATGATGCTCTGGCTCGCCGACCAGTACGCGCGGATGGGCCGCCCTGTTGTGATCATCGACCCGAAAACGGGCTCCAGCCACAACAGTGCGGTAGAAGCTTCAGGGGGACAGGTTGCAAGCCTTGACGACCTGATGAGCGCCGATGGTGTTCTTGACCCGCTGCGGTTCGCCATCACTGTCGAGGACGGTGTTGAGATGGCAGCGTCGATGCTGCTGACCGTCAACCCGTTCGGCCAGGAGAAACTAAACTACGAAGTCCCGCTAATCGCTGCGCTGAACTTCGGCGTCTCCCAGGGAGCTAAGTGCATCGGTCAGGCACTGCAAATCGCTACCGACGCTGGCCGTGCACCGAAAGATATGGTCGATCGTGTTGTTGCGCTGGCAGATGCATCGCCGCAGTTCCGCGCAATGGTCGGATTCAATCCAGCCACTGAGGGTCTGCGCATCGTCGACGGCATCACACTCATCAAGGTCGGTCGCGGACATTTGAACCTGCCGAGCCCCGGAACTGCTCCGGAACATCTGGACATCAGCCAGCGTGTGTCGCTGAGCCTGGTGCGAATGATGCTATTCGGTTCCGCTACGGCTTTGACCGGCCGTGACGGCGTCATCATGCAGGATGAGGCGTGGACGATTCTGAATGCTGACCCGAAAGAGGTTGAGCGGCTTGGTCGCCTTGCCCGTTCGCAGCGTGTGCTTCCGATTCTGTTCTCGCAGGACATTTCCGGTGCGGTTCGCGCTGGACTTCAGGGCTTCATCAGCCGTGGATTCGTCGGCCCAATCGGTGACCCTGTTGAGGCTCGTGCGGCTCTGGACCTGTTCGGCATCGAAGCGACTGATGAGCGCATGGCGCGAGTTACGGCACCGGGCACGACAGACAGTTACGGCACTGATGAGTATGCGGCGCCGAACTGGAATTCAATGAAAGCTCTTCGTGACCCTCGCACCCGCGAGACGTTGCGTGGCTCTGTCTGGCTCTACTCGGACCTTGCCGGACGGGTGATTCCTGTTGAGTGCACCATCCCGGCTGGCTTCCTGGCTCTCGCGTCGACGAACGCGGCAGATATGGACGCTCGCCCAACTACCTCCGCATAGGTACAAACTGGGGTACAAAACTACCATGTACCCCGGTTGGTCCCCTTAATTGCCGACCCTTAAAGGCCAGGTCAGACCGGAAATACAAATTCGTCACCCCACTGTGGGGGTGATTTTCTGAAACGCCGATGATTTCTCTTCTCGCCCGCGGACATCCCGTGCGTGAACACATTAAACGAGACGAGCACCGAGCTCGCAGACACCACTGTCCAAACACTCTCCATCAAGGCCATCAAGGGTCAAATGCCGGAGACCGAAGCTCGCTGGCACATCGCCGCAGCAATCCTCAGCACCGGAGTAACGCGGCAAGTTGCTGGCTACACACCAGGCATCAACTCGCAGCTTCGCGATGACCTCACCACCGAGCTCACCGAGCTGATTGAACGCAAAGCACTCCAAGAGACCGACGGAGGCTACGACCTGCACCGTGCAGCATCCGGCGAAAGCGCCTGCGGCTGGGCACGTGCCCTCGCCAAGGCAGCCGTTCTCTCCACACTGCGCAACATCCGTCTCCATACCAACCGCAACATCGAGGTTGACCCCGTCCTCGACCTCAGCTCAAACGGCGTCAGTGTCAGCTACGCCGACGCAGCAATTCACCTCAACGGCGTAGAAGACGACTACGACTCCGAAGCCAACATCGCTCGCATCGAAGAGCTACAGGCAATAGAAGATGACTTCACCGAAGCAGCATCAGGTCGCCGCTCATCAGGCCGCCTCCGCATAATCGCCGAAGCACTCATCTCCACCTACGAAGTCCCGGCAGCAACCCGTCCCGACGACTTCTTGGACCGCGAGTGGATTCGTGAAGCAATCGGCAGCCGCTTCGAAATGGCTGAAGACGGCAGCGGAGAAATCGAAGTCAACATCGAACCCGCCCGAGATGCAGCCGAAGCACTTCTCGCATTCATCATGCACCGCGAAGACACGGCGCAGCAGACCATCGACCAGCGCCTCATCGACCTCTGGAGCGACTACAGCGCAGAAGACCTCCAGACCCTCGTGTTCAAGCCCACACGAGTCGCACAGACCCTCGCCCTCGCCGCAGTGTCGGCGGCGCCCCGCCCGAGCCGCGACGCCATGTCGCTGACTCTGCGCACCATCCGCCTCGCAGACGAAGACGCCAACGCCGTCGCATTCAAGACGTTCACGAAGCGTCTACTCGACGCATGGGTGGCCACCGAAGCTGAGGTCAAGAACGAATTCGACGCCCGGAGCAACAAGAGCCCCGAGTCGGCAATGGAGGCCGCAGCACAGCGCATGACCGCAGCCCTCGACTGGCCAGTAGTTGTAGCGGAAGCTATCGCCCGCCCCGGCCAGCCATTCGGAAGCAACGCCGCTGACGTCAATGCGTTCATCGCATCCATCGTCGCGACCGTCAGCCGCTAAGCCCCAACCGGCCTAAAACTCACGGCATAGGGCAGATATGGACATCACCACAACCTCACCAGCGCAACAACGAGGAGACGCACTCGTCATCAACGGAGACAGCGGACAGGTACTACGCGACCTGCCTGACAACTCCGTCGACGCAATCCTCATCGACCCGCCCTACGAGATGGGGTTCACCAGACTGTCCGACAAAGGTTGGGACTCAACAGGGGTAGCATTCGACACCGAACTCTGGGCTGAAGCATTTCGTGTGCTTCGGCCCGGAGGCAACGTCGCAGCTTTCGGGCACGCCCGAACAGTGCATCGCCTCGCCGTCGCAATTGAAGATGCAGGCTTCGAAATGCGAGACCAAATCATCGCCTGGATGTACGGGCAGGGGATGGCCAAGGGATTGCATACAGAACGTGCTGTGATGGCCGCGTATGGCGCCGAAACCGCTAGGGGTTCCCAGGGGTTCCACACCAACCTCAAACCCGCATACGAGCCAATCATCATGGCGCGCAAACCCCTCGAAGGCACCCTCGCCGACAACTGGGCCAAACACCTCACTGGCGGCTACAACATTGACGCCACCAGGGTCGCCACCACAGAATCTCGTTCACGCACCCCCGGAGACACCCAAGCCGTGACGTGGACTATCCAGCGCGGCATCGACAAGAACGAATCGCATGCCGATGGCCGCTGGACACCCAACGTCGTGCTCTGCCACCGACCGGAATGTTCAGAAGACACCGGATGTGACGAACTCTGCGCCGTGACCGAAGTCAAAACCCAGGGACTCGCCACACGCGGTCGCGGCGAAGACGTTACGCGGTTCTTCCCCGTATTTCACTACCACCCCAAAGCAGTCAAATCTGAACGCCCCAGCGTCAACGGCATCGAGCACATGACCGTCAAACCCTTGGGACTCATTCGCTGGCTGATGACTCTCATCACACCGCCTGGCGGTATCGTCCTCGACTTCTTTGCCGGATCTGGCACCACAGTCGAAGCCGCCGCTGAACTGGGCTTCGCCATCATCGCCATCGAACTTGACCCTGAATACATCCCGCTCATCGAACAACGCCTAGAGCGAAGTGCCATGGCGACTAGCCGCACACATGGGGGAGTATGAGCAACCAACAGCGACAGAGCGGCGGACAGCCCGAAGGCGGGGAGTTCGCAGGCCATAAACGAGACGAATCAGGTGTCACCTTGACTAACCGATTCGCCGACATGACACCATCAGCGATCGACACGGAGCTTGCAGCCCATCATGGCGATGTCTATGCACTGAGCACGAAAAAGTGGGTAGACCAGGACTACATCCGTGAAGCCACAGAATTCCTAGAGCGCCCACACACTAACTACGGCTCATGGCGTTTCAAGGACGCCGAAAAGGACATCCCTGAAGCGCAAGCACGCATCGACACGTTGCAGGCCCAAATCGACAAAATCCAGAGGGAGAAAATCGACCCGATCGACGAAGAGTTCGAACGTCGTGGCCGCTGGACACGCTTCTTCCTAGTCAGTTCATCGGCCGGCGGCCATGTACACAGCACAACGCGCTGCTCAAGCTGCAACTACCGCACCAGCTTCTACTGGCTGACTGATGAGTCAGGTAAATCCGAAGAAGAGATTGTGGAACGAGCTGGAGATGGTGCCTGCACCGTCTGCTACCCGAGCGCACCCGTAATCGACCGGGCAAATCCACGCCCCAACCCGTTCGAGAAGCCTGAAGTGACTGCCGCGCGCAAACTCCGCGAAGAGGAGAAGGCAGCCCGCGAGGAGCAGAAACGCATCAAGGGGATCTTCAACGAGGACGGCACCGTACTGCGGGAAGCACCTGAATATCGTCCGGATGGGACACTGCGCTACATCGGAAGTGAGATCAAAACCGAGCGTGGTGCGGAACTCAAAGCAGTGGATCAGCTCAGCAGCCGTCTGTGGCGAACCGAATACCGGAAATCGGCTGGATTGGAACCGCTCCCAGAAGATGACCGCGACCGCCTTGATAGCGAAACGACGCGACTCATCATCGAAGCCCTTGCACGCAAGCGCGGACAGACCATAGAAGAAGTCGAGAAGTTCATCACTGATAAGGCCGCAGCGAAGTTCAAGCGCGAAAACCGCTAGAACGCTCTAGTCAATGGCCGTTCACCCTCCGGGGTGGGCGGCTTTTGTCATCCGCCGGCACGCCCATCCACGGCAGCGGAAAGCCAAACGTCAGCCGATCTGTGGGGCCGCGCATAGGTGCTATTCAATACCGCCCACACAATTTTACCCGGAATAGGGACACAGAATTATGACCGAAAAGATGAAGAACACGACTCGCGCACGCCTCAATGACGAGACGGGGGCCATAACTCCGGAGACCAAAGTCGGCATCGTCGTGATTGCTGGATTAGCCCTGCTGCTGAGCTTTGTGATTGCCGACATCGTCAACACCTTCAAAGAGGCAGACAGAGTCGAGGGCCAGGCATACAGTGCCCTGGAAAGCATTCGTGGCCCCGAATCCGACGCGAAGAACGGCGGCCCGACAGGTCACTACTTCGACACCGCCGGTGCGCCCGATCGTGACCTCACCCACGGTGACACCCCAGTGCGAATCGGCACCGACGAAGCGGGCACTTGCTATCTCGCAGTGACGGTCAATGAATTCGGGAATTACTACTGGACGAGCAACGAAACCATCGGCAATCACCGATATGACGGAAACGTCAAAGAGCCCGTCTCTGATTGCTACAACATCGCCGAGCTCATCGACCGCTTCTGACCCCTCTAACTGGGTGGAGCATGTTGGCACCCTCAGCCATAGGCTGGAATTCAACGCACGATCGGCACGCCGCGCACAGGGGAAGCATGCAAATCAATTCTGAGATATATGCATCCGAACCCTACGATGTACAGTCCAGGCCGCGGAACAAAATCATTGCCGCCACTCTCGCTCTCGTACTCATCTCGCTTGGAACCATATTCGGCATCAACACTGCGGCCAGCGCCTATGGTGACGCTGCCGCCGAATACACCGCATCGACAGACACACTGAACGAACTCCACATCGACGCCCTGGAAGCATCTGCCACGCTCTCCGACGACATCCGCCAAGCTGAGACGCTGGCAGGGAAGTCAGTCGGCCATGTCCTTGACGACACAATCTTGGGCGACAACACCAGACGTATTTCCGAAGCCCGGACTGCTCAGCAGAACCTTGACGCAGCAACTGAAGCCCTCGGCCTCGAACTCGGACTACTAACCGACCGGGCGCTGCCGTGGCAGATCGGCAACCTCATTGAGGCTGCGAACAACCTCAGCAGCAACCTCAAACCACTGATCGTCGAAGCCAACCGTCAAACAAGCCACCTCACCGATGCGACGCCGACCATCACCGCAGCTATCGCCGATTGGGAGACGGAGAACACGCGCCTCGCCGCGCTCCGAATCGAAACAGCACGCATCGCCGCAGAAGCTGCCGAGACGGAACGTATTGCAGCTACACGAGCGCTCGTTGGAACCGCAGTCTCTCAGGGAACTGCAACTGCGCTGCCCAACAAGGTCATAACCCCATCGGTCAGCGGCCCGGCACACTACAAGGTGTATGTCGGCAAAACCGCTGACGCCACCGACATGGTCGCCACCCAAGCTCTTGTTGATGCCGGCGGTCAAGTCGCTGTCTCATACGCAGCGATTGGGATGACCTTCATCGGTGCCCATAACTACAACGACTCGACAGCTCTGGAACTCAAAACCGGTGACCTTGTCACATTCAGTGGTGTTGTTACCGGGACATGGCGAGCCACCACCTCGGTTGACATCCAAAGTGGAGGCAGCATCAAGCCCGCACTGTCGCTCGGGACAACGATGTTGATGCAAACCTGCTACTGGGGAATCTCGACAACCCGAGCAGTTGGTCTAGTCCCCGCGTAGATTCCGGCAGTCGCCGCGCACATCAAGTGCATGACTGACATTCCACGTGTAGGCAGCGGCTCGAAAGAAGGCGGCCAGTTCGCAACAATGAACCGGCCCGAAGCCCGCATTCATCTCACCGAGCCGCTGAGCGAGCTCGAACAGAAGCGTCTCAGGCGAGCACTTGACCGTGCCCGCAACACCGTCGGCAATCCGCTGTCGGAGCAGGCACGCCGACGGCTTGTTGCCGTGGCCACAGACCCGACCGAGGAGAACTGGGAAGCCGCCTACGGCGTTGTCCTCACCCAAGAGCGCGGCGCCACGCTCTGGCAGTCAGTCGTCACCCATTCCGGCTATCCGATAACGAAGCGACCTGTGCGTCGCACCTGGCCTCAGGTGCCGAGTCGTGAACAGATCCTATTCGCCCTCGACCTCGGAACACGTAAGGCTGAGTAATGGGCCATTGGGAATGGGAGCGCGGTGACTTCAAACTCCCCACATCTGAATTCGCTCGTGTCCGCAACGCCGTGGCCGCAGCCGATCGCGCCCGCAAAGAGCAAATCTTCGAGTTGTCACAGCAGATGTGGAAAGGACTCACCACCAAACAGAAGCGCGACCCCGAAGCCTACAAAAAGGCTGCGAACAAGTTCATCGACTCCGTTTCGGACGAAAAAGTTCCAGCACGCTACAGCGTCCATGGCGAGCTGAAATTCAGTCCCGAAGTAATCGAGGGTCTCGACCATTGCCTCACCACAATGAATGGTCGATACAACGGCGCACCGAAACGGGTGCTCGCCAGTGAGATGAGCTACCCGACCAATCGCACACTCGAATTCAGCGGCCATGATGTAGACATCACTTTCGACAAAGCCGCATCGTCAGTCACATACGACATTCACCAGGACCGGCACACGATTGAGAATGCCAACGGTTCTGCCATCCTCATCGCGCTCGACAAAGAGCTGAAGCCGATGCGATGGACACGCGGCACCGGCGGAACCATCACCAGTGACAATGAGAGCGCCGAAGACGGCCGACGATATGGCGGCAACGGTCACAGCGACCTCATCGAAAGTGGTTTCGGCCCCATTGGCGCAGCAGTCGCACCGTTCGTAACTGCGCCATGGAAAGACCCGAGAGGTGACACATTCCATGCGCAGGTCGTCAAGTCCTACGGCGGAGTCACCGGACGCGTCAAAAAGGGTGTGCCGGCAGGCGGACAGTTTGCGGGACGTCACCGAAGCGAAGCGAACATCTTCCTGCGATAGGCGAAGCTCGCAGCCGCACCCAAAGAGGTTATGACCACATACACTCGCAAAGCCACCACAGGTGAAGACGGCAATCCCGGTGAATTCGGCACTCGCAACCATGATGAAGGCGATGCCACACTTGCCGTTGCTACCGCCCAAACCGTCACCGCCAGCATTGTCGCCCGCGACGAAAAGTATTCACTGGTGTTCGTTGACCGGGATGAGTCACTCACTGACGATCAGTGCACCGCCTACCTTTCCGGAGACAGCAACGAGTTCTATGACCAGATGCTCGGAGTGTTCGACGAGCGAGCATTCGACTCTGCGACCGAACAGGTCGAAGAAGAATGCCGTAATCACGACATCGCACGCAGCGACATGGAAGATGACGACTGGCAGGCGCTCGTAGAAGAGGTGATGAACCGCGACACAAGCGACCCCATCAATGACCTCATCCGCGGCACCCCG
>Ga0307486_1001747_pt1 | contig 15994 bp, 14 predicted proteins | sample CBIW02metaG_FD_203663 | JGI IMG/M metagenome (GOLD analysis project Ga0307486, IMG submission 203663) | Sea-ice brine microbial communities from Beaufort Sea near Barrow, Alaska, United States - CBIW 0.2 | ecosystem: Environmental > Aquatic > Marine > Coastal | place: USA: Alaska | collected... | reverse complement strand
CCTCGAAACGGATGCCGGCCGCGGCTGGGTCATCGACACCCCCGGTGTTCGGTCCTTCGGCCTGGGGCATATCAACACCGACAACATCCTCAAGGCGTTCACCGATCTCGCCACGATCGCGTTGCGCTGCCCGCGTGGCTGCACGCACCTGCCCGGCTCCCCGGACTGTGCCATCGTCGATGCGGTCGAGGCCGGCGAAATCGGTGACACCGGCCGCGTGCGGCTCGATTCCCTGCAACGACTGCTCGCCACGTTCGCGCCCGCGCGCTGAGTTTCCGCGCGCTGAGCTTCGGCGCGCTGAGCTTCGGCGCGCTGGAGATGCGCGCGGGAGATGCGCCGGCTGGCGCGAGGCAGACCTGGCGCGCACCGGCACAGATCCCGCGCGTCGCGTTGCGCGGGAGTAGCGATGGTGACCCATCGATACGATGGAATCATGACGGATTCCTCGCGCCTGACAGTAGGCGACACAGCCCCCCAATTCACCCTGACCGACCAGGATGGCGCATCCGTTTCTTTGGCGGATTTTGCCGGGAGCAAGGTCGTCCTGTATTTCTACCCGGCCGCGATGACCCCGGGTTGCACGACCCAGGCCTGCGATTTTCGCGACAATCTGGGTTCGCTTAAATCATCCGGCTACGAGGTGCTCGGGCTGTCGAAGGATGCTCCAGTCAAGCTCAAGCAGTTTCAGGAAAACGACGGCATCACTTTTCCGCTGCTCAGCGACTCCGACCTCGATGCGCACCGGGCCTACGGGGCTTGGGGAGAGAAAAATCTGTACGGAAAGATCGTGACCGGCGTGTTGAGGTCCACCTTCGTGCTCGATGAGGCCGGCATCATCACCCATGCTCTGTACAACGTCAAAGCCACCAACCACGTCGTGAGCCTGCGCAAGAAGCTCGGCATCGCCGCGTGACAATGTGCACGATCAGGGGCTTCAGCGGCCGCTGACGGCCCGCACAGGGCCTGTACGGTCCGTGTGCGGGCCCGGGCAGGGACCGAACAGGCTTAGTCAGTCGACGTCGGGCTCGGGTTCGTGGCTCGTCGCGGCGACCACGCGCGGGTTGAAGACGAGAACGAGCACGATGATCGACGGGAGCAGCAGCACCCAGCCCACGTCGGGCCGCGCGTAAACGCCCTGGAAGCAGCCGATGGCAATCATGACCTGCACGAGCTGCCAGGTTACCGCGGCGCCGCGAATCCACGGACGCCCGCGCAGCGCCCCGACCGTAATTGCGCTGACCCACACGGCCGCGACCACGGTGAGGGCCAGCAGCGCCACTGATGCCCCCATTGAAGTGGGGGTGGCCGTGAGCAGTTCGAGCACCCACCAGGCGCAGAAAACCCACAGAGCCAGCGCTTCGGCGGCCAGGAGGGCGATAAACACGCCCAGCATGGGGGCGCGACGAAACGCCCGGATGTCGATCCAGGCTGGGCGACCCGCGTCAGAGCCGCTCTTCACAGCGAAAAGCCATACAAAAGTATTGATTTGATACTTCCATTATGGGACGATATTTGAGGCCCGGTTGACGCTCACAGGGACGTGAGCTGTTTCAACGCGGTTATCGCGCAGATCCCACCTTCCTGCAATCGGTCATCACATCTGCACTTCCGGCCAATCGGCCGTGCACCCATGTATCAAAAGGAGCATCCCTATGGACTGGCGCGATAAAGCGGCCTGCCTCACTGCCGACCCGGAACTTTTCTTTCCGGTCGGCAACACTGGACCCGCTGTGGACCAGATCGAGAAGGCGAAGTCGGTGTGCGCCCGATGCAACGTCACCGAGGTGTGCCTCCAGTATGCACTCGAAACCGGTCAGGACTCCGGAGTTTGGGGCGGCCTGAGCGAAGACGAGCGCCGCGCGCTCAAGCGTCGCGCCGCACGCGCCCGCCGCGCCTCCTAGCGAACCGGTCGACAACAGAACGCGGGCCAGCAGCCAATCGATTCGTCGACGGCTGCAGGCTCGTTTTTTTGCGCCCAATCCCGTGGCGGGTCCCGCTCCCGATCCGGGGAATCCGCTCGCGGGCCCACCTTCTGACACCGGGCCCAGTATCTTTCCTGGGCCTACTTTCCGGGCCCGGGCCCGGAAAGTAGGGGCGGTGACAACTAGCCTTCTTGCATGAAGCGCAGGGGAATCTCGATTGTCACTTCGGTGCCGCTGCCCATCATCGTGTGCCAGTCGATGGTGCCGCCGAGTTCGCCCTGAATGAGCGTGCGCACGATCTGCGTGCCGAGCCCCGAGCCCACCTTGCCTTCCGGCAGGCCGGCTCCGGTGTCGCGCACCATGACTGTGAGCGTCTCGTCGCTGCGTTGCGCCTCGATCGATACTTCGCCTTCACGCCCGGCCAGGCCGTGCTCGACCGCGTTCGTGACGAGCTCGGTCAGCACGAGCGCCAGCGGTGTCGCGTAAGCGCTCGGCAGGGTACCGAAGCTGCCCGACGACTTCGGGTGCACCGTTGTGTTGTGAGCGGATGCGACCTCCACCGTCAACAAAAGTACCCGTTCGAACACGGCGTCGAAGTCGACGATCTGGCTGAGCCCCTCCGACAGGGTGTCGTGCACGACGGCGATGGCCGCGACTCGCCGCATCGCCTGGGTCAACGCCTCGCGTGCCCGGTCGGACTGGGTGCGCCGGGCCTGGATCCGCAGCAGCGAAGCCACGGTTTGCAGGTTGTTCTTGACCCTGTGGTGAATCTCCCGGATGGTGGCATCCTTGGTGATCAGTTCACGTTCCTGATGGCGCAGTTCAGTGACGTCACGCGAGAGGATGATCGCGCCGACCCGGTCACCGCGGTGGCGAATGGGAATGGCCCGCAACGACACCGTCACCCCGCGCGCTTCAATATCGGTGCGCCACGGTGCTCGTCCGGTGACGATGAGCGGCAGGGATTCGTCGACGACGGCCGTGCCGGTGAGCAGGCTCGTGGTGACTTCGGCGAGCGATTCTCCCTCCAGCTCGTCGGCGAAGCCCATGCGGTTGAAGGCCGAGAGCGCGTTAGGACTCGCGAAGGTGGTCAGACCGTCGGCGTCGAGCCGCAGCAGACCGTCCGACGCGCGCGGGGCACCGCGGCGCGGCCCGGTGGGGGCGCCGAGGTCGGGAAAGTCGCCGGAAGCGATCATGCCGAACAGGTCGTTGGCGCAGTCGTTGAAGGTGAGTTCCTGACGGCTGGGCGTGCGTGCCTCACTCAGGTTGGTGTGGCGGGTGAGCACCGCCACCGGGGCGGCCGTCACCTCAGATCCGGTGGTGCTCAGCCGGCGCAGCACCGGGATGGCGCGCACCCGGGTGGGAGTCTCCTCGTACCAGTCGGGCGCGGTCGTGTCGACGATTGTCGCCGTCTCGAACGCTTCGGTGACCTGGTTGCGCCACTCGGCTTTGATGTGCTGGCCGACGAAGTCCCGATAGAACAGGGTGGCAGCACTGGACGGGCGCGCGTGCGCGACCGCGACGAAACTGCCGGACGTCGTCGGCACCCACACGACGAGGTCCGCGAAGGCGAGGTCGGCCAGAAGCTGGCCGTCCGCGACGAGCATGTGCAGCCAGTCCACGTCTTCCGCGCTGCTGCGGCCCTGGGCAAGTACGAGATCACTGAGAGTCGACACCCTCACTAGCCTAGATCCCCCCACGCTCCTGTGGCGCACGCTGTCGCCGCCGCTGCACAATGGAGGCCATGATGTAGTCATGCAGAAAACCGCAGGAAAACCCGATCGCACCCTGCTCGTCATCCTCAGCGTCATCGGCGTCCTTGTGCTGGTCGCCCTGGCTGTGGTCTTCACCAGGGGCACACCCCAGACGCTTGATCCGAGCACCCCGGAGGGTCTGGTGCAAGCCTATTCTGCTGCGGTCATCGACGGTGACGAAGACGCTGCCGCCCGGTATCTCACCGCTGCAGCCGTGGTGGGCTGCGACAGGGTCGACCACGGTCCGATGAACGATCTGCGGGTCGTCCTGGTGTCAACGACGGTGCGCACGGACTCGGCCGATGTCGTCGTGTCCCTGGTGACTTCCTACGACAACGGTCCCTTCGGTGCCTCCGAGTATGAAGTTGAGAGCAACTTCGACCTCGTCAGGGTCGACGGCGCCTGGCTGATCAGGAACGCACCGTGGGAGCTCACCATCTGCCCGAACCCGATGGGAACGAACTAATGGCCACCCTGGCGACCCTCCTGCTCATCGTTGTGCTCGCGTTGGGCATCGGCGGCACCATCGTCGCGGTGCGTCGATCGCCCGGGGAGTCCGGCGGCTCCGCAACCCCGACCGCGCGCCGGGTGGTCGTGTATATTCTGCTGTTCGCGCTCGTGGTCATTGCCGCGATCGGGCTGAGCGGGCTTGTGGGCCGGCTATTCGACGCCGGCACGCCCTCGACCGGCTCGAGTTTTGCCGGAAACGATACCGCCGGCCTCGCCCGCTCACTCGCGTTCACGCTCGTCGCCGGCCCCTTCGCCGTGGTGCTCTGGTGGGTGCTCTGGCGACGACTGGCCGGTGCGGAGCGCGGATCGGTGGCCTGGGGGCTGTATCTGGCCGGAATGCAAGCAGTCGCGCTCATCACCGCGACGTCCGCATCGCTGGCGACCCTGGCCGCCCTGGTCCGTAGCGACTGGCAGCCGCGCACGTTCGCGATCGCGCTGGTCTGGGCTTCGGTCTGGGCCTGGCACCGGTGGATGGCCCGGCATCCGGTGAAAAGCCCCACGCAGCTGACCGGCGTTGCGCCCATTCTGATCTCGTTTTTCGGCCTGCTGATCTTTGCGATCGGCGCGGTGACCGCGCTCGGCTCCCTGATCGACGAAGCCGTCGACGTCGCACTGGGGTCGATCGCCGTCGGTGAACCCTGGTGGCGGCTGCCCCTGCAGTCCGTCGTCTGGTTGGCCGGCGGTGCGCTCCTGTGGTGGTGGCAGTGGATGCGTGAGCGGGCACAGCTCCTCCGTGGCGTTCTGGCCGACCTCGTTCTCATCGTTCTCGGAATCGCCGCAGCCGCTGCCGCGGTGCTAGGGGGAACGGGCACGGTCGTGTTCGTAGTACTGCGGCTGGCCTTCGCCCGAGAGAATCCGGTCGCGGAGATCCTCAATCCGCTGGGTGCTGCGAGCGCGACGGCGCTCGTCGGCGCCCTGATCTGGGCGTATCACCACGGCCTGATACGGCAGCGCACCGGGCCGCCCCAATTGGCCGCGACCCTCGTCGTCTCCGGATTCGGTCTGGTGGCTGCGGCGACCGGGATCGGGATCGTGGTGAATTCCCTGCTCGCCGACCTGGCACCGGTCCTGGTCGGCTCCGACACGCGTTCGTTGCTGCTCGGCGGTCTCAGCGCGATGGTGGTGGGCGGTCCGGTCTGGTGGGCGGCTTGGAAGCCGTTGCGCCCGGTGGATCCAGTGTCGGCCGGGGTGACCGGTCGGCGTATCTATCTCATTCTGATCTTCGGGATCAGCGCCATCGTGGCGATCATCACCCTGCTCGTGATCGGCTATCGCGTGTTCGAATTCGTGCTCGACGATCTGAGTCGCCAAAGCCTGCTCGACCGGGTGCGCGCGCCACTGGGGCTGCTCGTGGCCACCGGTCTCGCCGCCGGCTATCATTTCTCGGTTTGGCGGCGAGACAAAACGGCGGCAGGTACCGTCGAGTCGCCGTCTCCGGCCATCCACCGGGTTATCCTCGTCACGCCCGGGGAATCGAGCGCGCTCCGGCGCACCATCACCGATCTGACCGGGGCTGCGGTGACAGTGTGGCGGCGAGCGCCGGCCGCCGACGTCGCGGGTGATTCCGCCGTCGATGACGCACCCGATTCCGGGCCGTCGGTCGAGCAACTCGCTGCGGCTCTTTCCGGGGTCACCGGCGGGCGTGTGCTCGTCGTGCTCGGCGCTGGCGGCAGCATTGACGTCATCCCCCTGCAGGAGTAGGCCGCACCACCCGGAGGTCAGACCATCGGTGCTGGTGCGCGCCGCCGGCCCGGCGTGCGCCTGCGCCTGCGGGACGGTGCGGGCTCCGGCACGGGAAGCAACAGGGTGTCCACAAAACGACGGATGCTGACCCGTGCCGGTGACTTCGGGCTCGCGTCGCGCAGGGTGCGGCCGGTCAACACCGCCGCATCGAGGGCGCTCTGATCGTGCGGCACCAGGACGGGCGATTCGATACCGCCGAAGCGCAACAGCACGGCCGCCACCTGCCCGCGTGGATTCAGCCCGACGGCGCTCGCCCGCACCTGGTTCATCACGACGCTGACCGTGCTTCCCGCTGTCACCTCGGTGAGGTCGCCCCAGGCTCGCAGAAACCGGGCCATGCCCACAGGGTCGGCGAGTCCGCAGGCAACGACGTGGTCGGCCACCCGCAGCGCGGTGACGGTGGCCGCGTTGCGGCGTGGTGCCAGGATGTCGCTGGTCAGTTCTTCATCGCTCTCCAGGCTGAACCCGGTGTCCACGACCACGTAATCCACCCAGTGCCGCAAAGCGTCAATGGTGCGGGTGACTCGCTCGGTGGACAATTCCGGCCAGCGCGACGGTCTGCCCAGACCGGTGAGCACCCAGAAGGCGCCCTTGGGCGAGTTGTAGCGTTGTGCGATGCGTTCGAGCTCCGATTGGTTCAGACTGTCGCTGCCGGCCAGACGACAAGCGGCCGCAAAACCGGGTGCCTCGTCGAGCATGCCGAGGCTCGGCGCGATCGACGCACTGTAGGTGTCGACATCGGCCAACGCCACGGTATGGCCGGCAGCGGCGATTTCTGCCGCGATGTTGATGGCAAGGGTGGTGCGCCCGGGCGCACCGGACGGGCCCCACACCGCGATCACCGATCCGGTGCCCAGCGCGCCGCCAGACAACCGCCGCTCCCCCACGCGCAACGGAACAACGACCCCGGACACGAGCAGGTCTTCGATTTCCGACCAGTCGCAGGGGATCGCGACAGTTTCGTACAGGCCGAGCGTGCCGGCATGCCGCTGCTCCTGGTCCGACGCGGTGAGCGCGACGACCCGGATACCGCGTTCGTCGCACGCGGCGATCAGCTGGCCGGTCAGCGATTCTCGTCGACCGCTGACCACGACGACGTGCGGCTGCCCGTGCGAGAGCGTCTCGAGGAATTCCCGGGCGGTATCGACCCGAGTGACGACACTGTGCCCGCAGTCAACGATGTCGGCCAGCATGCGCTGTTCGGTCGATCGGTCCAGCACGAGCGCGAGGCGCGCCATTACGGCTCCACCGGGGTGTTCACTGGCACGATCGCGAGCGCATCACCGTTCATGATCGCCTCGAGCACCGCGCCCACGTTGGCTTGGGGCACGAGCATCTCAACGGATTGACCGTTATCGGCGGCAATGATGCCGGTCGGTTCGACAATGCGCACGACGGATGCCTGCCCGACCAGGATCGTCGGCGGGGCGTATTCGCTCGGTCCCATGCTCCGCGCCGACCAGATGTCGACCACGGAACCGGCCATGATCGATGCGGCCAACCTCCCGGGAACGTCCACGACGACGCTCGTCACGTCGCGCCCCGACACCGTGCCGACCGCCGAGAGCGCCACGAGCTCACCGGACAGAATCGTCTGGGTGACCAGCAGGCCCTCCTTCAGCTTCGGTGCCGGCACGAGGTACAGGGCAGCGGCGGCGCCGAGCTGCACGCGTGTTTCGCGAAGATCGGCTGGAGTGAGCCGATCACCGACCGCGAGCGTGTGCCGGGCTGTGTAGGCCGCGGTGCTGTGGTCACTGTCGGCGACGACTGCGGCGACTCCCGCGATCGAGGCGGCGACGAGCACGAGGCCGATGACGAACCGCGGGTCCACCCAAAATCGGCGGCGTGTGCGTGTGGAACCGGGTGCATTCATCCGTTACCTCGCTTATGGGAATCGGTGGGCTGTCGGGAAGCGGCTCAGGGTCGTGGCGTCATCGGCTACCGGAGCCGGATGACGTGAATCTGCCAGAACGGCACGAGGCGAAAATGCGTAATCTCCGGACCCCGGCGCAGCGTTCCGAGCGGATGCACGGCGAGGTCGAGGTGGTCACGCGCGACCCGGTCGATCGTTCCGGCCAGGACGCCCACCCGGGTGTCGAGTTCAACGCTGCGTCGTCGCCGGCACAGGTCGCGCAGAACGAACGGAAATCCGACGCGTTCGATCAGCCGCCCGGTGGCGTCTGATTCCACAGCGACCGAGGCGTGACTTTGTTCCTCGGTGAGCAGCACACCGGCGATGCCCGATAGCGGAATCACACACTGCACCCGGCTGCTTTCGGCATCGAGCAGGTCGGCTGCCAGCCAGTCACGGCCGAGCGTGGTGGGGCGCAGCATAACGGTCTCACCGGACACGAGCACGACACGCAGTCGCAGGGTGCCGCCGAGTCCGACGGACCGCACGACGTTGCTCAGCCGTGTACGCAGGGAGAGTTTTTCCAGACGCTGGCGTTCCTCGTGCACGCGCAGGTCGGTGGCCTCGGAGTGCAGCTCGCGTTCGAGTTGCCCTTCGAGGTCAGCAAACAGATCATCCCAGCGCACACGTAGAAAGTAGCCCACGCAGAGCATTTCCGCTCGCGTTATGCACAGGCTCTTTAAGCGCTCGACAGTGCCGAGACAAAGCTGCTTAGGTTTTGCGCCACAGCCGCCGCACTTTCACGCTCAGGAGGAACGATGACGTCACCCGGCACCAACCCTTCTTCGCCCCACCAACATCAGATTGACGCCCACGAGGCCAAATCACGACCGATCGGCACCGGGCACCGGCCAGAGGCCGAGCCCGTGCTGCGAGCCCTCGCCGTGCGGGCCGTCGAAATCATCGCCGGCGCCCGAGACGTGGAGCAGCTCGCTCGGTGGGTCACCGACGACGTCTACGCCCACCTGCGCTTTCGAGCGTCGATCGCGGCGCGAGCCCGAGCGGTCACCGGAGTGGTCGCCGACCGTCCGCGGCTGTGGATCGACCACGTCAAGGCTTGGCCGACCGACAGCGGTGGCTTCAACGCCGTCATCCTGGTCTACGACACGCGTCGGGCGCACGTCGTGTCCTTGCGGCTGGAGGGCATCGACCAGCGCTGGCAGGCCACGGCCCTCGTCGTCATCTGATGCCCGATGCGCGAAAGACACGCGCATCGGGGTGCCGCCACTCGAGGGGCGGTGCAGCGGCTAGGTCGTCTTCTTGCCCTTGGAGCGGCGTTCGGCACGATTCACCGGCGTAGCACCGTCGGCCTTCTGCCCGAACGCTCCGCGCTGGGTCGGGCCGGCTCCCGCGGCCGCTTCGTCGTCGCCCTCCGCCACAACGGGCGAGCGTCGGGCTCGGTCGGTGGCGGTCTGCTGAATCTGACCGCGCTGGTTGCGAACTTCGACTCCGCCGGAATCGCTCGGAGCGGTGTAGCTGAGCTTCTCCTCCGGAGCGTCGGCCGGCGTGAGACCCTTGGCCGCGATGACCGGCCCGGCGACGGCACCGGCACCGGCCGTCACCTCAACGTCGAGGTTGAACAGAAATCCGACCGTCTCCTCGCGGATCTGCCCCATCATCTGCTGGAACATGGTGAAACCCTCGCGCTGGTACTCCACCAACGGGTCGCGCTGGGCCATGGCGCGCAGCCCGATACCGTCCTTCAAGTAGTCCATCTCGTAGAGGTGGTCGCGCCAGCGGCGGTCGATCACCGAGAGCACCACGCGGCGTTCCAGCTCACGCATGGCCGGGGCGCCGAGGGACTCTTCACGGCGGGCGTAGGCGAGCTTGGCGTCGGAGAGGATCTCGCGGCGCATGAAGTCGCGGTTGATCTTGCCCTTGTCGCCGGCTTCGGAGACGACCTCATCGATGGTCAGACCCACCGGGTAAAGCGTCTTGAGCTCGGTCCACATCGCGTCGAAGTCCCAGTCGTCGCCGTTGCCGTCGCTGGCGTGCACGTCGAGCACCTCGTCGATGACGTTGGTGAGGAAAGTCTGGGTGCGTTCATGCAGGTCGTCACCCTCGAGAATGTGGCGACGGTCACCGTAGATCGCCTCGCGCTGACGGTTGAGGACATCGTCGTACTTGAGCACGTTCTTGCGGATCTCGGCGTTGCGGCCCTCGACTTGCGCCTGGGCGCTGCGAATGGCGCGGCTGACCACCTTCGATTCGATCGCCATGTCTTCGGGTACGCCCTGACGTCCCATGAGCGCTTCGGCGGCTCCGGCGTTGAACAAGCGCATGAGATCGTCGGTCAGGGAGAGGTAGAAGCGGCTCTCGCCCGGGTCGCCCTGACGCCCACTGCGGCCGCGCAACTGGTTGTCGATTCGACGGGACTCGTGTCGTTCGGTGCCGAGCACGTAGAGCCCACCGGCGGCGATGACCTTGTTGGCTTCCTCGGTGACATCAGCCTTCACCGTGGTGAACACTTCGTCCCAGGCGAGCTCGTATTCGTCGGGGGTTTCAACCGGGCTGAGGCCCTTGGCGTTCATCTCAGCGACGGCGAGGAATTCGGCGTTGCCGCCGAGCATCACGTCGGTACCACGACCGGCCATGTTGGTGGCGACGGTAACCGAACCGAGTCGGCCGGCCTGTGCGACGATCGCGGCCTCACGGGCGTGGTTCTTGGCGTTGAGCACCTCATGGCGAACGCCCTTCTTGGCGAGCAGGCGCGAGAGGTATTCGCTTTTCTCGACGCTCGTCGTTCCGACCAAAACCGGCTGGCCGGCCTCGTGGCGCACCACGATGTCTTCGACGACCTGACGGAATTTGGCCTCTTCGTTCTTGTAGATCAGATCGGCCTGGTCGATGCGCTGCATCGGCTTGTTGGTGGGTATAGCCACCACACCGAGCTTGTAGGTACTCATAAACTCGGCCGCTTCGGTTTCGGCTGTTCCGGTCATTCCGGAGATCTTCGAGTACAGGCGGAAGTAATTCTGCAGGGTGACGGTGGCCAGGGTCTGGTTTTCGGCCTTGACGGCCACACCCTCCTTGGCCTCGATCGCCTGGTGGATGCCCTCGTTGTAGCGGCGACCCATGAGGATACGGCCGGTGTGCTCATCGACAATGAGCACTTCGCCGTTCATGACGACGTAATCCTTGTCTTTCTTGAACAGGGCGTTGGCCTTGATGGCGTTGTTCAGGAAGGAGATCAGCGGTGTATTGGCCGATTCGTAGAGATTGTCGATGCCGAGGTAGTCCTCGACTTTTTCAATGCCGGGTTCAAGCACACCGATGGTGCGCTTCTTCTCGTCAACCTCGAAGTCTTCCTCGGGGACGAGGCGCTTGGCCAGGCTCGCGAACTCATTGAACCAACGATTGGCCTCGCCGGACGCCGGTCCGGAAATGATCAGCGGGGTGCGGGCCTCGTCAATGAGGATCGAGTCGACCTCGTCGACGATGGCGAAGTAGTGACCGCGCTGCACCATGTCACTGGCCTGCCACGCCATGTTGTCGCGCAGGTAGTCGAAACCGAATTCGTTGTTGGTGCCGTAGGTGATGTCGGCAGCATACATTTCACGACGCTGCACCGGGGTCTGGCCGGAGATGATGCATCCGGTCGTCATGCCGAGGGCGCGAAAAACGCGGCCCATGAGTTCGCTCTGATAGCCCGCGAGATAGTCGTTGACCGTGATGACGTGCACGCCGCGGCTGGTGATCGCGTTGAGATAGGCGGCCGTGGTGGCGACGAGGGTCTTGCCCTCGCCGGTCTTCATCTCGGCGATATTGCCCAGGTGCAGGGCTGCACCACCCATGAGCTGCACGTCGAAGTGACGCAGGCCGAGGGTGCGGCTGCTGGCCTCACGCACGGCGGCGAAGGCTTCCGGCAGCAGATCATCGAGCGATTCACCGTTCGAGTACCGCTCCCGCAGGGTGACGGTCTCGTTCTTCAGCTCCTCGTCGGTGAGCTCATGGAAGTCTTCTTCCAGCGCGTTAATGGCCTTCGCATAGTTTTCCAGGCGGCGCAGAACGCGGCCTTCCCCAACACGAAGAACCTTTTCAAGAATTGACGCCACGAATGTTCTCCACTAGTCAAACGGTGCAGGCACGCACCGCGACAGCCCATTCAGACTGCCGCAGCGCGCGGCCTGCACCTCTCGTCTGGCGATGCCAGAGCACCGACCTGGTCGGCGGCTAAGGCAATGCTAGTTGGTCAGCTGGCCCGCCCGCTGGCAACGGACCCAGCCTCCGCCAGCTGACCGGCCGTACCGTCGAGTTCGATGACTCCGTAGTCCCAGCCTTTGCGGCGGTAGACCACGCTCGGACGCTTGGTCTCCGCGTCCTGGAACAGGTAGAAATCGTGTCCGACGAGCTCCATGAAATAGAGGGCGTCGTCGACGGTCATGGGTGCCGCCGCGAAGACTTTGCGGCGGATGACAACGGGGCAGTATTCCTCCTCGGCGGCGGCTTCGGGCTCTTCCGCCTGGACGACGGGAATCGCGCCGGTGCGCACACGTTCGAGCGTTTCGGGATTCGCCGGAGTGATGTCGATGACGCTGAAACCGACCGACGATGCCTCCTGCAGCGAAGTCGGACGGTGGGCGCCGCCGCGGTGCACCTTTTTGCGGTCCTTGGCCCGACGAACCCGCTCAAGCAGGCGACCGAGGGCCACATCGAAGGCGGCGTACTTGTCAGAACCGTCTGCTTCAGCCCGCACCAGCGGACCCTTGCCGATCAGGGTCAGTTCGACCCGATCGTTGCCGACGGGAGCGCCGTTCTTCTCGTGGTGACGGCTGACCTTGATCTCGAGCGCAAGGGCCTTCTCTGCGAGGAGGGCGATTTTCTCAGCCTTCTCCGTCGCATAGTCCCGGAAGCGATCAGTGATCCCAAGGTTGCGTCCGACGATGTTAGTTTCCATGACGACCTCCAGTTTGGCGGACCGCCCCAAAACCGGGCGATCATTGCGCGCCTTTGACTCCACCGTAGCGGCGGGAGCCGGATAAGTCACCGTATTTGTCGATCAGTTTGCCCAGAGTTCCGTGCCGCAGTCAGCCGACGCGGTGTTTCCGCCAAGACGGCCAAACCGACGACGGTACCGCCTGCAGCGAACACGGCGCGCCGCGCCTCAAGCAGGGTCGCTCCGGTGGTCACGATGTCGTCGACGAGGATCATCCGCGTTCCCTCGAGGGGTCGTCTCGCCAGAAGGCTGTGATTCTTGTTGGCAGCGCGCATCGACCGGCCCAGACCCACTTGGTCGAGGGTCTCTCCGCGCTGTGCGAGCGCCGGGAACGGACGCAGACCCGTCTGGCGCAGCAGCGCGTCGACCGGGTGATAGCCGCGCGAACGCCAGGCCCGGCGGGACGACGGGATGGTCACGAGCTGGATTCCGGCCTTCGGGCTGCGCCCGGCTCTGCAGGCTTCGACGGCAGGCAACGGATCGTCCGGGGGGACGGCGGCGAGCGCGGCCGCGATGGCCGCCCGCAGCGGCGCGGCGAGCGCGGCGGTGGCATCCGTTCGCCCGCCGTCCTTGTAGGCGGCGATCACGTGACGGGCCGCGCCCTCGTAGGTGAGGGCAGCCCAGATGAGTAGGTCGTCGCGGGCCACCCGGTGCACGTCGGGGAGCAGCGCCCGTCGGCAGTCTGCGCACAACGCACGATCGACGGCGCCACAGCCGCTGCACTCGGTCGGCAGCAAGGTCGCCCAGGCGTCCCGGCCCGCGCCGACCACACGATCACGCAGTCGTCTGCTCATGGCCGAAGAATGCCGCGTGCAGGGTCTGGGTGCGCACCGCTATCGGCCTCGGTGTGGAAGCGGGGCACGGCGGCTTCTGGGGAGGAGACGCCCGGCGGTTCAGGAGTCGGGGGCTAGCTGCCGAGACCTTGCTGGGTGGCGAGCACGGTGACTCCGTCGATACGAGCCTGCCAGCCGGCTCCGCGTTGCACCTCGAGGCTGCCGGTCTCGGTGAGGGCGCGCAGGTCGCGCACCGAGTTGCTGCCGACGAGGGTGCGGCTGCTCATTGGTGGTTCCAGCGTGGAGCTGACGCCGCCGATCTGCTGCACGACGATGTGCGCCTCCCCGCTCGGCATGGCGCTGAGCGAGGCGACCGTCAATTCGTCAATCCAGGTGGCGTCGATACCGACCCCGACACCCGACGCCAACAGCATGGGCGCGCCGATGCCGGTGGGTTCTGCTCCGCTGCGGATGATCGACGCAACAACGAACCGGGTCTCTGCGCCGGTGCCGAGAAGCGCCGCCAGGCGGGTGCCGTCGCGGGAGATTTTCAGGGCTGTGATCGACGTCGCTTCGGGCCACGGCGTGGGCAGAGCGGTCGCTTCCCCCGACGGGCTGTAGACGATCAGGGCGCTCGGCTGATTCGCGGGCACCGACCAGACGAAGCGGCCGGAGTCGATCGACGGCGCAATGAGCCCCGGGCGCGAATCGAGCAGCTGCGGGTTGTCGTCGGTCCGCACGATGTAGACGCCACCGTTCGCGAGTGCAACGGCGGAGCCCTGGCCAGACGCGAGCGTTACCGCGCTGGGTGCCAGCTGCACGATGGTGTCGGACAGTCCGTCGAGCGGCGTGACGCTTTGCCCCGTCGAGGCGAGGAATCCGAATTCCCCACCGCGCAGCACGAGCGCCCGGGCGTCGACGCGCGGATCGAGCAGCGTAGTCCCGACGTCGAGGTCGTCGATGGCGACGGAATTCCGGTCGATGGTGATATCGACCGACAGCCCGGCCGGGAGGCTCGCCGCAAGCTGCGCCTTCATGCGCTGCAGGGTCAGTCGGTCGGCGTTGAGCGCCTCACTGTTCAGATCAACCATTGCCTCACGACCGACCACCTGCACGGCATCGGCGGTGAGTTTGGATCCCTCCGGGAATGCTGTGGCCACCGCGCCGATCAGCCAGGCGCTGGGTCCGTTCAGAACGGCGTTGACCAGTTTGGTCGGAGCGGAGGCTCCGCGTGGGAACCAGCGCAGGTCGGGCACGAGGAACCGAAAATCCGGGTCGTAGAAGTAGACCGGTTGCGAGCTGAACACGTCGTTGAACGTGTTCTCGTCGATGACGGTGCCGTCGGGTGCTGCGCTGATGCGCCATTCGCCTCCGACCTTTACGAACTCATAGCGCAGCGGCACCGGGCTGGCATCGACCTCACGATATTCGCCGGACTGATCCACTTCGGCGATCGGAGTGACGGCGACGAGGGTGGTTCCTTCATCGACGACGGTCAGGGAGCGACCGGAGCCGTTGTCGACGGTGACCCCGGCGGCTGGGTCCCAGCTGGAGCCGAAGTCCGGTGTGAGAAATTCGCGGGCAATTGCATAGCTGTTTTCGGGGCTCGAGGATGCGTCCATGAATCCGCGCAGAATGGAGTCAGTCGAGGCATCCTTTTGAGGCAGCGCGGGCAGAAAGACCGGGGCCGGGTTGTCATCCGGGGCAACGTCGTTGCCGGAATGCACGACGCCGTCGCGCGGAATGCTGGAGCAGGCGGCCAGGCCGACGGCCAGGCTCATGGCCAGCAGCAGCGCGGGAATGGTGCGCAACGAACCGTGCAGCGGTGCCGGGCGGAACCGTGGTGTGCAAAACCGTGGTGTGCGACTACTCATGTGGGCCTCCTCCACGTGCCGGCAGGTGTCCGTCCTCGCCCGGTTCGGCTGGCATGGTCGGGGTGTCGTCGGGCGGAAGCGGCAGGGGCGACGATTCGAGCAGGCCGCGCGCCGTGCGGGGCAGGGTCAGCCGAAAACACGATCCTTCACCCGGCTGCGACCAGACCTGCAGCCAGCCGTTGTGCACGCTGGCGTCTTCGCGGGAGATGGCCAGCCCGAGTCCGGTGCCGCCGATCGTGCGCTGACGTGACGGATCCGCTCGCCAAAACCGGTCGAAGACGTGCGCGACTTCGGCCTGGCTCATGCCGAGCCCATAGTCGCGCACGGCGAGCGCAACCGCGTTCGCATCGCTGTCCACCGATACCACGACGGGTTTCCCCTCACCGTGCTCGATGGCGTTGCCGATGAGGTTATGCAGCACGCGGCGGATGCGCCGCGGATCGACGTCCGCGTTCAGGTAGCCGCCCGGCGCGACCAGCCGCAGGTCGCTGCCCTTGGTATCGGCGAGGGAGCGCAGGCTGTTGATGGCGTCTTCGGCGAGATAGACCAGATTGGTCGGCTCGCTCTCCA
>Ga0307486_1001746_pt1 | contig 15999 bp, 13 predicted proteins | sample CBIW02metaG_FD_203663 | JGI IMG/M metagenome (GOLD analysis project Ga0307486, IMG submission 203663) | Sea-ice brine microbial communities from Beaufort Sea near Barrow, Alaska, United States - CBIW 0.2 | ecosystem: Environmental > Aquatic > Marine > Coastal | place: USA: Alaska | collected... | reverse complement strand
GCCTTTTCAATTACTGCATCCACCACCGGCTTATGCGCATGTCCCAAAATCATTGGACCCCAGGAATTGATATAATCTATATATTTATTCCCATCGGAATCATATAAATATGCACCCTGGGCACTTTCAATAAAAATTGGATGTCCGCCAACTGCTTTAAAAGCCCTTACAGGGGAATTTACGCCTCCGGGAATCACTTTTTGCGCGTCTTCAAAAAGTTCACTACTTCTTTTATAATTCATATGTAGATATTTATTGTTTTTTATTGGTCATATGTAATTCGCATATCTTCATTAGTGTTTGCATCGAGTTTCCGTTATGCTCATTTCATAATTGTTTAAAATTTAACTGGTGCAGATTGTACATTCAATTCCTGCCCAACAGCAATATTAGTGCTGTTCAAATTATTGTTTTCCTTTAAAATTTCGACCGTGATATTAAACCGCTTTGATATGGAGTATAAGGTATCTCCCTTTTGAACAATATAACCATTGGAATTATTTTGCTTGACCACTGGCCTCTTTCTGCTTTTTTTTCCCAACACCTCAGCATCAAACCTATCTAATTGATAACGTTCAATTAAATCGATCAATTTTGCCGGATACTTCCTGTCGGTTGCATAACCCGCTGCTCTCAAACCATTTGCCCATGCTTCATAATCATCCGGATTCAACTCAAACAAACCGGCGTAACGTTTGCGTTCGGATAAAAATAAGGAGTGGTCGCGATAGGAATATTTGGAATCCTTGTATTTTCTGAAACATTCCTGGGAACGGTCATCGTCATGATAGACTTTATCTCCCTGCCATTCGTGACATTTTATTCCGAAATGATTATTTGCCCTGCGGCTAAGTTCCCCTTGTCCGGCACCGGATTCCAAAATTCCTTGGGCAAGGGTAATACTTGCGGGAATATTGTAAAGCTTCATTTCCTCCTTGGCAATTTCAGCGTATCCGTCTATATATTCTTCAACAACACCTGTATAACTTTTTGCGGGAAGCCTTTCTTTTTGGGCTTCAGCAGTGGGATTTTCATTTCTACCTGATCTTTGCTCCGTTTTTCTATCCTTATCTCCGGAAACCACCTTTTTTTTACTTCCGCAGGAACTAACCAAAACAAGTGTCAAAATCAAAATAAAAAGCTGTTTGGATCTCATTCTAAACATCAATTAATGGCAAATTTTTCTTTAATAATAGTTTGTTCATTCCGGAAATTCCCTGGACTCCTCCCGTATGAATGGCTAAAATACGGGAATTTCGAGGAAATACCGATTTTTCGATCATATCAAAAATTCCGAAAAGCATTTTACCTGTATAAACGGGATCTAAGGGAATCAAGTATTTTTTCTGAAAATCGTTGATAAAAAAAATCAATTCCGCCGAAACCTTTGCATAGCCTCCAAAATGATATTCGGTTATTAATTCCCAGTTCTCTTTTGAGGTGTATTTTGAAATTTCCGGAATTAAAAAATCGCCCTTTAGGGCTGAAAAACCAAAAGTTTTTTGAGTTTCCAAAGTCGAATTTATTATCCCCGAAACCGTACCGCCTGTACCTGCGGAACAGCAAATAAAATCGAACTCTTTATCTGAATCAGCTAATATTTCCTCACAACCCTTCACAGCAAGCGCATTGGTCCCGCCTTCGGGCAGCAAATAAAAATCCCCGAATTTCCCTTTCAGCTTTTCTTCAAATTCTGGAAGATGTTTTTCCCGATAAACCGATCTTGAAACAAATTCGAACCGCATTCCGCAGGAAGCCGCAAATTTTAGAGTTGGATTTTCGGAACACGTTTTTTCGAGATCCTCACCAAGCTCTTCTCCCCTTATCACCCCGATAGTTTTAAAACCGAGCATTTTTCCTGCAGCTGCAACGGCAGAAATATGATTTGAAAAAGCGCCGCCGAAAGTAAGAAGGGTATTTTTATCCTGATTTTTTGCCTCTATCAGGTTGTATTTTAACTTCCTGAATTTATTCCCGGAAACCTCAGGATGCAACAAATCTTCCCGTTTGATATAAAGGGAAATACCAGAAGCTTCGAATTTCCTGACAAATTCGTTTGGAGAATTTTTTAAACCGAAATTCACAGCTTCGTTCATACTGCAAATATCAAAAAATCCCTTCGTTTATTGGCAGGAACAGTCACACTTTTGATTTTTTATTTTCATCCAAATATTCGGTAAAGTTCCATAAATGCCTTTTCCTGAAATAATTGAGATCTGATTCATTTGCATAAGCTTCCCGCTCAAAAGATATATTTTTATAAGCCAGGTACCCATTTTTGAACTGATACCAGCGCAGCAAAAATTCAAGGAAATACCACAAATAAAAAGGAAGTATCAACATTTCAATTTGTTGGCTTAAATGTATGCGCTCGTGGTTCATAAAAACCGGGTCTTTTGCCAGCGCTTTATGCTTTAGGATCACAAATGGCCATAGGCTGATCCCATTAAAACCTTTTGCCAGCAAATATTTGTTCACCACTACGATCATGAGAACAAGATAAGAAATTGTATTTTTGCACTATGAGCAGTTATAATAAAAAAATCCCCCTGGAGGAAGGTGATTATTATCTTACACCTGAAGGCTACAGATGCTTTACGGAACAATACCATTTAAAACGCGGCTCCTGTTGCCAAAGCGGCTGCAGGCATTGCCCTTATGGTTTTGACAAAAAAACGGGACTTTTGAAATAAGTTCATAAAGTTTTGAGTGCCTAAAATGAACTACCTCGATGCAAGCATCCGAGGTATCATCCCGAAATTTCGGGACCAAAAAAAACAAATCCCAAATTCCAAAAAAACAAAATACGATGCAAGCATCGGGGAATTAAACTAGGTTTCAATTTTACCGGTGATACCGTTATTTAAAGAGTTTGTAATTATTCCCGGGTACTACTTCAATTTCCTTTGCATTTTTATCTAGCGGCATAAGGAAATTTTCTCCAACTTTAAATTTTCGGGATCCGTCTTTTGCTCCTTCCAGGGTTATATTATTGCCATTTTCATCCCAGGTGAATTTCCCTTCAGAAATAAATTCCTTACGTTCCTTTTCCGGAGTACCTAGGTAACGCAGTTTTAATAAATAAGTTTGGTCTTTATTAAGACTTATGGAAGTGTCTATTCCCTCACAATCGTCGCTAGGAAGCACTCCAGTGTATGTTCCTTCCCAATCCAGGGAATTTCTGGAAGTATGTGCATCAATAAACCCTGGCTCCTGCAGCTTGATCCCAGTCTCTTTATTATCGATATTTTCAGTTGTATTTGAAGGTTCTTCCTCATCTTTACAGGAAAGTATGCTTAAGATCATAAAAATATAAAAAGCTGATTTTTTCATTTAATAATAATTTGATTTTCGAGGTAAATTATAAAAAACAGGACATAAATATATGAAAGTAAATTAATTTTATGCTACTTTGAAAATGATCTAAACAAAAAAAATTCATGAATTTTAAAGAACAGATATTACAAGGAATTCCAGATGAACTTCCTATTATAAAATCATATGATACTTCCGTAAACCACGCGCCCCGGCGTAAGGATATTCTAAATGAAGCAGATAAAAAACTGGCATTAAAGAATGCCCTCAGATATTTTGATCAAAAACATCACACTACTTTGCTTCCCGAATTCAGAAATGAACTGGAAACCTATGGAAGAATATATATGTACCGTTTTATGCCCGATTATAAGATCTATGCAAGGCCGGTAGAGGATTACCCGGGAAATTGTTTGCAGGCAAAATCCATTATGCTGATGATCCAAAATAATTTAAATCCGGAGGTGGCACAGCATCCGCAGGAATTGATTACTTATGGCGGCAACGGTGCTGTTTTTCAAAATTGGGCGCAATATTTACTGGTTTTGCAGTATTTGGCACAAATGGAAGAAGATCAAACTTTGGCAATTTATTCGGGTCACCCAATGGGATTGTTTCCTTCCAATAAAAACGCGCCCAGAGTAGTTGTTACAAACGGAATGATGATCCCCAATTATTCCAAACCGGATCATTGGGAAAAATACAACGCACTTGGGGTAACCCAATACGGACAAATGACTGCGGGGAGCTATATGTACATTGGCCCACAGGGAATTGTACATGGCACTACCATCACGGTTTTAAATGCAGGCCGTAAAATTGCCAAAAACAAGGAAGATCTCAGCGGAAAATTATTTGTCACCTCTGGACTTGGAGGAATGAGTGGGGCACAACCCAAAGCAGGAAATATCGCAGGATGTATAACCGTTTGTGCTGAAGTAAATCTGAAGGCGGTAAACACCCGTTATTCTCAGGGCTGGGTAGACATTATAGTTTCCGATCTGAATGAATTGACTCAATTTGTCCTGAAAGCAAAAGAAAATAAAGAAGTGGTTTCAATCGCTTATCACGGGAATATTGTTGAAGTATGGGAACATTTTGACAAAGAAAATCTTTATATAGACCTGGGCACAGACCAAACTTCGCTTCACAACCCATGGGCCGGTGGCTATTATCCGGTTGGGATGAGTTATGAGGCTGCCAATGAAATGATGGTTGAGGATCCTGAACAATTTAAAGAAAAGGTTAGGGAAAGCCTGCGCAGGCAAACCGATTCTATAAATAAGCACACCGCAAAAGGAACGTATTTTTTCGATTACGGAAATGCTTTTTTACTGGAAGCTTCCCGCGCCGGGGCAAAAATTTATAAGAATGAAAAAGGGGATTTTGTAAGCGCTGCTTATTTTGAAAAGGCCGGAGATGTAGACATTCCATTTGCTTATCAATCTTACGTTCAGGACATTATGGGGCCATTGTGTTTCGATTATGGTTTTGGGCCTTTCCGATGGGTTTGTGCTTCGGGCAAGGAAGCTGATCTGGATAAAACCGATGAAATTGCTGCTTCCGTTTTGGAGAAACTTAAGATTAATGCCCCAGAAGAGATTCAATCCCAATTGCGTGACAACATTCATTGGATAAAAAATGCAAAAATAAACAAACTGGTCGTTGGCTCAAAAGCGCGGATCCTATATGCAGATGCGGTGGGCAGGATTGAAATTGCAAAAGCCTTTAATGACGCCATTGCCGAAGGAAAAATTGGTCCGGTAATATTAGGCCGGGATCACCACGATGTTTCCGGTACCGATTCCCCATACCGGGAAACCTCGAATATTTATGATGGCTCGAAATTTACGGCCGATATGGCCATTCAAAATGTGATTGGGGACAGCTTTAGGGGAGCCACCTGGGTGAGCATTCACAATGGTGGTGGTGTAGGCTGGGGAGAGGTTGTGAACGGGGGATTTGGAATGGTTCTTGATGGATCTAAGGAGTCTGAAAAAAGGTTGAAATCCATGTTGTTTTGGGATGTTAACAACGGTTTGGCCAGGCGTTCATGGGCGAGGAACGATGAAGCAATTTTTTCCATTAAACGTGCTATGGAACAGGAACCAAAACTTAAAATTACTTTGCCAAATATTGTAAAAGATTCACTATTTTTAGATTGAGATTCCAAGAACAATTAAAACCTGAATTATGAAATTCTTAAAAATTACAACCGTCCTGCTACTTTTTGGCGTATTCATGACTTCATGCAACACTGTAAAAGTAGCAACAGATTATGACCAAAATGTCAATTTTAATCAATATAAAACCTTCGCATTTTTCAAACCGGGTATCGACAAAGCCGAAATTTCCGATCTGGATAAAAAAAGGATCCTACGCGCCATTGAAACTGAAATGACGGCCAAAGGTTTTACAAAATCTGAAGATCCAGATCTCTTGGTGAGCATCTTCACCAAAACCAAAGAAAACATCAATATTTATCAGGATAATATGTATGGTTATTATGGATGGGGATGGAATCCCTGGTATTGGGGAGCAGGAGGAAACACTGTAAGCACCACAAGTGAAGGAACGCTTTATATCGATTTTATAGATGCCGGAAAGAAAGAATTGGTTTGGCAGGGAATGGGAACCGCAGCCCTTGCCCAGGAAGTCAATCGAAAACAGGAGCGAATCAACGAAATTGTAAAGAAAATCCTGGAAAAATATCCTCCGGGAACTAAGAAATAATCATAATTTAACGCCTCCTTCGGGAGGCGTTTTTATTTTAGGTCAAAAAACATCATCTGCTTCACGACCCTAAATTTTACTTGGTGTTTTGTATCTTTATGATCCGGTTTAAATTGTTTATTATGACAGAAAAAATAGAATCAAATGAAATTATAGACAGGCTTCCCATTCATTTGCGGCAATTCATAAAACCGCAAAATTATGAGGAATATACCGCTATCAACCAGGCAGTTTGGCGATATGTAATGCGTAAAAATGTGCAATATCTGAGCAAAGTAGCCCATAGTTCCTATCTGGAAGGATTAAAACAAACCGGAATTTCCATAGACAGCATCCCGAATATGTATGGAATGAACCGGATTTTAAAGGAGATAGGCTGGTCTGCGGTAGCTGTAGACGGTTTTATCCCCCCCGCGGCATTTATGGAGTTTCAGGCTTATAACGTATTGGTGATTGCAAGTGATATCCGGCAACTGGAACATATTGAGTACACTCCTGCCCCAGATATTATTCATGAAGGCGCAGGTCATGCCCCCATTATTGCAAATCCCGAATATGCCGAATATTTAAGACGTTTTGGAGAGATTGGATGTAAAGCTATTTCCAGCGAAAAAGACTATGAAATGTATGAGGCCATCCGATATCTTTCAATTATAAAGGAAGCTGAAAATACTTCAGAAGAAGATATTGGAAAAGCTGAAGAAAAAGTGAATTACCTTCAAAATAATATGGGCATACCCAGTGAGATGGCAAAAATAAGAAACCTTCACTGGTGGACAGTTGAGTACGGACTTATTGGATCATTGGAAAATCCCAAAATTTATGGTGCCGGCTTGCTTTCTTCTATTGGTGAAAGTGCCTGGTGCATGACAGATAAGGTTAAAAAACTGCCGTATACCATAGAAGCCTCAAAACAGGAATTCGATATTACCAAACCACAACCACAGTTGTTTGTAACCCCCGATTTTGCACATTTAAGTCTTGTTTTGGAGGAATTCGCAAATACAATGGCATTGCGCACAGGAGGCCTGGAAGGTCTTGAAAAATTGATAAATTCCAAAAATCTTGGAACCATTGAATTGAGTACCGGAATTCAAATTTCGGGAGATTTCAATAAAGTGATAGAACATCACGGGCATCCCGTTTATTTTCAAACCTCCGGAAAAACGGCCCTGTCATACAGGGAGAAAGAATTGGTTGGCCACAATAAAAATAAGTATCCTAACGGATTTGGATCTCCAACAGGAAAATTAAAGGGGATCAATCTTGCTATCGAAGATATGAGCCCGCGGGATTTGCGCGCTTATGATATTTATGAAAAAGAAAAAATAGTTTTCGAATTTGAAGGAGGCGTTGTTGTAAAAGGAGAAATAATTACCGGCACCAGGAACCTTCAGGGAAAAATTATTCTCATCAGTTTGAAAAATTGTACGGTTACTTATAATGATGAGGTCTTGTTTAAACCGGAATGGGGAAATTACGACCTAGCAGTAGGCAAAAAAATAATTTCGGCATTTTCGGGACCCGCAGATCCCCTGTCTTTTGATTTAATTACGCACAAACCTTCCAGCACTACCATAAAAAGTGAGAAAACCCCCGAACGATTGGAATTGGAATCTTTATATCAGTCTGTCCGAAACATTCGGGAAGGCAGGAACACCAAGTTTTCGTTGCAGGCAGCATTTGACCTGCTTAAAAAATATCACCAGAAAGATTGGCTACTACCAGTGGAAATTTACGAATTGGTTATAGACCGTGACCCTAAATTTGCTGCAGAAATCAAAAATTATTTGGAACAAATTAAAAAACAACGCCCAGAAATTGCCCATTTAATAGATAACGGAATAGAATTGATAGAATCCAAACTGGTAACTGATTAATTTTTTTCGGTTACACCTTATTATCATTGAAAGGATAATATCATTTAAATTTGGTCTTTTAAAATTAAGAAGAAAAACACGAAAAACCTAAAAATGCAAATGGACGGCCCCACCCGTCCATTTACTTTTTAATCCTAAAATCTACCCCAATAAATTTCAGAAAGTTGATTCTCAGTTAAACAATTATTTACATAATTGTGCTTTTGAACCGATGTAAATATACAAGAATTTCGAAATAATCAAAATAAATTGAAATTATTTTAATGTTAATTCTGTATTAAATTCAATAATGTAGGAATATTACTATTAAATCTTAACATTAAATGTTGAATTATTGTGAATTTAATCGATAAAATGTTATTTAATCGTATTCGGAACAAATGGCGCTTTAAAGAAAAACATATAAAAATGGCAAGTTTTTAATACAAACAAACCATAATTAAAGTTTAATCGATTCCAATTCACCTGAACTCTTAATTTTCTTCCCATCATATTCCAGGGTCCAGCCCATGGAATTGGTAAGTATATATATTTTTTGAAGTTCGCTCACCAATCGGTTTTTTCCATTGGATTTAAGGGAGGATTTTTCAATTTTTTCCATCAAGGATTTTTCAATTCGTTTTTGGATTTTATTGTAATCTGCTGCCTCAAACTGGTTTAAATAATCCTGGGTCACATCATAATACTGAATATTCGGGTTTATGGAAATCTCTTCATCCGGAATAAAAGTAATGGTAACCGTTTTGGTTTCAGGATTAACTTCAGTTTTTAATTTGCTCAAGTCGTAAGCGATAGTAACCTCAGCATTCACAACTATAAGGGCTTTTTTTCTGGCTGAAAACACATCGAGATAAAATGTTTTGGAATCTTTAAAGGAATATACCTGTGAGAAACTCCCTTCAGTCACCACAAGTTTGCCAACATTTTTTATCTGTTTCTGAATCAGGCTGGTACTTTCCTCCAATTGATTGCGCTGTTCTTGTTTAGATTCAAAATATCTCAATCCAAAAACAACCCCCAATATCACAAGTACCAATAGAACAGCCTTCCTCATATCAATAATTTTGATTCAAAGATACTAATTCATTTAAAGTTGGCAGAAGTACTTAACTTTTCGGAAGAAAAAACATATAGTCACAAAAAAATAACTTGTGGACGGCCCCACCCGTCCACAAGTTGCTAAATCTAAAATCTACCCCAATAAATCTTAGAAATCCGCTTTAAAATTTTAACCATTTCAATTAAAAATTGCGTTTGGTTATTGTTTTAAGCGTTCATAAATATACAACAAAAATCAACTTATCAAAATTAAATTCAAACATTTTTAAATTTAATTTGTTAACTGTCAGATGATTGTATGATTTTATTTAATCATTAAGTAACGTTTTTCGATTATATATTAACAATATACATTCAAAAAATACAGGAATTTATAAATGAATAAAATCTGAGGTAATTATTAAAAACTCAAATGTTGAATATATTTTTTAGGTTTTCAAATTTAAACTGAGACTTTTGTGAAAATCCTTGAGAAGAAGATATATATTAATTAAAATGTTGGTGAGTTAAAATTTTTTACCTTGATATTTTATAGATTTTTTAGAAATTATTTAACACTTGATAAAAAAATTAAAAACATTCTAAAAATATGCTGAACTTTCCAATTTGAAAAAGACAATTATAATGTGAATTTTAAGGAAAAATTTAATTCCATATAGATAATCTTAATAAATTGAATAATTCTGTTAAAATATAGAAATATCAATTCTGTGATGAAGCAATAAAAGCTTGGGCGTTTGCTTAATGCTTTTGCTTTCCTATTTTTACTGTAAATATTAAAGAATACGTACCAATTGACCAGGAAGAAAAAATCAGGAAAAAGAACTAAAAAAAAGAGAGGAAAAACAGTTCTCATCATTGCCTTTTTATTCGCGGTTCTAAGTATTGGGACGGCCATCTTTATTTTCCAGGATCGCCTGAATTCTTATTTTACCCCTTTCCGGGAGACTGAGAATACTTATTTATCTGACCTCAAAAATTTTGGCATTGATATTTCCCATTACCAGGGTATTATTGACTGGGCGGAGCTCAACACTTCTGAACATTGCATTAATTATATTTTTATAAGGGCCACTATGGGAGCCGATGGACAGGATGTACAGTTTAAGAGCAATTGGAAAAATGCCAAAGAGAACAAATATTTAAGGGGAGCATATCATTATTACCGGCCAAATGAAAATTCTGTGGTGCAATTCGAAAATTTTTCAAAAATGGTGAAACTGGAACCTGGGGATTTTCCGCCTGTTCTGGATATTGAGGAAATGGGAAAATATGGTACAGAAAATCTTATGGCAGGAATTTTAAACTGGCTGAGACTTGCCGAAAAACATTACGGAGTGATTCCCATTGTATATACCGGGAGCAATTTTTACCAGCTTTATTTAAAAGACCGGATCGAGGTTTATCCGTTATGGATTGCCGCATATTCCGGACCACACAAAATTATTGATGTTGATTGGAAGTTCCATCAGTTCAGCCATAAAATGCGGATAAAAGGAATTAATGCTTATGTTGATGGGAATTCTTTCAATGGAGAAATGGAGGATCTTTTAAAACTGTGTATATCTGGTTTATAATTAAGACATTAAACTTAGAAAAACTGCAAATTAAATGAATTTTAAGAAACAGGTCCTTCCCATTATCGTGTTCTCTCAGTTTTGCTGCACCTCTCTTTGGTTTGCGGGGAATGGAGTGATGAGCGACCTGTTGCAAACCTATGGCCTTGAGCCTTATGCCCTGGGCCATTTAACCTCTGCAGTGCAGTTTGGTTTTATAATGGGTACGCTCATTTTTGCATTTCTAAGCCTGGCAGACAGGTTTCCACCCTCAAAAGTATTTTTTATTTGTGCCCTTTTTGGGGCAGTATTTAATTTGGGGATTATCCTAAAGAGCAATGACCTCAGCAGCCTCCTCCTGTGGCGGTTTCTTACCGGCTTTTCCCTTGCTGGGATCTATCCGGTTGGAATGAAAATCGCCGCTGATTATTACAGGGAAGGACTGGGAAAATCTCTTGGGTTCCTCGTTGGAGCTCTTGTTCTGGGCACAGCTTTCCCACATTTGCTAAAAACCTTTACAGGAAGCGGTGGCCTTCCCTGGAAATTAGTGATTTATAACACCTCGGCAATCTCTGTTTTGGGAGGTTTTTTAATCCTCTTTTTAGTTCCTCAGGGTCCTTACAGAAAAGCCGGCACAGGAATTGACTTTTTCGCTTTTTTAAATGTCTTTAAAAATAAGAAATTTCGTGAGGCAGCTTTCGGGTATTTTGGCCATATGTGGGAATTATTTTCTTTCTGGGCTTTTGTCCCGGTCATGTTGGGGAGCTACAGCCTACTCCACCCTGAAACCTATTTCAACATCCCCCTTCTCTCATTTTTAATCATCGGCCTTGGAGGATTGGCTTGTGTTGCGGGTGGATACATTTCACAACAATGGGGAACAAAAAGGACAGCTGCTACTGCCCTGCTACTCTCCGGATTCTGTTGTATTATTTCTCCCCTTATTTTTTTACAGGATTCCGGGGTTTTGCTCATAAGCTTTTTGATCTTTTGGGGTTTAATGGTAGTAGCCGATTCTCCACTTTTCTCTACCCTTATCGCAAATAACGCAGCTGCAGAATCCAAAGGAACTGCCCTGACAATTGTCAATTCCATTGGCTTTGCCATCACCATTCTCAGCATTCAACTCATTACCTTTCTTCTTACTGTGGTAAATCCCTTGTATGTTTTCCCTATTCTTGCAGCAGGGCCTGTATTGGGATTATGGAGCCTGTACCGGAAAAATAACAACAGATCAACCGACAACAATGAAAATTCTATTCTTTTTTAGGTAGGAAATTTGCAATTTTTGATGAACACGAACCTACATCCATCCTAAATTTGATGACCAAAGAGGGGTTTGTTTAAAATCCGGGTGCTCCTGTTATTTTTAGGGATTTATTCAATGAAATTCTGTAAATTGATGGAGTTATTCTAACATTTAGTTATGGACATCACTTTTCCTGTAACAGCCGGATTGATAGCTGCTATGTTCCACGTTATCACTGGTCCGGATCATTTAGCAGCCGTCACTCCTTTTGCGATTGAATCAAAGAAGAAAGCATGGAAAATCGGATTTTTTTGGGGAATTGGCCATCTTGTGGGCATGTTGTGTATTGGTGTTTTGTTCACTCTTTTTAAAACCTTGATCCCCGTAGATAAAATATCCAATTACAGCGAGCAATTGGTGGGGTTTGTACTCATTGGAATTGGAGTTTGGGCTTTTTATAAAATTTTTAAGGGGGAACAAATTGACAAACACGCACACGTACATAACGAAAATGAGGCCCCCATCCACAAACACGGGCTCTTCCACATGCATTCCCATCAACACAGGCATCCCAAAAATTTGAATCAAGGCAATTTTGCTTCTTCCTCCATCGGGTTTTTACATGGATTGGCCGGGATTGCTCATTTTTTACTGTTTATACCAATTTTGGTTTTTGACAAACCTTCCGATTCCTTTTTATACATCGGGGGTTTTGGACTTGGGATCTTATTAGCCATGACTACATTTGCCTTTGTTGTTGGCAAAATTGCTTCGTTTACCAAAAATGTGCACAATGAAGTTTTTTTTAAGGGAATTCGACTTGCAGGCGGTTTTTTTGCAATAGTAATAGGCGTTTACTGGATGTTTAACACTTAGCAGATCCTCGGCAACTGTTCGCCAATAAGCGCACTAACTATGCGCTTTCCGCCTATCGAACTGTGCATGACGACCTTCCCGGGATACTCATGGGTTACTTCACCAATGCACACTGAATTAATACCTTTATCATCCTTTCGCATCATTGTCACTACCGCATCTGCAATTTCCGGATCAACTATGCTAATAAAAATGCCTTCATTGGCGACATACAACGGGTCTAAACCCAAAATTTCGCAGGCTGCGGCAACTTGTTTTTCCAACGGGATCTGATTTTCAAAAATGGAGATCCCTTTTGCTGTATCAGTTGCGATTTCAGACAAAACACTGGCAACGCCTCCACGCGTGGGATCTCTAAAAAAATGGATTTTATCTCCAAAAGCATCCAATAGGTCCTTGACCAAATAATTCACATTCGTAGTATCGCTCACAATGGAAGATTCAAAAACAAAGCCTTCGCGTTCAGACATAATTGCCATTCCGTGTTGCGCAATGAATCCGTTTACGATGATCTTATCGCCAGGTTTGATACGATCGGCCGAAATATTTGCCTTGAGATGAACTTCCCCGAATCCCGTTGTATTTATAAATATTTTGTCCCCTTTTCCACGCTCGACAACCTTGGTATCTCCTGTGATGATAAGTACACCGCTTTTATCGGCTGCTGTTTTAATAGAGTGTATAATGGCCCTGAATTCTTCTATTTTCAAACCCTCTTCAACGATAAAAGCAAGGGAAAGATATTTGGGAATGGCGCCACACATGGCAACATCATTAACTGTCCCGTTCACGGCGAGTTCGCCGATATCCCCTCCTTTAAAAAAGATGGGAGAAATGACAAAACTATCAGTCGAAATGGCTATTTTATTGTTGAAATTGACAATTGCTCCATCGTGTTTCTGATTGATAAACGGATTGCTGAAGGTTTTAAATATCAGCTTGTCCAATAATTCCCGGGTCATCATTCCACCACTTCCATGACCGAGATTGATGGTATCAAAGCCTAATTCTGAATCGTCCATTTTTTTATAAATTGATTAAATTATTTGAAAAATGATAATAAGCTGCACAGGCACCTTCCGAAGAGACCATCGGCGCACCCAATGGATTATAGGGGGTGCATTTTTTACCGAACTGACTGCATTGATGCGGTTTTTTTATGCCCCTTAAAACTTCGCCGGCAATACAATCTGGGTTTTCCGGAACTTTAATATGACTAATCCCAAATTTTTTCTCGGCGTCAAAATCCTTGTAAGCCTTTTTTAATAGATAACCGCTGTTGGGAATCTCCCCAATTCCGCGCCACTCCCTGTTACCCACTTCAAACACTTTGTCTATAACCTCTTTGGCAGCTTTATTGCCTTCTGGTTTAACAACCCTCGCATATTGATTTTCCACTTCATAAATTCCTTTTTCCAATTGAAGAACTGCCATATAAATTCCCTGCACCAAATCCAGGGGTTCAAAACCTGTGACCACAATGGGTATTTTATATTTTTCTGCCATTGGATAATATTCTTCCATTCCCATAATGGCACAAACATGGCCAGCACCCAGAAAAGCATCGATCTTGCAAAGTGGGTCATCCAGGATAGCTTCCATTGCCGGTGGCACCAAAACATGGGAAACCAGAATCGAATAATTTTTCAGGCCTTCATGTTCCGCATGCAAAACAGACAAAGCATTGGCGGGTGCTGTGGTTTCAAAACCCACCGCGAAAAATACGACCTCTTTATCGGGATTTTCCCTGGCGATCTTCACCGCTTCAATGGGAGAGTATAAAATGCGCAAATCACCTCCATTGGCCTTGACATCAAGTAAGCTCTTTTTGCTGCCGGGAACACGTATCATGTCGCCAAATGAACAAACGATCACATTGGTTTCCAATAGTTCGATTGCTTTGTCTATAAGGTTAAGCGGGGTCACACAAACCGGGCAACCCGGACCGTGAATCATGCGGACTTTATCTGGCAACAAATCCAAAATGCCGTTTTTAACTAAACCATGGGTCTGCCCTCCACAGATCTCCATGATGTTCCAGGGTTTTGTGATCGTATTTTCTATAAGTTTTAAATAACTTTTGGTGGCTTCTAAATTTCGATATTCCGATAAATACTTCATGTAATTTAGATTTTAATATTGAACTAAGAAATGTGCTGCGCTAAACAAAGAATGTAAATTGAAAAATCAAATCCGGAACCGAAAATTCAATTTCCAATTTAATCTTGCTTTTTTATGCAATTTAAATAATACATCATTTGGCCAAAGGAAATATTTTCATCATTTGGAGATAAGTTAGTGTTAAACAATAACGTGTATTCATTTTTAGCCATTTCTTTTAGGAGGTCAATCAAAGTTGTATTTTGAAAAACACCTCCGCTTAAAGCAATTTTTTTACAGTGATGAAGATTTGCGATTTCGAACACCACCGAAACCAAAGTAAATAAAAAATTGATTGCAATTTTATCCTTTGAAGTCCCATTTATCAGATCGGAATAGAGGTTTTTTAAAAGTAATTTGGTGGGAATTTTTCCATTTTCCGAAACTGAACAATAAGATTTACAGGCTTTTAAATCATAGTCCATGATCAAATTTTCAAGTGAAATAGCGGCTTCTCCTTCATAGGTATTGAGCTCACAAATGCTTAACAAGGATGCCACCGCATCAAAAAGCCTACCCACAGATGAAGTTTTGAGAGTATTGATTTTTTTTAAAGCAGAATAAATGTTCATTTCCTCTTTTGAAAATTTTTTTCCAATTTCTTTTATCATTTCCTCATCTGCCAATGAAAAGAGCGAAAGTTTGGGCGTATTTGCCATTTTATCTCCTGCCAACCAATCATAATAATCAAAATGGGCAAGCCGCTCCATTTTTTTGGATTGGAACCTGAAGAATTCACCTCCCCATATCTGGCCGTCATCACCATAACCTGTGCCATCCCAGATAACTCCCAAAACAGCTTCCTGTTCTTCAAACAGTTGGTTTTCCCCCAAAACCGAAGCAAAATGCGCTTTGTGATGCTGGATTTGGTAGTGTTTTACCTGCAATTTTTCAACCAATTCAATGCCATATTGGGTGCTTTGATAAGCAGGATGTTTGTCGGTTAAAATCACATCCGGTTTTTGCTCAAAGAGGCTGATGAATTTGGTGGCTGTTTGGGTAAACCGCTGATAAACCTCAAAATTATCTAAATTGCCCAGATATTGGCTTATGTATAAATAATCGTTGGGCAAAAAACTGATGCTGCTCTTTAAATGACTGCCCATCGCCATGATCTTCTCTTCTGATTTAGGGATCTCCCCGAAATAATTTGGCGCATAACCACGTGATC
>Ga0307486_1001745_pt1 | contig 16005 bp, 10 predicted proteins | sample CBIW02metaG_FD_203663 | JGI IMG/M metagenome (GOLD analysis project Ga0307486, IMG submission 203663) | Sea-ice brine microbial communities from Beaufort Sea near Barrow, Alaska, United States - CBIW 0.2 | ecosystem: Environmental > Aquatic > Marine > Coastal | place: USA: Alaska | collected... | reverse complement strand
GGTCTGGCGCAGCAAAACGAGCAAGAAGCACTTATTGCAACCTGCATGGCCGACGAAGGCTTCGACTACGCTCCAGTGGATAGCGCGCAGTACAGCGGCATGACCGATAGCGCCCAAGAGGAATACGGCACCAAGAAGTGGGTGGCCGAGAACGGGTACGGCATGAGCCAGTCGCCCGAGCAAATTGCCGAGGGCCAGGAGCAGAGCGAGGAGTTCGTCGACCCGAACCAGGACTACGTGACGTCGCTTTCAGAAAGCGAACAGGCCGCGTACTACGAGGTGCTGTACGGCGTTCAGCCCACCGAAGAAGAAATGGGCGAGGATGGCTCCTTCGAATACAACTGGGAGACGTCGGGATGCCAAGGCGCGGCCAGCCACGAGATCAACGGGGATCAGCCTTCGCAAGACGAGCACAAAGACCTCTTCGACGCCATGAATGCCCTGTACGAATCGGCGGCAGCTTCACCGACGCTCGTCAAGCTCGACGCCGAGTGGGCGGCCTGCATGGCTGATGCCGGCTACACGGGCTTCACGAAAAAAGCCGACGCGCAGGAATCGATCTCCACCGCAATGAATAAAATCTACGAGGAGTCCGCAGAGGGCGGACCGGATGAACAGGCTCTTGCCGATCTGCGTGAGACGGAACTCGCCCAGGCCATGGTTGACTACACCTGCACCGAAGATGTCAACTACACCGAAGCCTCGACCAAGGTGCAGTTTGAGTTGGAAGAGCAGTTCATCACCGACCACAAGGCCCAGCTCGACGCGCTCATCGCAGACTACGAACAGGGCAAGTAGGTGGCACGCAGGTTCGGGAGCCGCAAGAATAACGGCGAGGAGCTGACGGCCGGTATCGAAGCCCCTACGGGCAACTCACGCAGCCAGGGGTGGCGGCGTCTGTTTGCCGGCAACAGGGTGATCTGGGTCATGGCTACGGTGGCCATCGTTGCGCTCGTGGCCGGCCTCGGACTCGGCCGGCTGATCGTCTCTCCCGGACAAGCAGCAGCGGATGCTGACGCACCCGCCTCTGGCCTCATCACCGTTCCCATCGAGAATCGCACTCTGGCCAACGACGTCACCATGCGCGGTGACGCCACCTACGCAGACTCGGTCGAGGTCAGCATCGAAACCGGGGAGCTCGCGGGCGCCCCTATCGTTACCGGCCAGGTTCCCGACGTTGCCGCCATTTTCGACACGGCCTCCATTGCGCTCGAGGTCACTGGGCGGCCCGTTATCGTATTGCCTGGAGATCTACCGGTTTACCGTACGCTGCGCGTCGGTGTTTCCGGGCCGGACGTGTTGCAGTTCAAGCAGGGCTTAAACGCTGCAGGAATCGACGCCGGGGCCCTCGACTCCGATGTGTTTGACGCGCAGACCGCCCAAGCGGTTAACGCGCTCTACGCCAAGGTCGGCTACCCGGCCCCCACCGGAGGTTTAGAAGTCGCCGCCGCCGTAAGCAACGCTGAGGCCGGTGTCACGAGCGCGCAGGCCTCCGTTGACAGCGCCTCCAGCGCGCTCACCGTTGTGCAGGGTGCCGCATCCAACGTTGATGTTCTCGAGCAGGGCAACCTGGTGCGCAGTGCCGAGCGCGCGCTGGCCCTGGCGCGCATTGAGGGCACGCCAAACGACATAGCGGATGCCGAGGAGGCAGTCACCCTGGCTGTCGCGCGACAAAACCAGGCCCTCGCACCGCGCGACGCGAGCAACGAAAAGGCTGCGGTCACCGCGGCCAAGGCCGACCTGTCCCGGGCTGGAGAAACCCTGAGTGATGCTCGGGATGGTGCTCTCGCCTATCTGCCGGCCGGAGAAGTGCTCTATCTGCCCGGCCTGCCTCGCCGCGTCGATGAAATCAGCGTGACACGCGGTTCCAGCATCAGCGGACCGGTCATGCGAGTTTCAGGCGCGACCCTGGTCATTTCCGGCTCGGCGACGGCGAGCGACGCCGCCCTGCTCGAAGTTGGCGCCCCGGCCGTTCTGGCCATGCCCGACGGCGACCAGGGCGCTACCATTTCGTCAATCCTTCCCGCCGAACCGGCCAGCGGTGAAAAAGCCAGCGGACGCTTCACCGTTTTGTTCGCTCCCGATGCGCTCACGGACGAGCAGATCCAGCAGGTGCAGGGCAGCAATGTGCGTGTACGCATTCCCGTGAGTTCTACAGACGGAGACGTACTCGCCGTTCCCCTCGCGGCGTTGACGGCCGGCCCCGGCGGCGAGTCCCGCGTTGAACTTGACCCGGGAGACGGCGCTGACACCATGCTCGTGGAAGTCACCACTGGGCTCGCCGCTGAAGGTTTCGTGGAGATCACTGCCGTTGACGGTTCCCTGAAAGTCGGAGACCTCGTCGTGGTGGGCCGGTGATCGCGGCCCCGGTCGTCGAACTGGTCAATGTCACGCGGTCCTTTCCCGGCCCGCCCGAGGTGCAGGCGCTCAAATCAGTCAGCCTGCGAGTCGAACGCGGCGACTACCTCTCCATCGTCGGCCCGAGCGGATCCGGCAAGTCCACGATGCTCAACCTGCTGGGATTACTTGATCGGCCAAGTGTTGGGGAATACCACCTCGACGGCACGTCAACGAGCCTGCTCGACGAGAAGCAACGCGCCATCGTGCGCGGGGGTACTATCGGGTTCGTCTTTCAGTCATTTCATCTTCTCCCCCACCGCAACGTGCTCGATAACGTGCTGCTGGCTACCCTGTACAGCGGTGTGCCGCGCGGCGAACGCGAAAATCGCGCCCGCGCCGCCCTCGACCGGGTTGGCCTCAACCATCGACTCGATTTTCTTCCCGGGACCCTCTCCGGCGGGGAACGCCAACGGGTTGCCGTGGCGCGCGCTGTTGTAGGTTCCCCCGAACTCCTGCTGGCCGATGAGCCCACCGGCAATCTCGACGAAACGACCGGCAGCGAAGTCATGGACCTGTTCGAAGAACTGCACGATGAGGGGCTCACCCTCATCGTCATCACCCACGACCAGGCCGTGAGCAATCGGGCCAAGCGCCGCGTGCGCATCACCGACGGCCGCCTGAGCGAGCTTTCATGAAATTCTGGGGCAAGCGGATGCTGCGCGGCCGTTCCACAAAGGCCTCGGCCCCCGCGGTCACCGCGCCAACCTCCGACGATGGGCACGGCGCTCAGCAGCAGGAACCCGCTGACCTCGCGCCCGAGAAGCTGCCCGACGAGGCCGCTGTTGTAAGCATTGTTCCCACCATCGCCCGCGCCGACCGATTCTCGGTGCAGGACCTACTCGTCGAAGCAAGCTACGGTGTGGGCGCTCGCCCCAGTCGGCTCGTGATGACAACGCTCGGCACCGTGCTCGGTATCGCTTCGCTCGTGGTCACCATCGGCTTCGCACAAACCGCTGCCGGGCAGATTTCCAACCAGTTCGATGCGGTCTCAGCCACGCAGATAATGATCGAGCCGGCCTCTACGCGCAACTCAAGCGGTAACGAGCAGGCCACAGGTCGCTTGCCGTGGGATGCCCCGGAACGGGTGATGCGCCTCGCTGGCGTCGAGCGCGCGGGCCTTGTGGCCGATGTCGACGTATCCGGCCAACTCATCACCTCCGTTCCCGTCAATGACCCCTCCGCGGCGCAGACCCTCAGCCCCGCCGTCGTTGCGACGTCGCCGGGCCTGCTCGAGACGGTGCGCGGGGAGGTGGTCACCGGGCGCTACTTCGATCTTGGTCACGACAAACGTGCCGACAGAGTGGCCGTGCTGGGAGGACGGGCCGCCGAGGCCCTGGGAATCAACCGCGTGGATTCGCAACCGTCCATCTTCATCGGCGAGGTTCCCTATGCGGTCATCGGCATTATTGACGGCGTCGAGCGTCGAGCTAACCTGCTCGACGCCGTGATTCTGCCGCTGAATACCGCGCGCGCTGACTTTGGCCTGTCCGCGCCCACCGAACTACACGTGCAGATCGATGTCGGAGCCGGCAAACTTGTTGCTCGTCAGGCGCCGATCGCACTCGACCCCGGCGCCCCGGAGACTTATAAGGTTCAGGCTCCCGCGGCGGCCTCCGCGCTGCAAGACAATATTCAGGCCGATATCAATATCGTCTTTCTCACGCTCGGCATCCTGGCTCTACTGGCTGGCGGCCTCGGCATCGCCAACGTCACCCTGCTCTCGGTCATGGAACGGGTCGGCGAGATCGGTCTACGTCGTGCCCTCGGCGCGACCAAACGCGACATCGCTCGGCAGTTCATCGTGGAGTCGGCCGTAATCGGCCTGCTCGGTGGGCTGATCGGCTCGGCGCTCGGGGTTTTTGCGGTTGTCATCGTCTCGTTGCTGCAGGGCTGGACGCCTATTCTTGATCCCGTCGTGGCCAGTGGCGCCGCCCTGCTTGGCACAATCGTTGGCCTCGCCGCCGGGGCCTACCCCGCGGTGCGCGCCTCCAACATCGAGCCGATTACTGCCCTCCGCGGCGGAGTATAACCCGCCGGGCCGGGCCTCGGGTGGCGGTGCCTAGCCAGCCGGGCCTGGCCCTGTGCGGCATAGTGTAGCCAGCCGGGCCTAGGCCGTTGCTGCGCGGTCAGCCCAGCGCAGTCAGCCCAGCGCAGTCAGCCCAGCGCAGTCAGCCCAGATCGAACTCGACCCCTTACTAGTCGAGGGTTCGGGCGGCCGACACGAGTTGGGCACACCGTTCCCCGATCATCATCGTCGTGATGTTCGGGTTCACCGTGATGAGTTCGGGCATGACCGACGCGTCGGCCACCCTGAGCCCGGTTACACCTTTCACGCGCAGTTCGGGGTCCAGTGGCGAACCGAGGTCGTCGACGGCGCCCATTCGCACCGTACCGGCTGGGTGATAGACGGTGTTGTGGGTTTTCTGGATGTACGCGGTGATCTCGGCATCCGTTTGCACGGCGACGCCGGGGTAGAGCTCCTCGCCGGCCCACTCGACCATGGCCGGCTGGCCCACAATCTCGCGAGCCTTGCGAATACCGGCGATCATCACGCGCATATCGTGTGGATCGGTGAAGTAGCGCGGGTCAACAAGCGGCTTGTCCCGGTAGTCGCGGCTGCGCAGTTTCACCGTGCCGCGCGAGCGAGCGTGGGTCACGTTGGGGGTGAGGCAGAAGCCGTTCTCCGTGGTCGGATACCCCTGGCGAGCCGTGTGCATGTCAAAGGGTACCGAACCGAAGTGAAACATGAGATCGGGCCGGTCCAGGCCCTCTTGGGTCGTCGTGAAGATTCCGATCTCCCACCACTGGGTCGACTCGGTGGGCATCGGCCGTTTGGCTTCCCACTGGATAACACCCTCGGGGTGGTCCTGAAAATTCTCGCCCACACCGGGTGAGTCTGCAAGCACCTCTATACCGTGCTCCTGCAGTTGTGCGGCTGGCCCCACCCCCGAGAGCATCAGCAGCTTCGGGGAGTCGATGGCACCGGCCGAGAGGATGACCTCCCCGCGGGCCGTCAGCGCCTGCGTGTGCCCGACGGCGTCGACCACAAGCACCCCCGTGCAGCGCTTTGCGTCATCGAAGGTGATCTGTCGAGCGCGAAGATCGGTGAGCAGCGTGAAGTTCGCACGCTCCATAATCGGGTGGATGTACGACACCGAGGAGGAGGCGCGGGTGCCATCCTTCTGCCGATTGATCTGGAAAAAGTTGGCGCCGTTCACCACGGTCGTGCCAGAGTTGAAGGTGGCCCGGGGAATGCCGGTCTGTTCGCAGGCGTCGAGCAGCGCCACGCCGGCGAGGTCATTCGGTGGCACGTCCATGAGGTGCACCGGACCGTCGTGCCCGTGGTGAGGGGCCGGATCGGAGTTGTTCTCCAGCTTCTGAAACAGCGGGAAGGTACTCTCCGCTTCCCAGCCGATGGCGCCGTGCTTTTCGGCCCAGTCGTTCAGGTCTTCGGCCGGAGCCCAGAAGGCGATACAGGAGTTGTGGCTGGAGCATCCGCCCATCACTTTTGCTCGAGCATGCCGCATGAACGAGTTGCCGTTCTCCTGCGGTTCGATCGGGTAATCCCAGTCGTAGCCGGACTCCAAAAGTTCCATCCAGCGGTCCAACTGCAAAATAGCGTCAACACCGCGGTCGTCGGGGCCGGCCTCCACAAGGGCTACCTGCACGCTCGGGTCTTCGCTCAGGCGGGCAGCCACGGCGGCCCCGGCAGAGCCGCCGCCGATCACGATGTAGTCAAAGTCGGTCTTAGTGGGTTCGGTCATCGAAGGTCACTCCTTAACGAGCCGCGAACCAGCCGGTAACGGCCGGGGCGGTGTTCTGGTAAATGTGCTTGGTTTCTTGATATTCGGCCAGGCCGCTCGGGCCGAGCTCCCGGCCCACGCCGGACTGCCCGTAACCGCCCCACTCCGCCTGCGGAAGGTAGGGGTGAAAGTCGTTGATCCAGATCGTGCCGTGGCGCAGCCGCTTGGCCATCCGCTGGGCCCTTCCGGCATCCTGGGTCCACACGGCGCCGGCGAGGCCGTACACCGTGTCATTGGCGATGGCGACGGCTTCGTCTTCGGTGTCGAAGGTTTCGATCGTGACAACCGGGCCGAAGGCTTCGTCGACGACCACACTCATGCCGCTCTTTACCTGATCGAGAATGGTCGGTGTGTAATAGAAGCCTTTCTCGAGGTCTCCGGTGCCGAAGGCGCCGCCGCAGCGCAGTCGGGCGCCCTCAGCGAGCCCCTTCTGCACGTAGGCGCTTACCTTGTCGCGGTGCGCTGCTGAGATGAGCGGCCCGGTCTCAGCTTCAGGGTCGAATGGGCCGCCCAGGCGAATCTGGTTGGCACGGCGCACGAGTTCGTCTACAAACCGTTCCGCAACGGATGCCTCCACCACGATGCGCGCGCCGGCCGAACACACCTGTCCGGAGTGCACGAAAGCTCCGTTCAGGGCGTTGTCGACGGCGGCATCAAAGTCGGCGTCGGCGAAAATGACGTTGGGGTTCTTACCACCGAGTTCGAGGGCCACCTTTTTTACCGTCCCGGCGGCGGCAGCCGCGATCTTCTTGCCGGTTTCCAGGCCTCCGGTAAAGCTGACCAGGTCAATATCCGGGTGGCTGGACAGCGGCGCACCCGCCACTGCCCCGGCACCGAGCACGAGGTTGGCCACCCCGGCGGGCAGGCCAAGGTCAGCTAGCAGCACCATCATGAGCATCGAGGTGTGCGGCGTGAGTTCGCTGGGCTTCAGAATAAAACTGTTGCCGGCGGCGATGGCCGGGGCAATCTTCCACGCCGCCTGCAGCAGCGGATAATTCCACGGCGCGATGAGGCCGCACACTCCGATTGGTTCCACCACGATGCGGCTCAGAACGTTCTCGTCGCCCGCATCCACGATTCGCCCGGCGTCCTGCCCAGCCAACTTGCCGAAGTAGGCGAAGCAATTCGCGATATCTTCCATATCAATTTCGCTCTCGACGAGGCGTTTGCCGGTATCGAGGGTTTCGGCACGGGCGAACTCCGCCTTGCGCACCCGCAGCTCGGCGGCAACTAGGAGCAGAAAATCGCCGCGTTCCGGGGCCGGAATGGAGGACCAGGCGCCGCTGTCAAACGAGGCACGAGCCGCATGGATCGCGGCTTCGACATCCGCTGTCGTGGCTTCCGAGACGGTTCCCACCGGCTCGCCGTCGGCCGGACAGCTGATGAGGCGGGTGCCGCCGTCGCTGGCAGGCACCCAGGCGCCGTTAATGAACAGGGTCGAGGTCATAACGCTCATTTCTTTACTTCTTCGGAGTCGTAATCGGCTTCCCAGTTGTCTTTGGACATCTGGTCAACGGGCAGGGCGGTGTTCCCCGGCTCGGTGCGGTTGAGGTGCAAGAAGTCGAGGTGCGTTTCATAGTGGTCAAGCACATCGGTGATGACCTGCTCCTTGCTATACCCCATGAGGTCATACCCGTGACTACCCTCAAGCGAGAATATCTCCATGCGGTAGTACTTTCCGCGCTCCGATTCGGTGCGAACGGCGTAAGTGGGAATGTCCAGTTGCACGGGGTAGATCTGGTACTTGAACTCGCGCTCGTCGCCCATCGAGACAAGCAGGTCGAGGTGGGGAATCTGAAGCCCATCGACGACCCCCTCGTGGAGGGTTACCTCGGCGCCCTGGGCCCGAAGTTCTTCGGTCACTTCCTGCAGCGCCGGTAGCGCCACGGTGGACACGAAACGCTGGGTCTGGCGCTGGTCGGGATAGCTCATGGCGCGCGTGAGTCTCTGACGCCAATTGCGTGTGCGGGCCGGGTCGCCGCTGCGCCCGGAAAGCAGCCCGGGCAGGCTGGCCCGATAGCTGTCGGTCACAGATTGCTCCACGCGCAGGGCTCTGTAGAGGCCCAGCATCACCAGGAGCAGCACCGCAGAGAACGGCAGCCCCATGATAATCGTGGCATTTTGCAGAACCGGAATCCCGCCCACCAACAGCATGGCGAAGGTCAGCAGTCCGGTCGTCACGGCCCAAAACACTCGCAGCCACTTCGGGCCGTCCGATTCCGAGTTCTTCAGGTGCGAGGTGAAGTTCGCCATGACCAGAGCGCCGGAGTCTGCGGAGGTGACGTAGAACAGCAGCCCGGTAAACGTGGCGATGGCGGCAGTCAGCGGCGCCAGGGGGAACTGATCGAGCAGGGAGTAAAAAGCCTGCTCCGGATGATTCATAGCAATCTCACCGAAGCCGGCGTCACCGCCAATCACGATGGCCAGCGCACTGTTTCCAAACACAGCGATCCACAGCAGAATGAACGCGAACGGAACGACGAGAACGCCAAAGACGAACTGGCGAATGGTGCGTCCGCGCGAGATGCGAGCCAAAAACAGTCCGACGAACGGCGCCCAGGCAATCCACCAGGCCCAGAAGAACAGGGTCCAACCGTTCAGCCAGGCGTCCGGTCGATCGTAGGCAAAGGTGTTGAGGGTCATGCCGGGGAACCGGCTCAGTGTGTCGCCGACGTTCTGCACGATGGCGTCAAGCAGAAACGAGGTGTTACCCACGACGAGCACGAACAGCATGAGGCCAACCGATAACAACACGTTCAATTCAGACAATCGGCGGATGCCCCGTTCCACGCCGGTCACAGCCGAGATGGTGGCCATCACCACCGAGAGAGCAATGAGCGAGCCCTGCACGAACATCGTCTGCGGCGCCCCGAACATAAAGGTTAAGCCGTAGTTCAGCTGGGCCACACCGATCCCGAGGCTCGTGGCGATACCGAAAATAGTGCCGAGGATGGCCGCAATGTCAACGGCATGACCGATCGGGCCGTGGATCCGCTTGCCGAAAATGGGGTAGAGGGCCGAGCGGATGCTGAGCGGCAGGTTTTGCCGGTAGGCAAAGTAGCCAAGCGCCAGGCCCATGAGTGCGTACAGGGCCCACCCCGTGATGCCATAGTGAAACAGGGTCCAGACCATGGCTTGGCGGGCCGCCTCCAATGTGCTGCCGTCGCCAGTCGGCGGTGCCAGGTATTGGGTGACCGGCTCAGAGACCGAGAAGAACATCAGGTCGATGCCGATTCCCGCCGCAAAAAGCATGGCCGTCCAGGTGAACAGGCTGTATTGCGGCCGCGAATGATCGGGGCCTAGTCGCGTCTTGCCTACGCGGGAAAGAGCGATGACGACCACGAACGCCAGCACAACGGTGACGATCAGAAAGTAGTACCAGCCCAGGTTGGTGGAGACCCAACCGACGACTGAGCCGATGACAGCGCTGGCGTTATCTGGCGCCAAAATGGCCCACAGCGCGATGGCAATAATGCCAGTGGCGGAACCAATGAATACTGTTTTATTGACCCGGGATGGACCATCATCAACGGGGGTGGAAACGGGGGCTGAAACGGGGGCTTGCTCAGACATGTGGACCTCAAAGATTGGAGCGACGTGTCCTCCCCCATGAGACTCAAACGGGGGACAAGACATATAAGCGTAACAAATCGTCACTTAGAGTGCCACAAACGTGTAGCGCTACACTCTTGTCGCTCCCACGCCGACGTTAAGCATTATGTTTCCACCCGAGTGGCCCCGATCAGCCCAGCACAAACGCCCCACGGCCAACCGCACCTTGGAGAGCGACGTGCTGAGCGTGCGCTCTGAAGATCACCTCTGTAGCGAGAGCGACTCGAGCAGTTCGGGAGCACGACGGTCGAGCCTGGCGCCACCCCAGCGAATGCCCATCTGGAAGAAAGCCACCCCGAGTACCAGGCCGGCTGCAAGCCCGAGCCAACTGAAGAGCGCCTGCCCGGTGACGGCGGCCACGATCAGCAGCGCGAACTCGGGCACGATCAACAGGGTAAGAATCCCCCAGGTCGCCATCGATGACAAGATCGTCGTGAAGCCAGCCCCTGGCGGCGACTTGAAGGGGCTGTCCCCCGGCGCCGGAACCGGAACCACGACCGTCGCCGAGGACACGCTGGACAGCCCCAGCCCACTCAGCAGAATGCCGATCGACAGGCCAAGGATTGCCGGTAACAGGCTCCAGGTGGAGGAGAGCCACACCGACAAAACCGAGAAGATGATCACAACGGGCCCCGCGAAAACCACTACCGCCAGGGCCCGACCGGTGCGGTCGGCAATTCCCGTGACCCCGAGCGCCACGTGGCTGGCGAACGCGGTGCTGTCGTAGGACAGGTCGGTGTAGATGGCGAGCGCGAGGAGTAGTGCCGCTATCGGCGCCATTGCGTTAAAGAAAGCGGGCGAATTGTTCGTCGAGCTGTAAAACCACAAAAAAGCGGGAACCAAGGGAACGAGAAGCAGTTGCTTAGAATAGCGCGGGTCTCGAATCCAGTACGTGAGCGAGCGCGCCAGGACGGCTCCGGTGGGCGTTTGGGGAACGAACGCAAAAAGACCGAGTTTGCCGTGGATACGGGTGCGCGAGGCAGAACGCGCCGGAGTGACGAGCACCGTGGCTAGGGAGCGTCGCCAGAGGAGCGCCATCACCACGAGCGTTGCGAGTCCAATCAAAAATTTGAGCCCGGCGATGCCGTAGTGGCCGAGCGCCAGTTCCGACGGCACCGCCCAGAGGGCACCGAGCGGTGTCCACGATAGCGCCGCGGCGGCACCGGGCAAGGCATCCTGAGCGTTGTTGATCCCGTTGGAGGCGCCGGCGATAATCGGCCCGGCGAGGAACATCGGAATGAGGATGAGCGTTCCGCCCACTTCGCGAAACCGACGACCCGATGTGAGCGAGCTGCTCAGGGACGTCACCATGCGCGACCCCACGACACACGTGAGTGCGGCGAGCGCCCCAGACACGAGGGCGATCACGGCGATGAGCGGATTTTTCCACCAGGTTGTTGCGGTGGCGAGGGCGGCTAAAACTGTGAGGATACCGGGAATGCCCAGCAACCCTGCGAGCGTGAGTCCGATCAGCATCTGGCCGAGCGGAATGGGAAAATTCACCAGCCGGGCGGTATCGAGGGTCTGGTCGATGCCAGCCACCAGGATGGGCAGTACGAGCCAGCCCAGAATCGTTGCCGACCCGGCCAGAATGACTATGGTGCGCGCAAGCTCCACCGGCGCGTTGCCAAGAAACACCAGGCCGATGGTGACGCTCAGCAGAAGGCCGATGCCGTACACGGCACCAACTATTAGAGCCACCAGCTGCCAGGGGCTACGGCGCAGGCTATTACGCAGCAGAAGCAGGCGCAACGTTACGAGATGTTTAACCACGCTGGCCCCTCTACGTGGTGGCGACCGCCGACGAGTTGAACGAAGCGGTCTTCGAGGGTCGACCCGGCTCGCACCTCATCGATGGTGCCCGCGGCCACAACGCGTCCGGCGGCGATCACGGCCACGTGGTCACACATCCGCTGCACCAAATCCATAGCGTGGCTCGACACGATCACGGTGCCGCCCGAGCGCACATAGCCCTGCAAAATATCGCGGATGTTCGCGGCCGACACCGGGTCGACCGATTCGAAGGGTTCATCGAGCACGAGCAACCTGGGCGCGTGCACGAGCGCGCAGGCCAGTGCGATCTTCTTGGTCATGCCGGCGGAATAGTCCACCACGAGAGTGCCCCTGGCGTCTTCAAGGTCAAGCAGACGCAACAGGTCGGCCACACGTTCGGCTACGGTTTCGCGGTTCATTCCCGAAAGCAGGCCAGAGTAGGTGACGAGTTGTTCGCCAGACAGCCGGTCGAAAAGCCGCACGCCGTCGGCCAGAATGCCTACGAGCCGCTTGGCCACCAGCGGGTTCTGCCACACATCGACGCCCTGAATCCAGATCTTGCCAACGTCCGGGCGGAGCAGGCCGGTCGCCATCGACAGTGTCGTGGTTTTGCCAGCGCCGTTGGGTCCAACGAGACCGTAGAAGGAACCCACCGGCACGTCGAGGCTAATACCGTTGACGGCCACAGTTTCACCAAAGCGCTTACCGAGCCCACGAATCGAGAGCGCCGCCGAAGGATCGCCTGGTGGCGTGGGCGGCGGAGCAGCCGGCGCGGATGCGTCGACGTCTTCCGGGAACGACTCAGCTTCGATGGGTTCCGGCATGGCCTTGACCTCTTCCTGGTATTCCTGCGTCTCGCTAAAAAGCCCGCCTCATAAACGCAACAATAGTTGCCGCTTCTTCAGGGTATAGACAGCGAAGGCCCCTGCGCATCCGTCGCTCGCGGGTTCTCGTGCCGCAACGAGTGGTACCTGGGTACCAGAGCGTTGTTATTCGCCCAGTACCCACCGCGCCACTCGCTGCAACGCGGTGGTGCGCGACAGAATCGATCTCGCCGGGCTGCACCACTAAACCAACGAAGGCCCCCGAAAGTTCGGGGGCCTTCGACTCAGTAACGCGCTTTAGAAGTCCCAGTCGTCGTCTTCGGTGACAACGGCCTTGCCGATGACGTACGACGAACCCGAGCCGCTGAAGAAGTCGTGGTTCTCGTCGCCGTTCGGTGAGAGCGCGGAGAGAATCGCCGGGTTCACATCGCATACATCCTTGGGGAAAATGGCTTCAAAGCCCAGGTTCATCAAAGCCTTGTTGGCGTTGTAGTGCAAAAACATCTTGACGTCTTCGGTCAGACCCAGTTCGTCGTAGAGGTCCTGCGTGTACTGCACCTCGTTCTCGTAGAGCTCGAACACGAGGTTGAACGCGTAATCCTTAATCTCGTCGCGGCGCTCCTGGGTCTCTTTCTCCATACCCTTTTGAAACTTGTAGCCAATGTAATAGCCGTGCACCGCTTCATCCCGAATAATCAAACGGATGAGGTCGGCCGTGTTGGTCAGGCGCGCCCGACTGGAAAAGTACATCGGCAGGTAAAAGCCCGAGTAGAACAGGAAGGACTCCAGCAGCACCGAGGCAACCTTGCGCTTTAGCGGGTCATCGCCCTGGTAGTACTCCATGACGATCGAGGCCTTGCGCTGCAGGTTCTCATTCTCGGTCGACCAGCGAAACGCCTCGTCGATGTCCTTGGTGTTGCTCAGGGTCGAGAAGATCGACGAGTAGCTCTTGGCGTGCACCGATTCCATGAACGCAATGTTCGTGTACACGGCTTCTTCGTGCGGAGTAATGGCATCGGGGATGAGCGAGACGGCGCCCACCGTGCCCTGAATCGTGTCGAGCAGGGTGAGCCCGGTGAACACGCGCAGGGTGAGCTGCTGTTCCACCGGGGTCAGCTGGTTCCACGACTGGATGTCATTGCTCAGCGGAATCTTCTCGGGCAGCCAGAAGTTATTGGTCAGACGGTTCCAGACCTCGACATCTTTCTCGTCTTCGATCCGGTTCCAGTTGATCGCGTCCACGTGCGACACCAGCTTGAGCTTTTCAATCATTGGAGGTGTTCCTTCGTCCAAGTTATATACAGAAAATGTTCAGCGAAATCACAGCGCGCACGAAACGCAGCCCTCAATTTCAGTCCCCTCTAAAGCCATCTGACGCAGACGGATGTAGTAGATGGTCTTGATGCCCTTTTTCCACGCATAGATCTGGGCCCGGTTGATGTCGCGGGTCGTTGCGGTGTCCTTGAAGAACAGGGTGAGCGAGAGCCCCTGGTCGACGTGCTGGGTGGCCGCGGCGTAAACGTCGATAACCTTCTCAGCACCGATTTCGTAGGCGTCCTGGTAGAACTCCAGGTTGTCGTTCGTCATGAACGGCGCCGGGTAGTACACCCGACCCAGCTTGCCCTCCTTGCGAATCTCAATCTTGGCCGCGATCGGGTGAATCGACGCGGTCGAGTTGTTGATATACGAGATAGAGCCGGTCGGCGGCACGGCCTGCAGGTTCTGGTTGTAAATACCGTGCAGGGCAACGGATGCCTTGAGCGCAGCCCAGTGTGCCTGTGTCGGAATCGACACCCCGGCCTGGGCAAAGAGCTCGGCGCCGCGCGCCGTGGTCGGCTCCCACACCTGGTCGGTGTACTTGTCGAAGAAGGTCCCCGTTGCGTAGGCGGAGTCTTCGAAGCCCTCAAAGGTGCGCCCGCGTTCGATCGCGATGGCGTTCGAGGCAGTCAGAGCATGGAACAGCACCGTGTAGAAGTAGATATTGGTGAAGTCGATGCTCTCCTCGCTGCCGTAATACACCCGCTCGCGGGCGAGGTAGCCGTGCAGGTTCATCTGGCCGAGGCCGATGGCGTGCGAGCGATCGTTTCCGTCTTCGATCGACCGTACCGAACTGATGTGGCTCTGCTCGGAAACCGCGTTGAGCCCGCGAATGGCAGCGTTCACGGTGCTGCCGAGGTCACCGGAGTCCATGGCGAGAGCAATGTTCATCGACCCCAGGTTGCAGGAGATGTCCTTGCCAATCTCGTTGTACGAGAGGTCTTCGTTATAGGTCGTCGGCGTGTTCACCTGCAAAATTTCGGAGCACAGGTTCGACATGTTAATGCGGCCCTTGATCGGGTTCGCCGCATTCACCGTGTCTTCAAACATGATGTACGGGTAGCCGGACTCAAACTGAATCTCAGCGAGCGTCTGAAAGAACTCGCGTGCCTTCATCTTGGACTTCTTGATGCGGGGGTTGTCGACCATCTCGTGGTACTTCTCGGTCACCGAAATGTCGGCGAACGGCACGCCGTAGACGCGTTCAACATCGTAGGGCGAGAAGAGGTACATCCACTCGTCGTTTTTGGCCAGCTCGAAGGTGATGTCGGGAATAACCACACCGAGGGAGAGGGTCTTAATGCGAATCTTCTCGTCAGCGTTCTCCCGCTTGGTGTCGAGAAAACGCATAATGTCGGGGTGGTGGGCGTGGAGGTAGACCGCACCGGCACCCTGGCGGGCGCCGAGCTGGTTGGCGTAGCTGAAGGAGTCTTCGAGCAGCTTCATCACGGGGATGATGCCGCTGGACTGGTTCTCGATCTGCTTGATCGGAGCGCCGGCTTCACGAATATTGCTGAGCAGCAGGGCCACGCCACCGCCGCGCTTGGACAGCTGCAACGAGGAGTTGATGCCGCGCGAGATCGACTCCATGTTGTCTTCGATGCGCAGCAGGAAACAGGAGACGAGCTCGCCGCGCTGGGCCTTGCCCGAGTTCAAAAAGGTGGGGGTGGCGGGTTGAAAACGACCCGCAATGATTTCTTCGACCAGGGCGATGGCAAGTTTTTCGTCACCGGCAGCCAGGCCGAGCGCGGTCATCACAACACGGTCTTCGAAACGCTCGAGGTACCGTTTTCCGTCAAAGGTCTTCAACGTGTACGAGGTGTAGTACTTGAACGCGCCCAAAAAGCTCTGAAAGCGAAACTTCTTGGAATACGCCAGATCGTTCAGGCTTGTAATGAACTCAAACGAGTACTGGTCGAGCACAGCCTGCTCGTAATATTCCTTCTCTACCAGGTAGTCGAGGCGCTCGCGCAGCGAGTGAAAGAACACCGTGTTCTGGTTCACGTGCTGCAAAAAGAACTCGCGTGCCGCCTGGCGGTCCTTGTCGAACTGAATTTCTCCGTTCGGACCATACAGGTTGAGCATCGCGTTGAGCGAGTGGTAGTCCATGCCCGGTGCTTCGATGGGCGTGACCTTCACGGCTGTTGTTTCCAAAATTCTTCCAATCCGTTTTGAACGATGTTCACATCATCCGGAGTTCCAAATACTTCAATGCGATAGAGGTGGGGCACTTTGCACTTGGCGGCAATGATGTCGCCCGCCAAGCAGTAGCCCGT
>Ga0307486_1001744_pt1 | contig 16009 bp, 15 predicted proteins | sample CBIW02metaG_FD_203663 | JGI IMG/M metagenome (GOLD analysis project Ga0307486, IMG submission 203663) | Sea-ice brine microbial communities from Beaufort Sea near Barrow, Alaska, United States - CBIW 0.2 | ecosystem: Environmental > Aquatic > Marine > Coastal | place: USA: Alaska | collected... | reverse complement strand
ACATCAGGCAGCCCAGATGGCTGCCGGGATGTACTCCTTCATGGCCAGCTGCAAAAAAAACAAGATCAATGAATTTACATGGCTGAAGGATGTGTTTGAACGAATACAGAGCCATAAACAAAAAGACCTTTATCAACTTCTACCCTCTAATTGGAACCAGCACAGAATTAACTGAATTCCTTACAATTCCTAATCCAAAACATATGGGTTCCTCGGAGCGATACATTCATCTTTTGCAAAAGCAAAAAGTGAATTTCTGAAACCTTTTTTGATGACTATTCTCTTAATTGTTAGCAAGTGTCCTAATAAGCTACGAAAGTAAAGCTGTGAGCGTCATTAGAAAGCTATCGGATGCTGATGCTAGCAGTTAGAAAATAGATTGTGGTCAAAAAAAAACCGGCAATTGCCGGTTTTTAGTTTACTATAGGGTTGAAAAGTAATATCTATTTACAATATTTAGCGTAAGCTTCCGCTGAACCTTTGTATTCCAACCCTGAAGCCAACTGCAAATCTCCGCAGGCTCCTTTTACATTTTTCATTGCAATCTTTAATAAGCCTCGGTTAAAATAAGCCTGACCAAAACCCTCATCCAAGTGAATTGCATTGTCATAGGCCTTTAGTGCCTCCTCAGGTTTGCCTAATTGATGCAGCGCTCTAGCCTTCATAAAAGACGCCATCGCAGGTGCTCCGGGGATTTCTGCGGCTTTGTTGGCATAAAATAATGCATTGGTGTAATTCTTTTCTTTGTGATGGAGATTTGCAAGACTGAGCAATACCTGAAAATTGTTAGGATCTTCGTTTAAAGCATGTTCGAAATCAGCTTTTGCCATTTCAAAATTTGATATTTCTTCATACGCTCTACCTCTATTGTAGAGCATCCTCACATCATTTGGCTTATATTCCAAATCAGAAGTATAGGCCTCGACGGCTTTTTCAAATTCTCCACTTTTGAAAAATTTGTCACCAGAGCTCTGGTTATTTTCATCACATGAAACTAACAATCCTGATATCAGGATGGCCAAAACTATCCAACTATTTCTTTTCATTCTTTTTGGATTAAACAGCGACACTATTGTCTCTTAGCGCATCATTAAGCGAAGTTTTCAGGTCGGTAGAAGCTTTTCTTTGACCTATAATCAAGGCACATGGAACTTGGAAAGTACCGGCTGGAAAATTTTTGGAAATAGAGCCAGGAATAACTACTGATCTTGAGGGAACGAAGCCTTTATATTCTATAGGTTCAGCTCCGGTTACGTCAATGATTTTTGAACTTGCAGTCAACGTAACTCCGGCTCCAATTACAGCTTCTTTTCCAATTCTCACGCCTTCAACTATGATTGCTCGGGAACCGATAAAAGCTCCATCTTCAATAATAACCGGTGCCGCCTGAATCGGCTCTAGCACTCCTCCAATACCTACTCCACCGCTTAAATGAACATTTTTACCGATCTGCGCACACGATCCGACTGTCGCCCAAGTGTCAACCATCGTGCCACCCTCTACGTAGGCTCCTATATTAACATAGCTTGGCATCATCACAACTCCACTTGCCAAATAAGCTCCATATCTAGCTACAGCGTGAGGAACAACTCTTACGCCTTTTGCAGCATAATTAGTTTTTAAAGCCATTTTATCATGAAATTCAAATGGCCCCACTTCAATAGTTTGCATCTTTTGAATAGGGAAATATAGAATGACAGCTTTTTTCACCCAATCATTCACTTTCCAATTTCCATCCTCAGTTGGTTCTGCAACTCTTATTCTTCCTTCATCCAACTCGGCTATAACAGCTCTTATTGCCTCCTGAGTGATCGCTTCTTTTAATAATTCCCTGTTATTCCAGGCATCTTCAATGATCTTCTTCAATTCCATATTTTTGATTAGTTTCGATTAATGAGTGAAAAATCAGCTTCCCGCATTCCGGTTTTAATTGCCTAAAGTCTGAAGAGCGTCAAAGATACAAGAGCTTGGGGAAAGCTTGGCTTTTCATTGCGTGAAACAAATAAATACTGGTTGAACTTCATGGATTTTTCAGAGATAATCCAGATGGAGGAAAACGGCGAAATTTATTTTTCGTCTACCCACATCATATCAACCCGGAGTAGAATAGTCTCGCAATTTCATTTTTTGAAAGCACCGTTAAAGGTGAGACCTCAACTTCTTCTTTGCTCTACCTACGAATTTTTGCCGCTGGCAGGTCTGCTGAAAAGAGTCTTGAAGTATAAGTTAATCTACGATGTGCAGGAAAATTACGTGGCAAATATTGATCTTACTCCCACACTTTCTGACGGTAAAATAATCGTGCTTACCAACTTAATTAAGGCCTTTGAGGCGTCTACAAAAATTGACTTGTATCTACTTTCAGAAAAATTCTACGTGAGGGAGATGCCAAAAAAGTCTCCTTTTTTGGTCTTGGAAAATAAGTTTTCAGGCACAATAAAAATCACTAATCAGATAAATTTTTCACTAGAAAAGGAAGGGTATCGGTTTATTATTTCTGGAACATTAACTCCAGCTTATGGAATACTAGAAGCGATAAAATGGTTTAAAATTTTGCTTTATAAATACCCAAAATCCAACCCTCAAATCATAGGTCATTGTACACGCTTTACCTTTTAAAAAAAAGCTTGAATTGGCCTGTAATTCTTGTCCATATATTGACCTTTTCTACTCGAATTATCCACCGGATTATTCGCTTATTTTAGCTGCATACAAGGCCAAAGATTTCAATCTATTGGCTTATCACAATCTCCCAAAACTTTGGGATATCTACTTACTAAATTATTTGAATCTGCAGCACTGGGTTTGCCAGTACTAATACCCAATAACCCACTTTGGCAAGAGTTTATCAGTCCATTTTCTGGAGGATTTACAGTTGATTTTGACCAATCCAGCTTAGCGCCCAAGCAGTTTGAAGATGCTATAACACAAACCTAATTTTCCCATACTCTAGATCAATCTTCTCTTTGGTCCTCCATTCAAGGAGAATTTATTGACGCAGTCGAGCAGCTCTACGCTAAACTTTATAGGTGGATAGCTATCCACACTTCTCCACCAAACGATTATTTTAGACACTCATTCCCCCTAAACGGAAACTGACTATTTACTTGAATTTAGGTTACAAATCCATTTTATATTGACCCAAAAATAATCTATATAATATTCATTATAAGGATATTAATATCATAAATATAATTAGACTAAACTTATTTTTAGACAAGACTAAAAACCAAATCACATTAAAAACCGACTTGTCCACAGGCCTTTTAGGTTATCTTTAAATAATTTTTAGGTTTATCTAAATTTGTTTTTACCTTTGTTCCCTCCCTATGAATCATAAGAATGATTTTAACCACAGCAGAAGAAAACTACCTCAAGGCGATATATTCTCTTTCTAACGGCGGAACAAAAAGTGTCTCTACAAATGACATCGCTGGCTATACCAAAACTAAAGCTGCCTCAGTATCTGACATGCTTCGAAAGCTAGGCGACAAAGAGGTGATAGAATACCGGAAATATTACGGAGTAAACATCACGGAGGAAGGCGAGAAACGAGCGCTTCACCTGGTGAGAAAGCATCATCTTTGGGAAGTGTTTTTGGTAGATAAATTGCAGTACTCCTGGGACGAAGTCAATGAAGTGGCCGATGCTCTTCAGCACATCCAATCTCCCCTATTGATACAGCGTCTGGACTCCTATCTTAACTTCCCTAAATTTGATCCGCATGGGGATCCGATTCCTGACGAATATGGAGATATCAAAGCACGGCCCCGACTACCGTTGAACGAACTTGATATAGCCCAATCCGGACAAATCGTAGCGGTAAAAGATAGCTCTGCAGCCTTCCTCAAATACCTTGATAAGGTAGGAGCATATATAGGAGCACGAATAAAAATTTTGGACAAAGTAGAATTTGACGGATCGTTGGAAATCCTCGTTGACCAGAAAAAAACTCTCTTTATGTCGAAGGATGTTTCGGTGAATATTCTGGTGATTACGTCGTAACCATCCATCTAGATTTACGACTCAAAAATTAACGCGACCCATTTTAGAACTATTAATTTAGAGTAAAGGAAAGTTGTTTGTTACTCTCTCTTTATGAAGATGGGGAACCAGTATAGCAATCAGTCCGTTGGATACATCAAATTGATTAGAATGAAAAAATTAGGATTACTAGCCATATTAATAGTTGCATCAAACTTTGTGATGGCGCAAGAAAAAATCGAATGGCTGAAGTTTGAGGAGGCTGTTGCGGCCAATCAAAACAATCCCAAAATGCTCCTTGTGGATGTATATACAGATTGGTGCGGATGGTGCAAAAAAATGGACAAAGAAACTTTTACCGACCCAAAAGTAATCGAGCACATAAACAAAAGTTTTTACGCAGTGAAGATGAATGCAGAGGATAACAAGCGCACGTTTGATTTTATGGGAAAAGAATATACAGAAGCGAAAATGGCTGCTACCATGAGGGTACAGTCGTATCCCAACTTTGTGATCATAGATGCCAGCTTAAAAAATATTGCTCAACTTCCGGGTTATAGGCAGCCTACCGAATTTCTTGAGGGGTTGGATGAAGTGGTAAGAAAAAGATTCAATACACCATGAGTGTGACTCTTTCGGGGCAAAATGACACGATCATCGCATTGGCCACCCCACAAGGCGTAGGTGCCATCGCTGTCATCAGGCTTTCTGGCAAGGACGCAATCACCCTGTCCAATGAGGTTTTCTTCGGAAAAGACCTGAGCAAACAGGATTCTCACACCATTCATTTTGGTACAATCAGGGATGGAGAGAAAATTGTTGATGAGGTGTTGGTTTCTCTTTTCATAGCTCCCAAATCTTTTACAAAAGAAAATGTAGTGGAAATCTCCACTCACGGCTCGTCCTATATTATCAATCAGGTCATCAAACTTTTTCTCCGCAAAGGAGCTAGACCCGCTAAGCCGGGAGAATTCACACAGCGCGCATTTCTGAATGGGCAGTTTGACCTGGCGCAAGCAGAAGCGGTGGCTGATCTCATTCATGCTGATACCGAAAGTTCGCATCAGGCTGCCCTAAGCCAAATGCGTGGAGGATTTAGCTCTGAAATTCAGGAGCTTAGGCATAAACTCATACATTTTGCATCTATGATTGAGTTGGAGCTGGATTTTGGTGAAGAAGATGTAGAATTTGCCAGCAGGGATGAATTGAAGCAATTGGTGGAGAGACTACTAAGAGTCGTCGAGGAATTGATCTTAAGTTTTGATTTGGGAAATGTGATCAAAAATGGGGTTCCAACTGTGATTGCCGGTAAGCCAAATGCGGGAAAGTCCACGCTTCTCAATGCCCTGCTCAATGAGGAGAAAGCAATCGTATCGGAAATTGCCGGAACGACCCGGGACCTGATAGAGGATGAAATTAACATTGGAGGAGTAATCTTTCGCTTTATAGACACTGCTGGATTACGGGAAACTACTGATGTGATTGAGGCCATCGGTGTCAGTCGAACTCAGGAGAAAATGAAGACTGCCTCTTTGATTTTATATCTGTTTGATTTGGGTGATACTGACATGGTGGAGATCAATCGGGACATCAATAAATTGGAAAATCAGGGGGTTCCTTTTCTTAAAGTTGCCAATAAGATAGATAAGGGTAATATTCAGTTAATATATGAGTTAAAAGAAAAATATCCCGACACTATTTTTATCTCATCAGGTAAAAAAGAGAATTTGGAAGACTTGAAAGTTCGAATTCTAGAACTCGTCAATTTGGACAAATTCAAAACCGGAAACACCGTAGTTACCAACATTCGTCACTACGATTCATTGATCAAAACCCGGGATTCTTTATTGGACATTCTGCACGGGTTAGACACTGAAGTAACCAATGATTTTGTGGCGATGGACATCCGTCGCTCCCTTCATTTCCTCGGTGAGATCACAGGTGAGATCACTACCGATGATCTGCTGGAGAATATTTTTAGAAATTTTTGTATCGGAAAGTAAATCTACTTTCCTTTAGTTGACTTTGTTTGATTTCAATTGACTATCAGTTATTTATATAATTTTTAGTTTCCTTTATTTGAGTTTAATTGTACATTTGTTACAACTGGTGTACAACTTCAAATGAAAAAGGTGTACAAACGTACAACTCAACAAAAAGGAATGAAAATCACTTTAAAAGAGAAAAAGCTATCAAATGGTATGATTAGCCTTTATATCGAGTATTATAAAGGTTCTAATACTGACATGAATGGCAAGAGGAGCCATATCCGTGATTTCGAATTTCTGAAGATTTACCTTCACCAACATTCTAAGGATGCTAGTGAAAGAAAAGAGAATAAAGAAAACCGAAAACTTGCAGAGGATATTCTATCGATACGGCAGAGCAATTACATTCAGGGAAAATTTGAAATCAAAAACCTGTCTAAGTCCAAAAGGCAATTCTTAGATTATTTCACTGAAAAGATGGAAGAAAAATCCAGTTCAGTCAAGAATTATGGAGTTTGGCAATCTGCCTACGCCCACCTTAAGAATTGTGTTAGTCCAAATTTACTTTTTGATGAGGTTGACGAAAACTTTGTAAAAAGGGTAAAGCACTACTTTGATGCTGAAGCTCGAACCAAGAGTAATCTACCTCTATCCCAAAACTCAAAATATTCCTACTTCAATAAGTTCAAGGCCTGTCTGAGAAGTGCTTTTGATGATGGATATATTTTCGTCAACTATGCTTCTAAAGTAAAGGCTTTCGAGCAGGGAGAAAGTCAGAGAGAATACTTGACTTTCAAAGAACTTCAAACCTTAGTAAATACTGACTGCAAATATGAAGTTTTGAAGACGGCCTTCATTTTCTCCTGTCTTGTAGGATTAAGATGGTCTGACATCAATACCCTCATATGGTCAGAAGTTAGAGATGAAGGTGAAAATCTGTTCAGAGTAAATTTCAGGCAGGAAAAAACTGATGGCGTAGAATATCTATATATTTCTAAACAGGCAAGGGATCTCCTTGGTGATAGAAAATCTCCTAAGGATCGAGTTTTCATTGGTCTCAAGTATAGCGCAGTTTATAACAATGAATTGGTAAGATGGTGTAATCGTGCCGGAGTATTCAAGCATATTACTTTTCATAGTGCCAGGCATACTAATGCCGTCTTACTGCTTGAGAATGGAGCAGACCTTTACACCGTTCAAAAAAGGCTTGGTCACAAGGAAATAAAAACTACAGCAATCTATGCCAAAATTGTAGACCAAAAGATGCGAGAGTCAGCCCAAATTATTCCTCAACTTAACTTGGATTTGAAACTTTAATAATGGAAATATCAAACGCTAAACTTCTTATTCCTACTTTATTACTTTTGATTGCAGTTATCTTCTTTACTGCCATTATCCAGTATTTCAATTTCACCTATTTCCTTTGGGCTACTGGAGTTACTATGATTTCCGTCCAATTGTTTTACACTTGGAAGCTAATTAAAAGATACCCAGCCTGGTTTACTGACTATATGTTTGATGAAAAAATGGTAGGCCTTAGAAAAAAGGTGGAAAAGCCAAGGATATTTTTCTACTCCATTTTCTGGCCAATAATGAGTCTATGTATATATGTGGTTTTAACTACACGTGCCAAAGGTGACCTTTGGAAAGATGTTTTCCTATTTGCCCCGATTATTTTTCTATTCATTTTCGGGGTGTTGTTTCTAGATTTAACTTGGAAGTCCAGTTTTGAAAATAGGTACATTCCTTTGGTGAAGAAAACTTTAAAGCAAAGGCAAAAGGTATTTAAAACGCATTATTCATCAGCACAGTTAACAAAGATTTTTGATGGCATGGTGGATCTTGGTTTCATGGAGTATATGGATCTTGAAAAACAAAAATACCACAGAGAGCAGTTTGTAGAGATTTTTAAAAACGGAAAGATTCCAGCTAACCCTTCATTTGACTTAATAATTCCAGGCACTGATGTCCACTACTTTTTTACTCAACTTAAATTTAAGATTGATAAACTTACAGATACCAAATTGTCAACAATATTCCTGAACAATGGAAAGCCAATAAACTTGGGGTCTATTCGAACCGAAAGATACAATTCAAAAAAATTAAGAGTTAAATCTGAAATTGAATATCAATTAGACGGAATATTTTCAAAAATTCATTGATGAAAATGGTTAAATCATTGACAATTGTCAATGATCAATGCCATTTCGGGTCTCCTTTTTTCTCCTTTGCTGGACATCATCAAACAAAAGCAGCAATGGAAAACGAACAAATCCTTCACAAACTCAATCGCATTGAGAAATTTATGTTTGGCCTTAAGGACATTCTGAATCCTGAAGAATTAAGCGATTACACTGGGTTCAAAGTATCTTATATCTACAAGCTAGTTAGTCAATCCAAAATCCCATATTCCAAGCCTAATAATGGCGCACTTTTTTTCGATCGCAAAAAGATTGATGATTGGCTATTGCAAAATCCAAGTAAATCGGAAGCTGAAATAAGAAAGGAAGCATTCCAATACACCAGAAAAAAATAAAGCGAATCCTTTCGAATTCGCCTTTTTTCTTGTGGAAACAGAATCTCCGTCTGACAGCGTAAAGATACTGGTTCTGCATTCATTTTCAAACTCTTATTGCAGTATCATGAAAAACAGAAATCCTTTCAAACGACTGGATGATGACTCCAATTCCCCCATGGTCAAGATGATTCGCTATTTAATAAGCAAATACGACTTTATTAATAATGTGGTGGTCTATGAAGTCTTTGCCAGTGAAAAAGAAAAAAACAACTACCTACGGGTCAATCCCCACACCTTATTAATAGAGGCGAAATCTGCAGGTCATAATACTTCCTTAGCTGATATCAACTCTTTCCTGAGCAGTGATTTTATTCCAAAGGTGAATCCATTGGAAATCTATTTTGAACATCATAAAAAGCTGTGGAGCGCTGATGAACATGGGGACTATATTGAGCGATTTGCAACCTATATAGAGGTTTTAGATCAAGCAAGGTTTCAAGTTCAGTTCAAAAAATGGCTCGTTCGATGTGTCGCCTGTAGTCTAGATGACCAATATTTCAATAAACAGGCACTGATCTTAGTACAGGACAAACAAAACAGTGGAAAGTCAACGTTGACAAGGTTTTTGACCCCACCGGATCTATCCGAATACCAGACCGAAAACATCTCGATAGATAAAGACAGCCTGATTGCGCTCTGTCAGAACTTCCTGATCATCCAGGATGAATTATCTACGCTGAACAAACAGGAGATCAATGCTCAGAAAAGCCTGATGAGTCGCTCATATATCAAAGTCCGACATCCATATGACAGGAAGCCAACAATGGAACCTAGAAGAGCATCCATCATAGGCTCCACCAATAAAGCCGAATTCCTCACGGATGATACTGGCAGCGTCCGATGGCTTTGCTTTACACTTTTCGGAATCAATTGGGAATACAAAAAAGACATTGATATCAATCTGGTATGGGCTCAAGCATACTATCTATACAAAAGCGGTTTTGAATATAACATGACAGCCGAGGAGATCATCGAAAACGAGCTAGCCAATGCCCAATTCAGCACCATCACCATGGAGTTTGAGCTAGTCCAGAAACACTTTGAGCCAGGGAACAAGGAGGATGAATTCATGACTCCTTCAGATATGATCCAATATCTGAGTAAAGCAGAGGGTTCTAACCTCAAGATTAGCAGAGAAGAAATCGGAAAAGCCCTGAAGCGACTTGGATTTGAGAGAATTGCAAAAAGAGGCTACAGCGACAAGTCTTATCCCGTCAAAGGCTATTATGTAAAAATAGACAATCCACTTACTACCTTACTACAATAAGGATATATAATTGATTGTCTGATAGTTAATTGTAGTAAGGTTAATTTAATAAAGGTTACTACGCTTACTACATTATCGATTTTGTAGTAAGCGTAGTAACCCTAAAATACTGAAATAAGAGCAACGCTACTACACTTATTAAATTGATTGTCAATCATTTAAAAACAGTGTAGTAACGTAGTAAGCAACTAGCGCAATTTTAACAAACAAACCATAGATAACATGAACTGTAAACAAGCTAATCAAATCAGCATCATAGAATATCTTTCACAAATAGGCATATCGCCAAAAAGCACAAAGCCAGATTGTTCATTCTTTCTCTCACCATTAAGGATAGAAAAAACACCATCATTCAAGGTGGATCACAATCTAAACCTATGGGTGGATTTTGGAGAAGGTCATTCAGGAGGAACTTTGATGGATTTAGTCATGAAATTGAATCCCTCCTATTCAATTCAGGATGCGTTAATTCATGTGGAAAATTTGGGGTTTGACTCTTTTTCTTTTCACCAGCGAAAAGATAAGATCTCAGATCATGAGAACTCTAAAATCAAAGTATTAAGCACTAAACCCATTGGGACAAATCAGGCAATCACAGACTATTTAACCTCTAGAGAGATCCAACCTGAAATAGCTGAAAAATATTGCAAAGAGGTTTATTACTCGGTGGATGGCAAGAGATATTTTGGGGTAGGAAATGAAAATTCGAATGGCTGGTCAATACGAAACAAGTATTGGAAGGGCTGCACAGGGCAAGGTAGCAGCGTCTATTTTAACACTAGGGAATTTTCAAACCTATCTGTTTTTGAAGGAATATTTGATTTGATGAGTTTCATAAAATTGAATCAATTTAATCATAAATCAAGTGCATTTCTTGTCCTCAATTCTCTGGTGAATATCAAACAGGTCGAGGACTTTTGTCCACAGTACGACAGTGTCAATTTATATCTAGATACCGATCAGGCAGGTAAGGAATTGACCGCAGATCTTCTCAAGACGAGGAAAAATTTCATCGACAGAAGTTCGCTTTATTCTCCTTTCAAAGATCTGAATGAAATGATCATGAGTGAGAATAATCAAAGCTACACAAGGTAAGGGTCGCTTTGCGAAGCAAGCTATGTTTCGGTCAGACCGAAACGCTTGCTTCGCTCCACTCATTAACCACAAACTCACTCCGTTCATTTTCCGATATGGCCAGACCTAAGCTACCGCAAAAAGAAAAAAAGAGCATTAAGTTCTCCTTCAAAATGGATGAAGGGGAATTTGAGCAATTGGCAAAACTTTGTGAATACTCAGACCTCAGTGCTTCCGAAGTAATCAGATCCTGTGTGTTTAAAAATAGGCTGCCGAAAGCACGTATTCCGATTCTGGAAAAGCAAACCTATATAGAGCTGAGAAAAATCGGAACCAATATCAATCAAATCGCCAAACATTACAATTCGAACAAACCCGTACCCTCCGATAAGCTAATTGCTTTTCAGGCCTTAAAGGAAAAACTAAATCTACTAATCAAACTTCTAGTCAATGATCACTAAGGTATCCATTGGAACATCATTCATGGGAGCACTGAATTACAATCTAAAAAAGCTCTACTCAAAGGATGAATCACAAAAAGCTGAATTGCTTGCGACCAATTTTGCAAGCCTTAAACAGCAGGCTATCAAAAATGAATTGCGCTTGATTCAAAGCATAAATCCCAGGCTGAAGCGGAACACCTTTCATACCAGTCTGAATTTTGGCAAAGATGAATCCATTTCCAATGAAAAGATGCTGACCATTGCTGAAGAATACATGAATAAAATGGGCTTTGACAACAACGCCTATTTCATATTTCGTCACCATGACACCGACCATCCACATTGCCATATACTGGCGCTTCGGAACCGATTTGACGGCTCAGTGGTCTCTGACAGCAATAATTACCAGCGAAGCGACAAGATTGCCAGAGAGTTGGAAATTAAACATGGTTTGGAACAGGTGAAGTCCAGCTTAGAATCACAGGTAAAGGCACCTAACAAAGACGAAATAGAAATGTCGCTGAGAACAGGAAAGGCTTCTAAAAGAATGATGCATCAGGAATTGGTGGGAGATGCTTTAACTAAAACAAACGACATCCCTTCATTTATCGAAAACTTGGAAAATAACGGTGTAAACCTACTTTTCAATCAAGCCAGCACAGGAAGGGTTTCGGGGATTTCTTATTGCTATGGAGGATTTATCGCTAAAGGGCAGGCATTAGGAAATCAATTCAAATGGGGACAAGTATCCAAATCATTACACTATGAGCAAGCTAAAGACTTTCAATCAATTGACGAAGCAAACAATCGAACAAGATCAGGATACCCGGCAGGAGACAATAAACATCAAAGTGGAGCATCAACAGCTGATAGAATGCCTAATGGAGCTGCGAAACAATCAGAATCAAATCATGAAGAATCAAAAAATACTTCAAGATCAAATCCGTTCGAACCATCAAACGCTAGCTTCGAAACAAGATCCACGGATAGAGAAGCTGATTTCGGGAATGGCCGAGAACCGGAAAACTTATCGACAGCAAATCAAGATGGTGAAAATCACATTTCTAACACTCCTAGTGCCATTGCTAGCCTTGGTGAGCTGCTTACTGCTATTCCGACTACTGGGAATGTAAATGACGACAGCAAAAAGAAAAAGAAGAAGAAAGGCGAAAATCTAGGACTAGGACGCTAATCAGCGTGCTTTTCATATATCTAGATATATGGACATATAGATATACGGGTAATTATATATAGGTATATATGGATATCCTTTTAGACCAACCAATAAAAACACAGAAGATCAACCACAGGAAAGACCTGGGAAAGAATTTTTTAATTTCCTTAAAAATTTTTACTTCCCTCTCACTGGAATTCTCCTATACTTTCCTATTTTAGTCAATATTTGTCAAGTCAATAATCAAATAGGCCATAAAATGATAGGAGATAGAATACGGGAACTCCGTGAAGGGGAAAATATCCTGCTTAGGCAGCTGGCTGCTCAACTAGATATGGATACGGCTTTGCTCAGTAAGATGGAGCGTGGCGATCGATTATTCAGAAAAGAAGAAATCCTGAAGCTTGCCAACATATTCCATCAGCCACAAGAGGAACTGCTTACCATCTGGTTGGTAGATAAAATCCTGAAAGCTGCAGAAGGGGAAGCCTTTATTCCCGAAGCACTTACCCTAGCCCTGCAGGCTTATCATCAAAAATCCGAATCCTGAACTTTAGCAATATGAGTATAGATAAAATAGTTAAAGGTCAGAGGAGGATTATTTTGCTTCCGAAATCAAATAAATCAGAAATCCAGAGGAAATGAGAGCCAAAGAACTGATCAAACGACTTAATCTTACCGATGAATGTAATTGGATAGAAGCGAAAAAAGGAACTGCCATAGATCGCTCGGTGATGGAAACTATTTGTGCCTACTGTAATGAACCAGGCCTGGGAGATGGCTATATTATTTTAGGAGTGGAGCAGGAAGAACAGTCTCTCTTTCCCTCCTATGTGGTAAGTGGGGTTGAACAATCTGACAAAATACAGTTGGATGTTAGCACCCAATGTGCCTCAATGTTTAACCAACCTATCCGTCCGGATATTGAAGTGGAAAGGATTGGTGATAAAAACGTAATTGTAATTCACGTGCAAGAATTGGCCGATGCACAGAAGCCAGTTTATTTTAAAAACGAAGGTTTACCAAGAGGTGCGTACAGGAGAATCGGTTCCAGTGACCAGCGTTGCACAGATGATGACCTGTTTGTTTTCTATAACAAGGAAGACACACTGGACAGCAGTACAGTTAAAGACTCATCCCTAGATGATCTCAGCGAAACAGCCGTTCAACTTTACAAAAATCTCCGAGCGAAGTTAAACCCCTTTGCTGAAGAATTACAGTATAACGATACTGATTTGCTCCATTCTTTGGGTTGTATAAAAAAGGAGAGCGGCCAAACTTACCTTACTTATGCTGGACTTTTACTATTTGGCAAACGGCCATCTCACAGGAGATTATTACCTATGGTTAGAGTGGACTATATCAGAGTTCCTGGCAATGAATGGGTGGAAGATCCTGAAAACCGATTTACTACAATTGATATGCGTGGTTCCTTATTGGAAATGGTTCAGCGGGTCTTCAGCCAAATTACAGATGATTTGCCCAAAGGTTTTCTATTAGCAGAAGGAGAATTACAAGCGACTAACATCGGGTTACCTACTAGGGTACTTCGAGAGGCCATCGTAAATGCATTGATCCATAGAACCTATCGGGAAAACCAACCTATTCAGATTTTACGGTATGGAAATCGATTGGAAATAAAGAACCCAGGCTTTTCTTTGAAGCCAGAAGACCATTTGGGAGAACCTGGTTCAAAAAACCGAAATCCTTACATCGCAGCCGTCTTCCATGAGACCAATTTGGCTGAAACCAAAGGGTCTGGGATTCGCACCATGAGAGCATTGATGGAGAAAGCCAATTTGCTCCCTCCTACTTTTGAAAGTGATCATGGAAGAAATCAGTTTACGACTCGATTATTACTACATCATTTCTTAGGTACGGATGACGTAAAATGGCTTGCCCAGTTTGAAAAGTTTGCATTGAACGAGGATCAAAAACGTGGTTTGATATTTATTAAGGAAGTTGGTGCAATTGATAATTCTGCTCACAGACAGCTGAATAGTATTGATACTTTGAAAGCAAGTTCGGATTTGAGGGAATTAAGAAAAAAGGAAATTTTAGATCAAAAAGGAAAAGGTAAATCTACGTATTATGTTCCTAGTACTTTTTTTACCAAAGAGCTAAGTGTACCAGTTCCGGATTTAAGCACACTACCTCTTGATCTAAGTACACCACCTCAAGAAGTAAACACACCACCTTCATTGCTTAACACATCAGCTCCGTCTCTTAACACACCAGCTTTAACTCCTGATTCAGAGGAATTGGCTATGCCACAGGAGCTAAGTAAAGAAATAAAATCACTGGGTAAACGAGTGAATGATCCCCAAAAAATAAAAAATCTAATATGGCAACTATGTGATTACAAGCAACATACGGCCTTGCAAATTGCTAAATATTTTAATAAAGATGAAAATTATTTCAAAAGAAAATATTTGTCAACTATGGTAAAAGACGGTGAGCTGGAATACACCATACCTGAAATGATCAATCACCCGCAACAGGCTTATATCGCCTCTAAAAAGAATAAAATATGACTAATAATACTAACACCCTCGAGGAGCTTGACTTAGATGATCCTAGAGTAATTGAAGAGCGAAATAATCGAAAACTAACTGCCGACAAAATTCGTCAGATTCTGAGCAAAGTTGAGAACAATCCGGGAGATTCATCAAAGCGTTGGGTTTGGGAGCTTATTCAAAATGCAAAAGATGTCCCAAATAGAGCTTTTGGTAGAGTTTCAATACAAATCACCCTCACTGAGGATGAATTAACTTTTAAGCATAATGGAGATCCATTTTCCCTTAACAATATATTTAGCTTAATACAGCAAGTAAGCTCCAAAGACTCTACGAATACAGATGAAGAAGTTACAGGGAAATTTGGCACTGGTTTCATTAGCACACACCTTCTTTCAAACAAGATACTAGTTGAAGGAATTGTTAGGCATCGTGGTGTCCATAGAAAGTTTAAAACTCTTTTAGACCGATCAGGAAATAATTCAGAGGAAATGCTTCCAAAAATTGACGAAGCGCTAAATCGAATTCGAGACATTGAAAATGATATTCTTTTCCCAATTGTAAATGATTACGAAACTTCAAGAACTGAAGATTCTCTTGATACAGTCTTCACTTATTTTTTAGATTCTGAGGAGCGAATAACATTTGCAAAAGATGGAATTAAAGATCTAGTAAATACTCTACCCCTGACACTTGTATATCTAGCAAAGATTAAGGGAGTAGAGATAATTAATGAATTTGAAGAGCAAGACATTTCCTATATAAGTGAATTGAAAGATCAAGAAGATCAACTTTCAAAGTTCACAGTCTCGATTTACAAAGACACTTCTTTCGAGAGTGAGCATAATTTTATTACATATGCGAATCAAGGGTTAAAATATGAGGTAAATAAAAGCTGCGGCAATTTTACCAAAGACATGGACAAGCAATCCTTTTGTAGAGCGCACTTTACTAGCTCTTTGAATGTCGGTTTTGGCAATGAGCC
>Ga0307486_1001743_pt1 | contig 16011 bp, 16 predicted proteins | sample CBIW02metaG_FD_203663 | JGI IMG/M metagenome (GOLD analysis project Ga0307486, IMG submission 203663) | Sea-ice brine microbial communities from Beaufort Sea near Barrow, Alaska, United States - CBIW 0.2 | ecosystem: Environmental > Aquatic > Marine > Coastal | place: USA: Alaska | collected... | reverse complement strand
CTGCTAATGGCAGCGGCCAGTTGTGATTTGCCAACTATTGCCTTGTCGGGTGGGCCAATGCTTAACGGCAAGTTTAAAGGTGAAGATATCGGTTCTGGCACAGCTGTGTGGCGTTTTTCCGAAGCTGTGAAGGCAGGTGAAATGACCCTTAAGGACTTTATGTCCGCAGAATCTGGCATGTCGCGAAGCCCTGGTCATTGCATGACTATGGGCACGGCTTCGACGATGGCATCAATGGTTGAAGCCTTAGGCATGGGGCTGCCTATGAACGCAGCCTTCCCAGCGGTCGATGCGCGGCGCAAGCGCATGGCCCACTTGGTTGGTAGCCGCATCGTCGATATGGTCAAAGAAGACCTAACAATTTCTAAAATTCTTACCAAAGAAGCGTTTGAAAACGCTATTCGTGTCAACGCCGCGATTGGTGGTTCGACTAACGCAGTTTTGCATTTGATGGCTATAGCGGGGCGTATGGGGGTAGACCTTTCTCTAGACGATTGGGATCGCTTGGGCAAGTCCGTACCAACTGTGGTCAATCTGCAACCGTCGGGTAAATACCTGATGGAAGATTTTTGCTACGCCGGCGGGTTACCGACAGTGATCAAGCAATTGGGTGATCATGACATGCTGCATAAAGACGTCATTACGGTCAATGGTCATAGCATGTGGGACAACGTTTCCGATGCTGAGAACTTTAACGAAGACGTCATTCAGCCATTCGATAAGCCGTTGATGAAAGACGGCGGTATTGCAGTATTGCGCGGTAACCTAGCGCCGGGTGGCTGCATCATCAAGCCATCCGCCGCGACGCCAGAACTGATGCAGCACCGTGGTCGAGCTGTCGTATTCGAAAGCATTGAAGACTACAAATCTAAAATTGAAGATCCGGATCTTGATATCGACGAAACCTGTGTGATGGTGCTTAAGGGCTGTGGTCCGAAGGGTTACCCCGGCATGGCTGAGGTCGGCAACATGGGCTTGCCGCCTAAGATTCTGGCTAAAGGCATTAAAGACATGGTGCGTATCTCCGACGCCCGTATGAGCGGCACGGCTTACGGTACCGTATTGCTGCACACAGCACCGGAAGCAGCCGTTGGCGGTCCGCTGGCTATCGTGCAAAACGGCGACATAATTGAAGTTGATGTCGCTGGTCGCCGCATTCATTTGGATATTTCCGACGAGGAACTGAAAAGTCGTTTGGCCAATTGGACACCGCCTGCGCCGCACATGGATAGCGGCTACTACAAACTTTACTGCGATACCGTTCTGCAAGCCGATAAGGGAGCTGATCTGGACTTTTTGGTGGGCTGCCGTGGCAGCGAAGTCAAGCGAGATTCACATTAGAGGATAAAGAGTATGCGTCTGGTTCAATTCCATAAAGGCAACCCTGCTGACGTTATCGTTGCGCAGGTAAACGGTGATCAACTCGACGTTGTCGCCGGGGCAAAATCTACGCGCTTGTTAGCTCTGGAGGCCGTTCGTGAAGGAAAAATGCTGACGGCCTTGGTAGCTGAGAAAGGCGTCGCGGAAAGTGTCGATTATGGCACCGTCATCGAGGAGGGCAGATTATTGCCCCCCGTTAGTCATGACGACCCGGCACACATGGCCATGACCGGGACTGGTCTCACCCACTTGGGCAGCGCCAGCATGCGCAATGCTATGCATGAAAAGACAGGACAAGGCGAAGCCGAACTGACGGATTCTATGAAGATGTTCAAATGGGGCCTAGAAGGCGGAAAGCCTAGCGGCGAACAAGTCGGAACTGTGCCTGAATGGTTTTATAAGGGCGACGGTTCCTGGGTCGTTGCACCTGAAGCAGATTTGGAACTTCCAAGTTTGCCTTAGACGGTGGAGAAGAGCCAGAGGTAGCGGGTGTTTATGTTATCGCAGATGACGGAACCCCATGCCGTATTGGCTTCGCTATCGCCAACGAATTTTCAGATCATGTCTTGGAACGCCGCAATTATTTAATGCTGGCGCATTCTAAGCTACAGACATCTTCATTTGGTCCTGAATTGCTGGTAGGTGATTTGCCCGACGATATCCAAGGCACCAGCCGCATTTTGCGTGATGGAAAAATAGTGTGGGAAAAGCCTTTCGTCAGTGGCGAAAACAATATGAGCCATTCCATCGCCAACCTAGAACACCATCATTTTAAATACGAACGTTTTTGCCGTCCCGGCGATGTCCATGTTCATTTCTTTGGCACGGCAACGCTGAGTTTTGCTGACAATGTAAAAGTTGAACCCGGGGATGTTTTCGAAATTTCTGCTGAAGGCTTTGGTAAGCCTTTACGCAACTCGCTTGCTCGTACAAAGGAAAGAATATCCCTAGTGCGTCAACTATAATCATGCATACCATGGTTTATAGAATAGGCCGGAAAAGTGGCCCAATAATAAGAGGGATAGTAAGTTAAGGCGATTATCGCCTTACCATTCGAATCCCATTTTTTACCCTAGGAGAAAGATAATGTTGAAAAAAAGTCTATTGGGCGTTGCTGCCCTTACTGTAGCACTGTCAGGGGGTGTAGCTAACGCTGACACTTCAGAAAAAAAAATTGCTTTATCCAACAATTACGCTGGTAATTCATGGCGTCAGGCAATGTTGCAAAGTTGGATCAAAGTTACCGATGCTGCTGTTAAAGCTGGCATCGTTGCTGAAGCTCCTGCTTTTACAACTGCTGAAAACCAAGTGACGGAGCAAGCAGCTCAAATCCAAAATCTGATCTTGGAAGGCTATGATGCCATCGTGATCAACGCTGCTTCTCCAGATGCCTTGAACGGCGCTGTCAAGCAAGCTTGCGATGCAGGCATCGTGGTTGTTTCCTTCGATGGCATTGTGAGTGAGCCTTGCGCTTACCGCATCGCCGTTGATTTTGCGGCAATGGGCGAACTCCAAGTTGATTACCTAGCTAAGCGTCTGCCTAAGGGTGGTAATTTGTTGGAAATTCGTGGCCTTGCGGGTGTATTCGTTGATGACGAAATTAGCGCGGGTATCCACCGTGGATTGAAAAATCACCCACAGTTTAAAGTCGTCGGTTCCGTATACGGTAACTGGGCACAAGACGTGTCACAGAAAGCTGTTGCTGGCATCTTACCATCGCTTCCAAAAATTGTTGGTGTCGTGACGCAGGGTGGTGACGGTTATGGTGCAGCTCAGGCATTTAATGCTACTAAACGCGATAAGCCGATAATCATCATGGGCAACCGTGAAGATGAATTGAAATGGTGGAAAGAACAGAAGGACGCTAATGGCTATGAAACTATGTCAGTTTCCATTGCTCCAGGCATATCCACTTTAGGTTTTTGGGTCGCTCAGATGATCTTAGATGGCAAGAAAGTTCCTCACGATATAACTGTGCCGTTCTTGCAAATTCATCAGAATAACTTGGAAGCTAACTTGGCCAACACCGACAAAGGCGGCGTTGCCAATGTTGAATACTCACTTGATGAAGCAAAAGCTGCAATCAAGTAATTCAACGCTAATCTGACTAAAGGACCAAACTATGCCCACGACGCAGTCACAAATCGTGAACTTTCAAAGTGTAGCGAAAAGCTTCGGTGCCGTCAGCGCTTTGGCGGGGGTCGACTTGCATGTCGATGCGGGTGAATGTTTGGGTTTGGTCGGGCACAATGGTGCCGGCAAATCCACGTTAATGAACGTGCTTGCCGGTACCTTATCCCCTGATACCGGGGTAATGAGTATTCATGGCCAAGATTTGGCCGAGCATTACAATGTTACGGTGGCCCATGATCAAGGTATTCGGTGTGTATTTCAGGAGCAGTCATTGTGTCCTAATTTGACGGTTGCTGAAAATGCACGGATTTTTCATGCATCGCTAAAAGGCTTCGGCTGGAAAAAACGCGCGGGAAAGATGATCATTGACAAGCTTGATGAAATTTTCCCAGATCACGGTATTCAAGACAATGATGTAGTAGGTGACTTGACCATAGGTAGACGCCAGATGGTGGAAATATCTCGTGCGTTTACGGTAACTGACAAAGCACTAGATTTGGTCATCTTGGATGAACCAACGTCATCACTTGATGTGGTCACAGCAACGCAGCTACTGACCTATGTACGTAAGGCCGTAGGTGAAGGGCAAAGTTGCATTCTGATTTCTCATCTATTAGGTGAAATTCTCGATTATTCTGACCGTATCTTGATAATGAAAGATGGGGCTGTTATCGCTGAAAAACTTGCCGCCGATTTCACTCGCGATAGCCTAGTTACGGCGATGGGTAACGTAGTCGAGGAAAAAGAAATTGAAGCGCACGTACAGTTCGAAAAAGTTCGTGGAGAAACTCCGCAGGTAGTGTGTGCGCTACCCAGAACTCAAACCAACGGCACTGAATTTATTGCCCACAAGGGTGAAATAGTCGGTCTTGCCGGTCTTGCTAGCAATGGTCAGACGGCTATGTTGTTACAAGTTTTTGAGGGGGCAACCAAGCGTGTTCCTAATACCAAAGTTGAAGCACCTGTGGCCTTTGTTGCTGGTGATCGTCAATCGGATGGTGTGTTTCACCTGTGGTCTATCGGTCAGAATATCGGTGTCCGCTCTTTGAAAAATATGATCAAGGGGTGGTGGCTGATTGACGTAGCTCAAGAAGTCTTCATGGCGGATGATTGGAAGAACAAGATTAAGATTAAAACGCCAGATATGAACGACAACATCCTTTCGCTATCCGGCGGTAATCAGCAAAAAGCTCTCTTTGGGCGTGCGTTGGGTTCTGACGCAGAGATTATTTTGATGGACGACCCAATGCGTGGTGTTGATGTCGGTACTAAGTTAGAAGTTTACGACCTGATCCGCGCCGAAGCGGAGGAAGGGAGAACTTTCCTATGGTACACGACGGAGATGGATGAATTATTCAATTGCGATCATATTTATGTCTTTTGCGAGGGCAAAATTGTTTCCGAGTTATCACGCAGTGAATTGACCGAAGAAAAAGTCCTGCAGTGTTCATTTAAAGAGAATGCATAGCCATGTTAAATTATCTGACTAGTCCTAAATTCCTGCGCAGCGCCCTTCCGGCAGCATCATTATTGTTGCTGCTAGCGGCGATTTTTTACATTCAGCCACGCGCGATGAGTCATTTTGGTATGAACTTGATGCTGCAATATGCAGTGCCTATCGCCTTGGCGACGATCGCACAAATGTTCATCATCACGGTGAACGATCTAGATCTATCCATTGGCCCATTCGTTGGTTTGACCGCTTGTATTGGTGCGACCTTGCTGGTCACTGACCCTATATTGGGTGTTTTGGCATTGATTGCATGTATCGCAGCGTACGCAGCACTGGGAGCGTTAATCTATTGGCGTAACTTACCGTCCATTGTCGTGACGCTGGGCATGTCTTTTGTGTGGCTGGGGGTCGCCGTGCTTGTTTTGCCGACACCAGGAGGCACGGCGCCAGATTGGGTAAAAGCGATTATGAGCTTTAAAATTCCCGGAATACCATTTCCTATTTTTGCCGCAGCGGTCATCGCATTGGTGGTCCATTTCGCTTTGATGCGTTCTAGTTATGGTGCGGTGTTACGTGGTGCGGGTGGCAATCCCAAGGCCATTGGTCGTGCGGGCTGGTCGCTTTTGAAAATCAAGATGGTGATGTTTGCGGCCGCAGGATTTTTTGGTGTGCTGGCGGGCTTGTCATTGATTGGTTTGACTTCTGCCGCCGACGCGCACATCGCGGATCGCTATACATTGTATGCCATCGCTGGAGTGATCCTTGGCGGTGGTGAATTCGTTGGTGGGCGTGTGTCACCGACCGGAGCTGTGTTGGGTGCGTTAACATTGACGTTGACTGGCTCGTTTTTGATTTTCTTGAAAATTTCGCCGGATTGGCAGATTGGTGCACAGGGTGGAGTCTTGATCATCGTTTTGGCGTTGCGGGCTTTGATTAACCGCCGGGAGGCAAGCGCATGAGTATCATGATAGCATCTACTAAAAACCTAATTCAAAAACCTTGGATTTGGTCATATTTAGGCATGATCGTCGTATGGCTTGCCACTATTACCTTTACCAAGGGGCTGGGCGGTGGCGCCATGATAACCGCCGCTTTATCGTTCGCCGCCTTCACAGTGATCGTTGGTATCGGGCAGATGTTCGTCATCTCCTTGGGTCCAGGAAACGTAGATTTGTCAATCCCCGCAAATATTGCACTTTCCGGTGCGGTGGCCACGAAAATCATGGATAGTTCGAACGATATGCTGTTGGTTGGGTTCTTGGTGGCAATGGGCTGCGGATTGGCAGTCGGTATCTTCAATTATGCCCTGATCCGTATCCTCAAAATCCCGCCGATTATCGCAACTTTATCGGCCAGCTTTTTAATTTTATCGACTGCTATTGCGTATGGACGGGGGTTGAAGATCAAGCCACCAACTATGCTGGCCGAATTCGCCACCTGGCAAATTTACGGCATCCCGATTCTGGCAGTCTTTGTCGTAGGCTTGGCGATTGTCATGTCGGTGGTGTTACATCACACCTTCTATGGACGTTCTGTTCTCGCCATTGGGCAAAATATGCGCGCAGCATGGCTAGCGGGGATTAATGTGGAACGCATCCGATTATCCACTTATGTTTTGAGCGCGATGTTGGCCAGCCTTTGCGGACTGCTGCTGTCAGGGTTTTCTGGCGGGGCTTCGCTCAATATGGGCGAAGAGTACCTGTTGGGATCCATCGCCGTCGTTGTGATCGGCGGTACTTCAGTAGCTGGCGGCAAAGCTAACGTGCCGGGCATCTGGGGCGCGGCGTTATTCATGTTTTTACTGGTGACTATGCTCAATACTTTCGGCGCCAGTGCCGGTATTCGTCTGATCATGACGGGTTTAATTATCGTGGCCGTCATCACCTTGGCTGGCGGGGAAAAACAACTAGATTAATAGAAGGAGTGCATCATGGCTTTAGTTGGTAGTCCCTATGAATACTACGACAAACGTTTTTACGACCTTACGGTACCCATCGCGGAGGTTGAAGAGCTATATGATGGCTGCCGCTGGGCGGAAGGGCCGGTATGGTTTAATGAACATTCCGCCTTGGTATGGAGCGACATTCCCAATCGACGACTGTTGCGTTGGATTGAAGGCGAGGGTGTGTCAGTTTTCCGTGCCCAATCAGATTTCACCAATGGTAATACCCGCGACCGTGAAGGCCGTTTGATCAGCTGTGAACATGGCGGACGACGTGTCACGCGCACTGAACCTGACGGTACCCTAACCGTAATTGCGGATAGTTATGGAGGCCGTAAACTGAACTCGCCCAACGACGCTGTGGTAAAGTCTGACGGTACGATCTGGTTCACCGACCCAAATTACGGAATCATGTCAGATTACGAGGGCTACAAGGCTGACATGGAGCAAGACGGTTGTTACGTCTATTGCGTCGACCCGCAAACTGGCGATATAAAAATAGTCGCTGACGACTTTGTGAAGCCCAATGGCTTGGCGTTTTCCGAGGACGAAAAAACACTCTACATCGCAGACAGCGGGCGCAGTCACGATCCATATGGTCCCCATCACATCCGCGCTTTAGATGTCGCTGACGAAAACACGCTGTCCAATTCACGGATTTTCTGTGAAGTTGATCCAGGGGTGCCCGACGGCTTCCGTGTCGATGTCCAAGGGAATGTGTGGACCAGCTGCGGCGATGGTGTGCTCTGTTTCGCGAAGGATGGAACTCTATTGGGTAAGATAAAAATCCCCCAGCTGGTCGCCAATATCACCTTTGGGGGCCCTAAACGAAACCGTTTGTTCATTGCTGCAAATAAGTCTATTTATGCGGTCTATGTGGCGACGACTGGTATACAGGTACCTTAATAATATGACTACACCTCTCCCAAATTTTGTAAGACTTCATGGTGAAGACAACGTTGTCGTGGCAACAGTTAACCTCACTCTAGGTATGGACGTGGCAGGCATTGCCGTGTGTGAGTCAGTACCAACGGGTCATAAAATAGCCATGCTCGACATCGTTAAGGGCGAGGCCATTTGGAAATACGATCAGACAATAGGCTTCGCCTCGGTTGATATTAAAGCCGGTTCGCACGTTCATACTCACAACTGTGAATACCGTGCAGATTTCGAACGCGATCCCTCCCCTGGTGTGGGTGCAGTGCCCACGGATTATGTTCCTGTTGACCAACGCGCGACCTTTGAAGGGATTGTACGTTCCGACGGGCGAGTCGGGACGCGCAATTATGTCGGTATTCTGGCGACTGTGAACTGTTCAGCAACAGTGGCGAAAATGATTGCAGCATCCTTTACGGCTGACAAGCTGAAAGCATTTCCGAACGTAGATGGCGTAGTGGCTTTCACCCATGGCACGGGCTGCGCCTTAGATTTGAAAAGCGAAGGCTATGCCATGCTGCAGCGGACGTTCAATGGCTATGCACGCCATGTAAATATCGGCGGTGTGCTGGTGGTCGGGCTGGGTTGTGAATCGGCACAAGTCAAAGATCTGATGGATCGTTATGATTTGGAAGACAACAATGCGTTCCAGCACCTTATTATCCAAGACACTGGCGGCACCGAAAAAACTGTGGCGGCGGGCATTGAACGCATTGAGGCGATGCTCGTTCACGCTAATAATATTAAACGAGAGACGGTGTCTGCAGAGCATTTGACACTGGCGCTCCAATGCGGTGGCTCTGATGGCTATTCCGGCATCACAGCCAACCCGGCATTAGGGGCTGCGGCAGATTTATTGGTGCGCCACGGCGGCACGGCTATTTTGGCTGAAACGCCTGAGATATATGGCGCTGAGCACCTACTCACGCGCCGCGCAGAAAGCCCTGAAGTTGCCGAAAAGCTAATGCAACGTATTCGTTGGTGGGAAGACTATACGGCGAAGAACAACGGTTCCATGGACAACAACCCATCGCCGGGTAATAAAGCTGGTGGGCTTACCACCATTTTGGAAAAGTCACTCGGCGCTACGGCTAAAGGGGGCAATACCAATTTAGTCGATGTCTATGAATATGGCGAACCGATCACTAAGAAGGGCTTTGTGTTTATGGATAGCCCCGGATACGACCCAGTGTCGATTACCGGACAGGTGGCTTCGGGAGCGAATATCGTTACCTTCACCACCGGACGCGGTTCAGTATTCGGCTGTAAGCCAGCACCTTCGGTGAAACTTGCTACCAACACGGCAATGTTTGAACGCATGAACGGTGACATGGATATAAATTGCGGCGCAATTTTGACTGAGAACATCAGCGTTGAAGAAATGGGCGAGCACATCTTTCGCCTATTGCTCGATGTGGCCTCGGGAAAAGAGACCAAAAGCGAAGCCTTGGGCTTTGGAGACAATGAATTTACACCGTGGCTTGTCGGCACAGTGATGTAGGAGCTTGAGATAATGGTCAGAAAATTAACACCAGAACATACGCTTCCCGAAGACGGACTTGCCGGCACTTTGGTCGGTCGCGCGTGGGTGCCCGGAAAAGTTTCAGGGCCCTGCGTCGTGGTGCTGTGTGAAGAGGGCGTCTATTCCATTTCCAATACCTACCCCACCATGTCGGATTTGTTAAACGCACCTAATCCTATCGAGGCTGTAAATCGAGCGCGGGATACGGGGATAAATCTTGGCACGGTAGAGGAGTTACTTGCAAATACGGGTGCCGAACGATTGGATCCCGATGTACCGTTCTTTCTCAATCCAGTGGATCTGCAAGCCATTAAGGCCTGCGGCGTGACATTCGTTGCCAGCATGTTGGAACGTGTGATTGAAGAAAAAGCCAAGGGTGACCCTGCGGCGGCGAAAGCCATTCGCAAAATAATTAACGATGAAATCGGCGGAAATATCAGCAGCGTCGTGCCGGGTTCAAAGGATGCAGAGAAACTGAAGGGTATTTTGCAAAGTCGTGATATGTGGTCGCAGTATTTAGAGGTCGGCATCGGTCCTTACGCGGAAGTATTTACGAAATCTCAACCCATGTCTGCGGTGGGCACGGCTGCGCGGGTGGGCATTCATCCGGAATCTACTTGGAATAACCCCGAACCTGAATTGGTGTTGGCAATTAGCTGTGACGGCAAAATCGTCGGTGCTACGTTGGGTAATGACGTCAACCTGCGTGATTTTGAAGGCCGTAGCGCGTTGCTGCTCGGCAAGGCCAAAGATAACAATGCATCTTGTGCCTTGGGGCCGTTTATCCGTCTGTTCGACAATACCTTTAGTTTAAACGATGTGCGCAACATGAACGTGTCTTTGGAAATAAAGGGTGAGGATGGTTTTGAACTAGAAGACACCAGCTCGCTGTCGAAGATCAGCCGCGACGTAGAAGATTTGGCTGCCCAAACTATCGGCTCTAATCACCAATACCCGGATGGACTGGTGCTGTTTACCGGCACTATGTTCGCCCCGACTCTGGATCGCGACGCGGTTGGAGAGGGTTTCACCCATAAAGTCGGTGATGTCGTGAGCATCTCCACGCCCAAACTGGGTTGTTTGGTTAACCAAGTCGACACAACGGACAACGTGACGCCTTGGACCTTCGGGACCGGAGCCTTAATGAAAAACTTAGCACTGCGTGGGCTTTTATAAGCCGTCGTCTTCCAAAATCAAAAATAAGAACGAAAAATGACCATTAAACAGAATTATATCAACGGTGAATGGATTGACGGCGTTGACCTGAACCTGAACATTAACCCATCCGACCTATCCGACCTAGTAGGTGAGTACACGCGCTCCGACCAAGCTCAGGCAGAGATGGCCATCGCCGCAGCAAAGGCTGCTGCTCCCGCATGGTCGCGTTTGGGTATTCAACAACGTGCTGATATGTTGGACAAAATCGGTAACGAAATTATCGCACGTAGAGAAGAATTGGGCGATCTGTTGGCCCGTGAAGAAGGCAAGACCAAGTTCGAAGGCATTGGCGAAACGATGCGTGCCGGTCACATTTTTAAGTTCTTCGCTGGTGAAGTTCTACGCACCGGTGGTGAAAGGTTGCCCAGCGTTCGTCCTGGTATCGAAGCAGATACAAGCCGCGAAGCAGTCGGCGTAGTCGGTTTGATTACGCCTTGGAACTTTCCCATTGCCATTCCGGCATGGAAGATTGCACCAGCATTGGCGTTTGGCAACACTGTGGTGTTTAAGCCTGCTGACCTAGTGCCAGGTTCGGCGTGGGCATTGTCTGAGATTATTTCGCGCGCAGGTTTACCCGAAGGAGTGTTCAACTTGGTGATGGGCCGTGGCTCGTCGGTGGGTAACACGATCGTTAATTCGAAAGGTGTAAATGCTATCAGCTTTACCGGTTCTGTTGCTACAGGGCACTCCATTGCGATCAGTGCGGTCACCCGTCAGGCAAAAATACAGTTGGAAATGGGCGGCAAAAATCCGCTTATTGTGCTCGACGATGCCGACATCGACAACGCCGTGATGTGCGCCGTGCAGGGAGCGTTTTATTCTTCCGGCCAGCGGTGTACCGCCTCTTCACGCTTTATCGTTACTGATGGCATTCATGACCAGTTCATCACTGCCATGAGTGATGCCATGAAACGACTGACTATTGATGATGCCCGCAAAGAAGGCACTGACATTGGCCCTGTGGTTGATCAGACGCAGTTGGATCAAGATGAGAGTTATATCGACATCGCAGTTAAAGCGGGTGGCAAAATTGAATTTGGCGGTGAGCGCTTGAAACGTGAAAAGGAAGGCTACTATTTGTCGCCGTGCTTGATCACGGATACAACGAACGATCAACGTATCAACCGCGAAGAGGTGTTTGGTCCCGTGGCTTCTGTTGTTCGCGTTAAAGATTACGATGAAGCTATTTCAGTTGCCAACGATACTGATTTCGGTTTGTCAGCGGGCATTTGCACCAAGTCCCTGAAACACGCTAGTGACTTCAAGCGCAACAGTGAAGCTGGCATGGTGATGGTCAACCTACCAACAGCGGGAGTGGATTATCACGTACCGTTCGGTGGGCGTAAGGGCTCTAGTTATGGTTCACGTGAACAGGGTACTTACGCGAAAGAATTCTATACCATCGTAAAAACAGCTTACACGCTGCCACTATAAGGTGACTACCACTATGACGGGACGTTTAGAGGGTAAAACTGCGATTGTCACCGCTGCCGGTCAAGGCATTGGGCGGGCCATTGCGGAAATGTTTGTACAACAAGGTGCTAAAGTGTATGCCACCGACATTAACGCCGAAAAACTTGCGGAAGTAGAAGGTGTTGAGACGTTTATACTAGACGTACTCGATCCTAATGCAATCAAGGCGGCGGTTGAAAAGACAGGTCCGGTGGATATCTTGGCTAACTGTTCTGGCTTCGTACATGCGGGCGGGATTTTGGAATGTGAAGATGATGACTTCGATTTTTCCACCGACCTTAACGTCAAGGCGTCTTTCCGTATGATCCGTGCTTTCTTGCCGGGTATGCTGGCGGGCGGAGGCGGTTCAATCATTAACATCGCATCGGTCGCTTCTTCTATCTCAGGTGTTCAGAACCGCTTTATTTATGGTGCGACCAAGGCGGGCTTGATCGGCTTGACCAAGTCGGTGGCCAAGGATTTCGTGGACAAGGGTGTTCGCTGTAACGCGATTTGCCCCGGCACGGTGCAGTCGCCAAGTTTGGACGATCGCATAAATGCACTTCCCGACCCTATACAGGGACGCAAAGACTTCATCTCCCGCCAGCCCATGGGCCGGTTGGGTACGGCGGACGAAATTGCTTATCTCGCTGTTTATCTGGCCTCTGACGAGAGTGCTTTCACCACCGGTGGTGTCATCATTATTGATGGCGGCATGACCCTTTAAAAAGTGAGCTAAATTATGAAATTACTTCGTTATGGCAACGCCAGTTTTGAAAAGCCAGGAATATTGGATGGAGACGGTAACCTCCGTGATTTGTCTCAACACGTAACTGATATATCGGGTGACGTGCTTACACCGGAAGGCTTAGCAAAAATTGCGGCGCTTGATTTGAATAGCCTACCCCTTGTGGACGGCAATCCGCGTTTGGGTTCGTGTGTCGGCGACACCGGAAAGTTCATGTGCATCGGACTTAACTATTCCGATCACGCGGCGGAAAGCGGCATGGCTGTACCGGAAGAACCGGTGCTATTCTTCAAGGCGACTAGTGCTATGTGCGGTGCCAATGACGAAACAGTCATTCCGCGCGGCTCCGAAAAAACGGACTGGGAAGTTGAACTAGGCGTGGTCATTGGCAAGACGGCTAAGTATGTGTCCGAAGATGATGCCTTAGATCACGTTGCAGGGTATTGCGTTATAAACGATCTGTCGGAACGGGCATTTCAATTGGAAGGTACTGGTCAATGGGTAAAGGGTAAATCCTGCGACTCCTTCGGCCCCATCGGTCCATGGTTGGTGACCAAAGATGAGATCGCCGATCCGCAAAATCTTGGTATTTGGCTGGAGGTCAATGGTGAGCGTGTGCAGAATGGGAACACCGACAAGATGGTCTACACCGTCGCGAATATAGTGAGCTATCTGTCGAATTTCTTTACATTACATCCGGGTGACGTCATTTCCACCGGTACGCCGCCAGGCGTAGGCTTGGGCTTTAAGCCACCACGGTTTTTAAAGGCAGGCGACACAATGAAACTTGGCATTGACGGTTTGGGTGAACAGTCCCAGACCTGTGTTAACGATACTTAAAAAAGCGAAATAAATATGACTGATAAACAACGCGTTGGCTTGATCGGAATTGGCCTGATGGGCCATGGTATTGGTAAAAACATTCTCAAGAATGGTTATGCCTTAACCGTATTAGCGCATACAAATCGTAAACCTGTCGAAAGCCTGATCGGGCTGGGTGCAAGCGAAGCGTCTTCGGCTAAAGAACTTGCTGAAGATTCAGACGTGGTGATTTTATGCGTTACGGGTAGTCCTGAAGTTGAAAATACTTTATATCGCGATGGCGGCCTGATGGAAGGCATTCACAATGGCATGGTGGTTGTCGATTGTTCTACCGCTGAACCGGACTCGACATTGAAGGTCGCAGCCGACATTCAATCCAAAGGCGGACGTTATGTTGATGCACCCATGACTCGTACGCCCAAAGAAGCTGAAACTGGGAACCTTGGCCTTATGACAGGAGGCGATGAAACAACCATCGCTGAGATCCGCCCGATATTGGACTGCTTCTCCGACACCATCATCCATGCTGGTGGCGTGGGGTCTGCCCATAAGCTGAAGCTGATCAACAACTTTTTGGCGTTGGGCACGGCAGCATTAGTGTCAGAAGCCATAGCGGCGGCGGCTAAGGGCGGCGTGGACATACAAGCTCTTAACGACATCGTCGTGGCAGGTGGCGCTAACTCGATCATGTTTGAACGCCTGATGAGGGTCGCTTTGGATGATGATGACAGTGCACTTCAGTTCTACATCAAGAACGCGCAAAAGGATCTACGTTATTATACGACTATGACCCAAAACCAGTCTTCGACTTCGTTTATTGCAGAAAGTGTGCATCAGTCTTATATCTTGGCCAATAACCTGGGTTATGGTGAAAAGTTCGTGCCGCGCATGGTTGACTTCATGGGCCAAATCAACGACGTCAAGGTGCGCAAGCAATGAAAAAGCCCCTCGCTGGTAAGACAGCTTTGGTGACCGGTGCTGCGGGCCCCATTGTCTGGGCGGCGTGTCAGGTTTTGTCCGAAGACGGTTGCCATGTGATTACTGCTGACATTAATGCCGAAGGCTTAGAAGGCGAGAAGGTACCGTCAAGTTAACGCAGGCTTTTTAAATTATGCGACAATCACAGCATGAAAAATAAAAATACCTACGCCGGTTATCGCTACCCAACCCATATTATCAGACATGCAGTCTGGCTATATCATCGATATACCTTAAGTTTTCGAGATATTGAAGCGCTTCTGCAGCAAGAGGTATTTCCGTCAGTTATGAAACGATCAGAAACTGGTGCCTTAAGTTCGGTCAGCGCTATTGGCAAAGGGTGTGGCAACGTTAACCGTCCGAAGCCTTTGCAGTGGTTGACCCAAGCTGCCTCAGCTAGCATGTTTTCCGGGGTGCGGGTTGAGTTGACGTTGATTCTTAATGCGTACTTTTCCCCTGTTTGTGTTGCAACAGAGAAGGTGGTATTGAACTCAAAAAGAATACAGGCAATCTCCAGATCGCGAGTTCGTAGTGCTGCAGCAGCATTTTGGCTGCTTCAGAGAAAGAAGCAATCTGGGCCTCTGCCGGCAGCTGCCATGCGGCTGTAGGGCGAGGATAAACTTCTTTAGTAACAGTCCATTGGAATCGACCAGTTCGCATGGAATGATAATGAGACCTTTGCTTGGTTTCCGTCAAAATGACTGAAGCGCTGATAAAGCCACTGTGTGTGTTTGGATGGGAAAGTGCGCGGTGGCCGGTCAGTTGCCATGCACTTGTCGTCGTATTCAATGCCCGCTTCAGTCGTCTGGGAGAAAACAAAGCGGTAGTCTGGATCTTCGGCGGTGGCGAGGTACTGATCATAGGCTGTATTAGTGGCAACCAAGCGGGTAACACAATGGATCATCTGGCTCGACTCACTCTCAGCACCCTGACCATCAATGCCGCGGGTCACCAAACTATAAAGAGCCTGTTGGTCATTGAGATCTGGTTTGCCTACCGGTTCGGTCCGGCGAATTAGAGTAATAGCGCCATTAAAATCGGTGCTCTGGTTAAGTTGTTCGATGCGTGCACCAACCACTACAACCCCAATCAAATACAGCATCCACCGAACTGCAGGATTCTGGCCGGGTAGGGCTGTGAGATTGGGTTGGTTCGGGATAGTCGTTTCGTTATTGGCTTACATCTATGTTCAGATTTAAAGGTAAGCGCTCAATTAACCACAGGTCTATGGCCTAATAATCTCTTTTCACATTCCAGGGCAATAAGTTCATGATTTCCTGCTCAGTTTTGGCTTCGGGCAACTGAGTAAAGAGGAACCTCAGATAATGATAGGGTTCATGTCCATTGGCTTTGGCGGTTTCTATAATGGAATAGAGTCGCGCACTGGCTTCAGCACCTTTTACCGTATCAGCGAATAACCAGTTTTT
>Ga0307486_1001741_pt1 | contig 16013 bp, 15 predicted proteins | sample CBIW02metaG_FD_203663 | JGI IMG/M metagenome (GOLD analysis project Ga0307486, IMG submission 203663) | Sea-ice brine microbial communities from Beaufort Sea near Barrow, Alaska, United States - CBIW 0.2 | ecosystem: Environmental > Aquatic > Marine > Coastal | place: USA: Alaska | collected... | reverse complement strand
CATCGCCGTCGCAGCTGGGGCAAGAAGGCCGGACCGCCCGTCCACGACGACCACATCCAACGTGATTTCACCGCCACCAAGCCCGCTCCTCGCCGCTAGCGTTGCGACGATCGCTGGAATCCAAGCACCTTCTCGAACAGTGGAGTCCGCGACAGATCAGTCACCAGTTGCGTCTCGATTTTCCGGGGCAGCCCGACATGCACGTCGTGCACGAAACCATCTATCAGGCTCTGTATTCGCCGAGCCGAACCGGGCGCCGCGGGCGCCTGACCCACCGTCGCACCACAAAACGGCGTTCGAGGTTCTCCGGCCCGCTGCTAGGCGAGCGCCCCGCTGAGGTCGACGGTCGGCTCGTGCCCGGTCATTGGGAGGGGGATCTCGTGTGTGGGGCGTTCAACCGCTCAGCCATGGCAACCCTCGTGGAACGCACCAGCGGCATGCTGTTGCTCGTGCACCTGAACGGTAAGCGCGACGCCACCACCGTGCGTGAACGCGTCGGTCAGGCCATGTCAGCGCTGCCGGCGCACTTGCGGAAGTCACTGACGTGGGACCAGGGGTCGGAAATGGCGGAATATTTGCAGTTCAAGAAAGAAACGGCTATCCCGGTTTACTTCTGCGATCCAGGCAGTCCATGGCAGCGCGGCAGCAACGAGAATACCAATGGCCTCCTGCGCCAGTACTTCCAGCTTGTTGAATAGTCGGTAGGGAGTTTCGGTCTGCAGCCGGGATTCCTCAGATCGTGGCGGGCTTCGCTCGAGTACTTCCTGTCAACCGTTTCTGGTTTGGCTTCCTTGGGGCGTGCGGGCCCGCCGCGATCTTCTGACGGGGTGGTTTGAGAGAGGCTTGAGAACACGTTCCGAAAGCTGGTGTGCCCACCGTCGACACTCATTCATCTGACGGAAGGGCACGTATCATGGTTGAACTCACGATCATTGGAATCGATCCGCACAAAGAATCCTGGACCGCGGTCGCGACCGACCAGCGCAGCAACAGACTCGCTGCGATGCGATACCCGGTCAGCCCGGCCGGGTATCGCAAGCTGCGCCGATTCGCCCTCAAATACTCTGAACCGGTCTGGGCGATCGAGGGTGCTTACGGGCTCGGCGCACCGTTGGCTGCACTGCTGATTGATGATGGGGTGGCGGTCTGGGATGTGCCGGCGAAGCTGGCCGCGCGGGTTCGTCTGCTCTCCACCGGTCACGGCCGTAAGTCCGATCAGGACGACGCCCTGTCCGTTGCTGTGGTTGCCGCGACCTCGACCCGCCTGAGGCCGGTCCAAGCCGATGCCGCATCGATGGAGTTGAAGGTGTTGACCGAGTATCGTGACGATCTGGTGCGCACCCGCACCCAGACCGTGAACCGGTTGCACGCGATCATGAACCTGCTGATCCTTGCCGGCGCACCGCGCCAGTTGAGCGCTGATACCGCGGCAAAGCTCCTGCGGCGAGTCCACTCGGCTGATGAGCTGTCGACGACCAGGCGGATGATCGCTGTCAATCTGATCACCGAGATTCGCCGGCTGGACAAGCGCATCACCGCCGTCACCGAACGCATCACCACCCGGACTGCGGCCACCGGCACGACGTTGACGGTGATCTGCGGGATCGGATCCCTCACGGCGGCACGGTTCCTGGCCCGCACCGCCACCATCCACCGGTTCCCGACCCAGAATCACTTCGCCGCCTATGCCGGCGCTGCGCCCCGGGAAGTGTCCTCCGGAGACGTCATCCGCCATCGGCTCTCTCGTGGCGGGGACCGGCAGTTGAACTACGCACTGCACGTGATCGCGATCACCCAGATCGCCATGAAAGCAGGGCCGGGCCGGGTGTTCTACGACCGGAAACGCCGTGAGGGTAAAACCAAGAAGGAAGCCCTCCGCGCGCTGAAACGGCGCCTTGCCACGGTCGTCTACCGGCGCATGCTCGCTGACGTGGAAACGAAGGCGGTGAGCCCGGCAGGACAATCAGGAACGACATTGATATCCAGCGTGACCGGCTCAAATCCCATCACCGGTTCTTCGGAAAAGTCACTCACCGGACCCACCAGCAACAAGCCTAACCAAACTGCCGCTTGACCAGAGAGGCGCCCCAAAGGCACCAACCTGAACCTGCACAGTCCCGAACGCCTTGCTGAAGTCGCCGCAAAGATCAACGCGCGCCCTCGCGAACCACGCAACTGGGAACCAGCCCAATTGCACTTCGATAGGCTCAAGGAAACAGCCCCCATTTGATCGAGTGATGCGACGTTGGCTAGAAAACACCTTGTGGCCTCGCGGCCATCGGAATCTTGCCTTCTACCATCAGGCAAGCCGGCCCCCGCACGAGGGGCTACGCGCTCAAAGATGCTGAGACACCAACCCATCCCTCGCGCTCAAAGAAACTGAGGCACGTCGGGGGCTACCAGGCGTCTTGTTTGCCCGGTATGGTCTCGCGCATGGCTCGACTGCTGCGCTTTGTGGCGGTTGTAGCCCTCGTGGGGGGGCGCGACCGCATCGTTGACTGCATGCTCAGGTGATCCTGGGCCGATCGTGACGAACTCTCCGTCACCTACCCGGACTTTCGCGACGACGCCGTCGGCCAGTCCGACGCCGACCGTTACTGCGGAAGAGGCGCTGCTCGCGCAGATCCCCGAGGACGCGCGGGGGGAGGACTTCTACTCTGCAAGCCAGTTTGCGAAGTTCTTCATTCGTGAGTACACACGACTCTTTCTTGAGGACGCAAGCGCCGACCTCTACGCAGAACTGAGCAGCGACGAGTGCGTCTACTGCGCGAGTGCCCTGGCCAATGCGCGCGAAACGGCAGAGGCGGGCGCTCACAGCGTCGGCGGTGAGTTTTCGTTGCCAGACGTTTTCGGACGGGGCGGATTGCGGGACGACGGATACACCTACGTGGCGCAGCGGTTCGAGCTTTCTGACGCCACGACGTACGGGCCCGACGGCACGGAACTCGGTGTTGGCCGAGGCGGAACAGGCGACGTGGGCCTCAAGCTCAAGTTCGAGACTGGGTCCTGGCGCGTTTACGCGGTGGAGTTCGAGTTCGATGCCTAGCAACACGTGCAAGACGCGTCTGTGGTTCGCGCTAGTTCCAATGCTCTTGCCTCTTCTCTTCCCAATGATCGGATCTGACACCCGCAACGAGGACGGTGGAGACCATCAAGCGGTGATCGAGGTGAGCGACTCTGAGGCCTCAAGTCAAGGCGCCCCGACATCGTCGGGCGGCGGCCAGGACCGGTGGACCCGCCACGAGATTTGTGAGGGGATGCAGTTCACGTCGCAAGAGGTCTTCGAGGTGGCGATCCCTGACTGCAGCGCGGGCTCTCCCGCGATCACAGCACCGGTGACGTGCCCCGCAAACGAAACGCCGCTGGCCCCTTGGTGGGTGAACCGCTTTGTGGGCGGCGCCTACCGCGGGTGGGAGCTCGCCTCCGGCTACCAGTGCGGTGCGGACCTCTTGTTGGCGCAGGTGGAGCAGGCGTGGGCCACCATGCCGATCGCCCCGAACACCTACGACGTCCAACCCGCAGGCGGGTACGCCATCGCGGAGTTGGGGGTGAACCTCGTCGTCGACACCAACCCGCGCACCATGAACGCGACCCTGATGGGCACCCCCGTGATCATTCGGGCCGTCGCCACCCAGTACACGTGGACCAACACTGACGGCACCACCTGGACGTCCACCCACGCCGGCAGGCCCTACGACCAGGGCGGCACACCCTTCACGTTCCCGCGCAGGCCCGAGCATCGGACCACCTTCACCCTGACGACGACGTGGCGCGGTGAGTTCTCCACCAACGGCGGGGTCACGTGGCGGGACGCCCCCGGCACCGCGAGCACCATGTCAACGAGTACCACGGTGCACGTTTACAACCCCCACACCCACCGGGTGGACTGCGACCTGGACGGCAACTGCGTCAACGGCACCCAAGGCGCCGGCAATCAGAAGACACTCTTCGACCCCGACGGCGACGGCATCGACAACTACTTGATCCCCGACGCCAAGATCGACGCCTACCTGACCGCCCGCGACAACAACGTTGCCTGGACGGACACCGCTCGCAAGAGCACCGACTGAAAAGGATCCCGTAACGCATCCGCTACCAGGCACTTCGTCAGGATCTGACCCGACCGGTCGGCGGCCAAGAGGCGGCTCTTTGGTAGAGCCATGCACCGTGAGTTTCCGGTAGCGGGAGACGGCGGCCATCTCCTGCATTGGTCTTAGCGATCACGTGACCACTTTGGACGTCCCCTTGACAGCGCCGCTCGCCTATGCAAGAGTGCGTTGTCAATGGTCATACCATCAGAACATCTAGCGCAACGCCGCGCGGCGCTGCTCGCTACAAAGGAGTAGATCGAATGAACTTGTTCTCGCTTATGCAGCAGCGCACCGCAACAGGTGGCCCCATCAGGGTTGGAGTCATTGGCGCGGGCAAGTTCGCATCTATGTTCCTCACTCAGGCCGTCGGTAGCGCCAACCTGCATGTGGTGGGCGTCGCCGACATTAACATTCCGAAGGCTCGAGCCGCCATGGCGCGGACGGGTTGGCCAATCGAGCGCTATGCCGCAGCATCGCTCGACGACGCTGCGCGCACGGGTGGAACCGCCATCGTCGACTCAGCCGATGACCTGATCACTCATCCCGACATCGAAGTGATTCTCGAGATCACCGGCAACCCGCTTATCGGCACCTACCACGCGGTCACGGCGATCGACCACGGCAAGCACGTCATCATGGTCAACGTTGAAGCCGACTGCATGGTCGGTCCGTTGTTGCAGCGTCGTGCTCAGGCCGCTGGCGTCATCTACGCGATGGCCTACGGCGATCAGCCGGCGTTGATCTGCGAGCTGGTCGACTGGTGCCGCACGGTCGGCTTCGACGTGGTCGCCGCTGGCAAGGGCACCAAGTATTTGCCCGAGTACAACTACTCCACTCCTGACACCGTCTGGAACTACTACGGCTTCACGGACGAACAGCTCGCCGGTGGCGACTACAACCCGAAGATGTTCAACTCCTTCCTCGACGGCACCAAGTCAGCGATCGAGATGGCGGCCGTGGCCAATGGCACGGGGCTCATCCCGCAGGACGAGGGCCTTCTCTTCCCGCCCGCCAGCAAGGACGACCTGCCTACCGTCTACCGCGAGAACAAATTCCCCGGTGGCAGCCTTACCCGCCGGGGCACGGTGGAGATCGCATCCAGCATGTACCGCGATGGCACTGAGGTTCCCGACAACCTTCGTTGGGGTGTCTACGTCACCTTCGAGGCGACCACCGACTACGCAGTCCAGTGCTTCGCCGAGTACGGCGTGCACACGGATGAGACCGGCCGCTATGGCTCGCTGTACCGCCCGTACCACATGATCGGTCTCGAACTCGGGGTCAGCATCGCGTCTGCTGTGCTGCGCAACGAAGCTACGGGTGCCCCGAACGGATTCCGAGGTGACGTCGTCACGACCGCCAAGAAGGACCTCCGCGCAGGGGACCCCCTTGACGGCGAGGGCGGCTACACAGTGTTTGGCAAGCTCGCGCCCGCCGCGGCCTCATTGAGCCAGAACGCGCTCCCTCTCGGACTCGCGCATGGCGCCAAGTTGATTCGCGACGTCCCCAAGGACCAGACGGTTTCCTGGGCCGATGTCACCGTCGACGATTCGCAGTTTGCCGTGAAGATTCGGCGCGAACTCGAAGCTGAGTTCCGCAGCGAGCAAACATCCCACTGACCGTTCCGTGTCACCCATCGAGTAGTTCTTCGAGCCTTTACCAAGGGAGTCACCATGACAGACAACGCAGAACGAGTGCGTCGCGCACGATCCGGCAGCAGGATGATGCACGGCGGGTTCACCGCAGCGATCCCACTCACCGCGGAGGAGCGTCAGCAGGCTGACGCCATCGTCGACACCCTCATTCCCCCGGAAGAGGACTGGCCCGATGCCGCGTCCCTCGGGATCGCGGACCTGCTCGAGGTATACATCGTGCCCGACGATGAGCCCGTCTCCTTCTACCCCCACTGGCGCCGCGCGGAGTTTAGCGAACTGCTCGCTGCCGTCGGCGGCCCGCTCATCGGTCTAAGCCTGGACGATCGGATCGAGCAACTGAAGGGCATCGAGGCAGACGACGCAGCATTCTTCGCTCGCGTGAGGGACTTCGTCTACTACGTCTACTACGGCCACTCCGCCGTCGTGAAGAAGATCCGCGAAACGACGAAACACGGCGCCGACTACTTGGGCGGCGGGCAGCCAGAAGGCTACAGCGACTCCATCGAGACTTGGGGCGACCGCACCTTCACCACCCGCGGAGCCTTCATCCCGACCGACGCGGTTTTCCGCGCGCTGACCAAAAAGGAGCAAGCATGAGCACCACTCACACCGACGTCTTGGTGATTGGCTCCGGCATGGGCGGAGGTGCCATGACAAAGCGCCTCTCGGATGCTGGCATCAAAGTGATCTGCTTGGAGCAGGGAGATTGGCTCGACCCCAGCAAGGACTATTCGCACGAACTCGACAGCTGGGAGTTGGAGAAGTTGCGTGGCTGGTCGTACAGCCCCAATGACCGGCAACTCAATGAGGACTACCCGATCTCGGGACACATCCGCCCCTACCTCTTCAACGCGGTCGGCGGCAGCACGGTCGCTTATGGCGGACACTGGCCGCGCTACAAGCCGGTCGACTTCCGCAAGGGCACCGAGCACGGCGTCGAGGGAACCATCGACTGGCCCATCTCCTACGAGGAGTTGGCCCCGTACTACGACATCAACGACGCCGAGATGGGCATTTCGGGCGTCGCCGGGGATCCCTCCTACCCGGCGCGCCCGAATGCTCCACGCGACGAGACGACCCGCCCGGGCAAGCTGGGCCTGCGCCTTTCCGAAGGTTTCGATCGGCTCGGCTGGCACTGGTGGCCCAGTGACAACGCGATCATCACCCACGATCGCGACGGCAGGCAGGGCTGCAACGAGTGCGGCCAGTGCCTCAACGGCTGCCCTCGCGGTTCCCTAGGCGGAGTGCACGTCGCGTACTGGCCCAAGGCGCTGCGCAACGGTGCTGAACTGCGAACCGGCGCTCGCGTCGAAAAGATCGAGGTGGAGAACGGTCGGGCAACGGGAGCGGTGTACATCGACCTCGCAACGGGTGACCGTCACCGGGTCACGGCCGACATCGTCGTGCTGTCTGCGAGTGGACTCGGCACCCCGCGCGTCCTGTTGATGTCAGAGCAGCGTGGCTTCCAAAACGGTCTCGCCAACGGCAACGACCTCGTCGGACGTCACCTCATGCATCACAGCTACGCGAACTGTGACGTCTGGTTTGACGACCCCACTGAGGGCTTCAAGGGATCGTTTGGCGCACCGTTCTACTCGCAGGAGTTCTACAACACCGACCCATCCAAGAACTTTGTCAACGGTTTTACGATGCAGGTGGGTCGCTCCTACGGCGCCGCGTTCACGGCGACCGGTTCGCACACCAGGGAGCCGATCGCCTGGGGTCCCGGTCACCGTCGCCGGTTCGACAACGACTTTGGAAACCAGCTGCTGGTGTACGTGTTGGCGGAGGACCTCCCGGTGTACACCAACCGTGTCCGCCTGGACCACTCAAAGACCGACTCTTCGGGCCTTCCTGGCCTGACGGTTGACTTCACCCCCCACCAGAACGACATCGACCTCACCAACTACGGTGTCGAGCGACTGGAGCAGGTCGCCGCGGCGGCCGGGGCGTCCCGCGTGCGCTCCACCGGGCATCAGGACGTCAACCCGGGTTGGCACCTCATGGGAACGGCGCGCATGGGCAACACTCCGGAGGATTCCACCACCAACAAGTGGAACCAGTCGTGGGAGGTCCCGAACCTCTTCATCGTCGACCAGTCATCCCTCACCACGGGTGCGGCGGTCAATCCCACGCCGACGATCGGTGCCCTGTCGGTGCGCGCGGCGGCGTACATCATCGCGCACGGCGACAAGATCCGGAATCAGACCGTCACTCCGTCCAACGCCGACGCTCCCGACCTTGACTTTCGGAACGTGAAGTTCCATGTCTGATCAGCTGACGACGATGCCCCTGCTGCTCGGCGGGCGCTGGACCGACGGCGCGGACAAGGCGACCCTCGATGTCGAGAACCCCGCCAATGAGTCCGTTGCAGGTCGGGTCGCCATCGCGGCGGTCGCCGACGTCGAGACGGCGGTGGCGGATGCCGAACGCGCGCAACCCGCGTGGGCGGCGACTCCAGCGGTCGAGCGAGCCGCGGTCCTGTACCGCCTCGCCGATCTGATCGAACGGGACGCAGAACGTCTGGCCCACATCCTCGTGGCAGAAGCTGGCAAGCCGCTGACCGAGGCGCGTGGAGAGGTCGGGGGAGCCGCCGGATTCTGCCGGTTCTTCGCCGGCATCGTCACGGTTCAAGGCGGCGACCTGCTGCCGTCCCAACGCCCGCACGGGGAGATCTGGCTGCGACGCGAACCCATCGGGGTTGTCGGAGCGATCATTCCCTGGAACTTCCCCTTGGCTCTCACCACGCGGAAGATCGCGCCGGCACTCGCCGCGGGCAACGCCGTGGTCATCAAGCCAGCGGAGATCACGCCGTTGTCGGCGCTCGCGATCGGCGAGCTCGCCATCGAGGCGGGCCTTCCCGCCGGTTTGCTGTCGATCCTGCCCGGTCCGGGTTCGGTCATCGGCTCTGCGATTGTGCGGGCACCGGGTATTGGATTCGTGACGATGACCGGGAGCCTGCGGGCCGGACGGTCGATTCTGCACGATGCCGCAGACAAGATCATTCCCGTCTCGCTCGAGTTGGGGGGAAAGGCGCCGTTCGTGGTGTTCTCCGACGCCAACCTCGATGACGCCGTCGAGTCGGCGGTCGCGACACGCATGATGAACAACGGTCAGGCGTGTGTGTGCAATGAGCGCACCTACGTTCAACAGGACGTCTACCAGGAGTTCGTGGCGCGTTACGCAGCAAAGCTGGAGCAGTTGAAGGTGGGCGACCCCACCGACGAGGCTACCCAGGTGGGGCCGAAGGTCTCTCGCGCGGAGCTCGAGAACGTCGAGCGCATCGTCAATGCGGCGGTCGACGCCGGGGCCAATGTGGTCACGGGCGGCGGGCGCCTGAGTGGCGCCCCGTTCGACAAGGGCTACTGGTATGCACCTACTTTGCTGACGGATCTCGCAGCGGATTCGCCGGTGCTGCGCGAGGAAGTATTTGGCCCGGTCACGCCGATCGTGCCCTTCGCCGACGAGGCGGAGGCGATCCGGATGGCGAACGACACCGACTACGGCCTCAGTGCCTACCTCTATACCGAGGACTTCTCCCGCGTGATGCGCATGACAAGAGCCATCAAGAGTGGCGAGATTTTTGTCAATCGCAGCGGCCCGGAGGAGGTCGGCGGTTTCCACAGTGGCTGGGGCGAGAGCGGGCTCGGTGGCGATGACGGCACCCTGGGGCTCTCCTTGTATTCACGCACCAAGACGGTCTACGCGAGTTGGGGAGAGAGCGCATGACGAGCGAACTGATTGCCACCGGCCTCACCAAGGCATTCGGTGGAAACACGGTGGTACACAACGTCGACATCACCGTCCGACATGGCGAGGTGCTGTGCCTGCTGGGCGAGAACGGCGCCGGCAAGTCCACGATGGCCAAGATGCTGTCGGGAGTGGTGCGGCCGGATTCGGGCACCATGACGCTGGACGGCCGCCCGTACTCACCGCACACGCCCCGCGACGCCATGCAAGACGGCGTGGTGCTCATCCACCAGGAGACCAACCTGGTTCCCAACCTCTCGATTGCCGAGAATGTCTTTCTCGGTCATCAGCCAAAGCGCCGCGGCCGGGTAGACAGGCAGTACATGCGCGAGATCGCCGAGCACAACCTCTTGCGCCTCGGCAGCGACCTCAGCCCCGACACCCTGGTGGGCAGCGTGTCCGTTGCGGCACTCCAGAAGATCGAGATCGCCAAGGCACTCGCTCTTGATGCCAAGTTCCTGCTTCTCGACGAGCCGACGGCGGCACTGGGCTACGAAGACTCGGAGCAGTTGTTCACGGTTGTTGACCAACTTCGGGACGAAGGCGTGGGCCTGGTCTTCATTTCTCACCGCCTCGAGGAGATTGCGCGCATCGGTACGCGCATTGAGGTGATGCGTGACGGCGAGAGCGTCATGAACTGGGATCGCGCCGACGTCGAGCAGGACCGCCTGGTCGAGGCGATGGTGGATCGTCCGGTAGACCGCGTGTTCCCCGAACCCGATCCCCACACGGGCAATGTGGTGCTGAAGGTCGAGGGACTGGGGCGGCGAGGAGTATTTAGCGACGTCTCCTTCGAAGTGCACGAGGGCGAAGTTCTTGGCATCGCTGGTCTGGTGGGCGCGGGGCGCACGGAGGTGGCGCGCACGCTGTTCGGTGCCGAACCATGCGAAACCGGCACCATCTCCCTCGACGGCAAGAAACTCGACATCCGCACGCCAAAGGACGCCATCGACGCAGGAATCGTGCTGGTTCCCGAGGACCGCAAGCACGAAGGACTGCACTTGGGTCAGAGCGTGTCGGAGAACATCGTCAGTGCCTCAAGGAAGTCCGTCACCACTCTTGGGACGCTGCGGCCCAAAAAGATCGCGGCGGCGGTCAAGCGTATGGCCGATTCGCTGCAGCTCAAGGGCCAGCCCGAGCAGCCAGCATCCACGCTTTCCGGCGGTAACCAGCAAAAGGTGGTCATTGCCAAGTGGCTACTCACCAACCCCCGGGTCGTCATCTTTGACGAGCCAACCCGAGGAATCGACGTGGGCGCCAAGGAGGCCGTCTACCAGCTCATTGAAGACCTCGCTCAACGCGGTGCGAGCGTCATCGTCATCTCATCTGAACTCCCGGAGGTGTTGGGAATGTCTCATCGAATAGTGGTTCTCTCTCGCGGCCGGCTCACCGGCACTTTGGCCCGTGCTGAAGCGACGCAGGAACGCGTCATGGCCCTGGCGGTGGCGTCATGACCGTCACCGACCAGAAGTCCGAAGCACCCCAGCCCACAGCCAAGCGTGACGACCGGAGTCTCTTCGACTCCGTGTGGTCTCGGATCCGCGCTTTTGAAGCGATCGGGCCCCTCGTCAGCCTCATCATTCTTGTGGTGCTGCTGAGCTTTCTCTCGCCCTACTTCCTTGAGGTGAACAACCTCTTCAATGTGTTCCAGCAGATCACGGTGCTCGCGATCATTGCGCTCGGAGCAACGATGGTGATCATCTCCGGCGGTATCGATCTGTCGGTCGGCTCGGTGGCCGCCCTGTCAGGAATGATTGCTGGCGTTTCCTTTGGGCAGTGGAACCTCCCCATGGGCGTTGCGCTGGCGCTGTCTATCGTCGTCGGCGCGGTAGCGGGCCTCGCCAACGGTGCGTTGATCGTGTACGGCAAGGTGCCGCCCTTCGTTGCGACCTTGGCAATGCTCTCGGTCGCCCGAGGCCTCACCCTGGTGATCAGTAACGGCCAACCGGTTTCCGGTTTCCCCGACTGGTTCCGGGAGATCGGAACTTTTGACCTGTTCGGCGTGGTGCCTGCAGTCGTCATCGTGGTCGTCCTGCTGTTCGCTGCCGGCTGGTTCTACATGCGGTATCGGCCCGAAGGACGCGACATCTACGCGGTCGGAGGAAGCGAAGAGGTGGCACGTCTCTCCGGCGTCAACGTCGGCAGACTCAAGCTGCGCGTCTACGCCATGGCGGGAACCCTCGCCGCGGTGGGTGGAGTCGTGCTGACTTCGCGCCTGAATTCGGCCCAGCCCACGGCTGGCTCCGGACTCGAGCTCGACGTGATCGCCGCGGTCGTGATTGGCGGCGCCAGCCTCAGCGGCGGCGTCGGCACCGCGATCGGCACGCTGATCGGCGCGCTCATCATCGGCGTGCTGCGCAACGGTCTGAACCTGTTGGACGTCTCGTCGTTCTGGCAGCAGGTGGTCATCGGTCTCGTGATCGCCGCCGCCGTGATGGTCGACACCCTCGGTAGGCGCAACCGCCGACGGTCTGGCGACTGACGAGCCTCAAGTGTTCCGAAAAAAGAAAAGTCCCCAATAGCAAAAGGAGCAAGTAATGAGAAAGATCATCGCAATAGCTGCGGCGGTAGTGACCGCCGTTGGCCTCGCGGGATGTAGTTCGGGTGGAGGAGACTCCGCTTCCGACTCGATGACCATCGGAATTTCGATGTCCACCCTGGAGAACCCGTTCTTTGGAACGGTGAAGGATGGGGCGGTGGCCTACGCCGACTCAAAGGGCATTAAGACGCTGGTGGCCGATGGCCAGAACGACACCCAGAAGCAGCTGAATGACATTCAGGACTTCATCACCAAGGGTGCGGACTACATCATCCTCAACCCGGTGGAGCCTGAGTCCGCCACCGCCATGGTCGAACTCGCGAACGCTGCGAATATCCCCGTCATCACGTTGGATCGCAGTTCGGCTGGAGGAGACGTCGCTTCGCACATCGCATCGGACAACGTCGAAGGCGGACGCCTGATCTGCGACTGGCTGGGCACCAAGCTCGGCGGCGAAGGTCAACTGGCCGTCCTCGAGGGAATCTCGGGCACGTCCCCGGAGCTCGACCGCGACAAGGGGTGCAAGGAGGCGCTGAAGGCCTACCCTGGAATCGTCACCGTGGCGAGCCAGCCAGCGGACTGGGACAAAGAGAAGGGCTACACGGTCACGCAGAATATTCTGCAGGCCAACCCGGATCTGACCGCAGTCTTCGGCCGCAATGACCTTGCCGCTCTGGGCGCTGTCGAGGCGTTGAAGCAGGCAGGCAAATTGCAGGATGTCACGGTTATTTCGTTCGACGGCATCTCTGACGCGCTTGACTCCATCAAGGCGGGCGAGCTCTCCGCGACCGTGGTCCAGGACCCGGTGCTGATGGGCCAGACCGGAGTGGACGCTGCTATCGCCATCAGCAATGGTGAAAGTGTCGACAAGATTCAGAACCTCAAGGTGCGCGTCGCAGATGCGACGAACATCGACGAGTTCCTGAACTAACCTCGAAAAAGGGTGGGATCCGGTCGCAATGAGGGCGACCGGATCCCACCCCTCGAGGGTATCTGACGTATACAAGCGAGGAATTATGTGATGGAAAGCAAGAGCCCACAGTGGCAGGTAGTGGAACGAGTGCGCGCACACGAACAGGTGATGGCGCAGATCGAGCAAAGAATCTTGGCGGGGGAACTTTCCGTGGGGGACCATCTGCCGAACGAACGTGAGCTTTCCGTCCTCTTGGGGGTGTCACGTCCGTCCCTGCGCGAATCCCTGCGCGTGCTTGAAGCCCTCGGCATCGTGGAGATTCGCCGCGGTGGCGAAGGGGGCGCCGTGCTTGTCGGCACGCCCGGACCCGGCTTTGTCAACCTTCTCAAGCTGCAGCTCGCGCTCGGCCAATTCACGGCCACGGATGTGCTGGAGACGCGTATTGCGCTCGAGACGTGGTGTTGCCGTGAGGCCGCCCTCCGTCGTACCGACGAGGATCTCGTCGCGCTCGAAGCCATCCTCGATCGGATGGACGAGCCCGAGATAGACACAGCGAATTTCAACCGATTTGACTCGGAGTTTCACGTACGGATTGCCGAGTCCACGGGCAACACCCTGTCCGCTCATCTCATGCAGGCGCTACGTGTCGCCATCAACCGTCAGATGATCGATGCGTATGCGAGCCTCGTGGACTGGCACGCGACGGCCAAGATTGTTCGTGCGGAGCACAGGACCATTGTGGAGAGTTTGCGTGACTCTGACCCCGACGCCGCATCGCGCCACGTGCACGCCCACATCACCGACTTCTATCGGGCCATGTTGAGCGCCCGCGACAAGGGGTGATCATGAAGACTGTCGTATTGGACGACGATCCCACTGGCACCCAGTCCGCATCCAACGTCGAGGTGCTCTTCACGAGTACGGGCGAACTCATTGCCGATTCACTGCGTCGTGCGGACAGCGTCTATGTGCAAACCAACAGCCGTTCCATGTCCGAGGCCGCCGCGGTGGCGCTGGCCCGCTCGATTCGAGACCACATCGCGCAAGCGTCAGAACTCTTGAATGAGCCCGTGCAAATAGTCCTGCGGGGTGACTCGACGTTGCGCGGCCACGTCTTTGCTGAGACTGCGGTGTTTGAGGATGACAGTTCAGTCATGGTCTTTGTGCCCGCGTTCCCCGCGGGCGGGCGCACCACCGTTGACGGAGTGCACCGCGTCGACATGGATGGAGTGGCCGTACCCGCAGCCGAGACGGAGTATGCCGACGACCCGGTGTTTCCCTTCACCTCGTCGCGTTTGACCGACTACGTGTCTGAGAAGAGCGGCCGAACCGGCGTGGCTGTGGCGCTCGAAGATCTCCGCTCGGGCCGTTTCGCGGCTCTACTCAGCTCAACGCCCGCGGGCTCGGTGGTGGTACCCGACGCGGTGAATGGTGAAGATATCCGCCTGATCGCCGCTGGCATTCGAGCCGCCGCGGATACGGGTGTGCGGGTCGTCGTGCGATGTGCGGCACCCCTTGCTGCGGAGCTGGCCGGCGTCGTCAGCCCCGGCCTGCTTAGCGCACCGCTGTTGACAGAGTCCGTCCCGGTGCTGGTTGTCTGTGGATCCCACACGTCAGGCGCCACCGCGCAACTTGCCCACCTCGAGAAGGCCGGATTCTCCGCGGACTTCGTTGACACCGATGCCGCTCTGTCTGACCCGCAGACCGAGGGTCCACGCGTTGCGTGCGTGGCATCCAGTGCGCTCGCCTCTCGTGATGTTGCCGTCATTGCTTCAGAACGCGAACGCCGAGACGACCACAACACGCTTGATCATGGCGAACGAGTCATGGCCTCTTTGGTGAGTGCAGTACAGAGTCTGTTGCCCAAAGTAGGCTTGGTGATCTCGAAGGGAGGCATCACGTCGGCCGAGATTGCGGCCAATGGAGTGGGCGCCCACTCGGCCTTCGTACTGGGGCAGGTCATGCCTGGTGTCTCGGTGTGGAGACTGCGCGATCGTGCTGACCGAGAACTGTTATACGTCATTGTTCCGGGCAACGTCGGGGGTCCGTCGACCATCACCGACGCCCTCGTAGCGGCCGTGGGGCCGAAAGGATGAGTGAAGCGATGTATCCGGTGATTGTGACTGCCTACTTTGAACCCGCAAGCGGGGAAAAGGACGCGCTTGTCGAGGTGCTCGGTGAGTTCATCCCCCGCGTCCATGCGGAGCAGGGCTGCGAGCTCTATGCCATTCACAATGCTCCCGACGGAAGCATCGTGATGATTGAGAAGTGGACGACATTGGCGGACCTCGAGGCGCACGCCGCAGGGGCCGTCGTCGCCGAACTCAACGTCGCTCTCCAGGACAAACTCGCTGAACCAGTACGTGTTGTCCAGCTTGAGCCCCTGCCTTACGGGGACGCGGCCGGCATCCTCTAGCGAACCGAGCCCCTCCTCGGGACCGCCCGGGCGCTACTGCTGTTGCGCCTCGACGGCTGCCGCTTCGGCGTCCGTCAGCCCGCACTCCCAACCGTCGTACTGCCCGCCAAACTCGTGTGCGATGGCGGTGCAAAGGTCCACGCTGTCGCGCAGAAAGTCGGGGATCAGGGCGCGATCCTTGCGCTCCGCGGTGACCCGCCACGGGTTCGGGGCCTCGGGGTGCTCAAGGAGGAACTCCTCGGGAAGCGGGGCCACGGTGACGGCGAAACCCTCGGCGCGCAATGCGTCGGCCGCTGCCGTGCCAGTCGCCTCCGCGGGAAAGTACGCATAGAAGACTGTGTGCCGGGGAGCCTGGAGGTCGGCGCCCATCTGGGTGAGCGGGCCCAGGATTTGCAGGTCGCGATACCTGATCCCGTCCACCTCCGAGCGCTCGTCGAGCTCGGCTTCGGTCATAGTGCGTTCACGGCGAAAGCGATCCAGGAATCCCATGCCGCAACGTTAGTGGGAAGAACACCTAGGGATTTCGGCCAGCAGCCCACTTTCTACAACCAGATCGATGCCCAGCACGGGACCCGCTACGCAGACCTGACGCAGGAACCCGCTTGGGTCTTTGGCGACGGCATGAGTTACACCACGGTTGAGTACTCCG
>Ga0307486_1001740_pt1 | contig 16021 bp, 17 predicted proteins | sample CBIW02metaG_FD_203663 | JGI IMG/M metagenome (GOLD analysis project Ga0307486, IMG submission 203663) | Sea-ice brine microbial communities from Beaufort Sea near Barrow, Alaska, United States - CBIW 0.2 | ecosystem: Environmental > Aquatic > Marine > Coastal | place: USA: Alaska | collected... | reverse complement strand
CGGTTGAACCAGCAACGAGCAAGTGGGGCATCTTTGCCAGGTTAGCGATGACGAATCCACCACCAACATCTTTACCAACGCCGATGGTCATCGGGTGCGTGGCGTTTGTGGCGGTGCTCGAGCGCAGGACGTCACCGAGGGTGACGATTTCGCGATCTACGTTGGGAATTTCGATGCCGATGGCGCTCTTACCAGGAATGGGTGAGAGGATGCGCACCTCGTTTGAGGCCACCGCGTAGGAGAGGTTCTTGCTAAGGGCTGTTACCCGCTCAACCTTGACGCCCGGTCCGAGTTCAATCTCATACTGGGTGACGGTCGGTCCCCGGGAAAACCCGGTGACACGGGCGTCCACCTGAAACTGGCGCAGCACCTCGGTAATAGATTTGACGACATCGTCGTTGGCGGCCGAGCGCGCCTTGGCAGGTGGACCAGCCGTCAGGGTGGATGCTGCCGGCACAATATACGGAATGGCCGGATGAGGGTCAGTGGAGGCGAGGGGAGGCAATGCCTGCCCTGCGGCATCCACGGCTTGGCTCAATTCGGGAAAGACGTCATCGAACCCCGGCAGCACCTCGGTGGGGCTGGCCGGATCGTCGGAGTGCAAACCCGTGGAGGGATTACCCAGGTCGACCTCGCCGGTGAACCGCTTCACGGCGAGCTCAGCCTTGCGTAAGTCTTCAAGAACCTCGGTGCCGTAGTGATCACGGTCAGGCGAGACGGTGTGATCAGTCACTTCGGGTTCGATGGCACTATCGAAGCCACCCTGCGACGCTGTGCCCTCAAGCAATACGCTGAACGGATCAGCGTCGTCGGAAGTCTCGGACTTTTTCTCGGTAGACAGTGCACTGTCGAAGTCGGGATCTTCCTCGCGCTTGCTGTTATTGCGGCGCCACCACGGCAGAGCCCCCTCTGGTTCCTCGTCGACACCATCCAGCTCCACCTGGGCGGTCTTACCCGGCTTACCACCCTTAGTGCTGGTCGCGGATGCTCGTTCCTCGTCGTGTGTCAACTCAGCACCGAAGAGCCAGGCATAGAGCTCGCGGGAACGCTGCCCAATTCGGTTCGGAGGCGTCTTGGTAATAATAAACAGGCTCAGCAGTAGGAGCAGGATAACCACAATCGTGGCGCCGATCGACGTGGTGAGCGTTATCAGCGGAGCCGCAATCATCCACCCGAAGACTCCGCCGGCCAGAGCAAGGGCCAGCATTCCGTCTTGAGGCTGCGGCTGGGGCCCGAAAATGTGGCAGAGACCGGAAATAGTAACCAGCAGCAGGCTGAGCCCGATGCCGATGCGACCGTTGTCGTGCACTGAACTGGGCCTGCGAAAGAGCCAGACGGAGAACAACAACAAAATGACCGGAAGGGCGAAAGCGACCCGGCCGAACAATCCGCCAAAGCTGTAGGCGTCTAACTGCTGGGCGACGATGTTATTGATCAGGAACCATTCCACAATGGCGCCGGAGATGGCCAATAACACGAGAAAGAAAGGAAGGCCATCGCGGCGTTCATCTTTAGAGAGTTTTTCGGGACCGAGGGCACGCGCGGCGCCACCGGTGAGGTGTGCCAAGCCCATCCAGGCACGGGCACCCAGACTGGGTTTCACGTCGACGGCGGCAAATTTAACGGTCTTCTGCGCTGCGGTGCCACCGGCTGCTCGAGGTCCGGGTTTGCGCGCCTGAGCGCCCTTCGATGCCGGGGTGCGGGATCGCCCGGTCGACTTAGTGCTCGTAGCCATGAAATAACGCTACCAAGCACTGGAGACATTCTTTCGACCCCACGCCTAGAAGCTGCTCGGCTCTAAGGCGCACACCCAGCGGTGGCTCCGCGCGATTTAGTAACGGATGGCGTCGATCACCTTGACGCGCACCGCGACCAGGGCCGGAACGAGCCCCGCCAGAGCCCCGACAACCGTCGCACAGACTAAGCCGATGACGGCCGCTTCAACCGGAAACGGTGGAAAATCGGTGACCTGCCCCTGACTGATGAAATCTTCCACGAAAGGACTCTTCACGATGAGTACGGCTGCGATCACGCCAACGATGCCCGCGACGACGGTGGCCACGACGCTTTCCATCATGACAGAAAAGAACACTCGGCCCGCCGTCGCCCCAAAGCTGCGCCGAATTCCGATCTCCCGAATGCGCTGTTTGAGAGTGACCAAGGCGATATTGACCAGCCCAAGGGCGCCCAGAAGCAGCACCAGGCCGGCGATGGCACCGACCGTAAGTTTAAGGGAGAGATACGGATCGCCTTCTTGGTAAGCCGCGTAGTCCTGTCGGTTTACCTGAACAGATGCGGCACTCCCGAGTGCACCCTGTACGTCACGTTGTAGCGCGGTCACCAACTGCTCGGACACGTCCACGGGCACCCAGAGCTCGTAAGATGGCGGTCCGAACTGCAGATTCGGATCGGTAACGACCGGGGTCACGGCGGTGAGGGCGTCGGCAAGCATATACATCGCCGGATCGGTCTCCCAGGACAACGCAGGATAGACGCCGGTAACGACGACCGTCGTAGATTGTTCTCCGACCAGGCTGACGGTTGGATGCGTGCGGAGGTCCGGACGGCCGAGGCGGTCCCAGAAAACGGAGTTAATCACGACGGCCGGGGCGAGTCTGGCCTCGTCTTTCGGAGTAAACCAGGCGCCCTTCTCAAGGACGATGCGATGCATGGTGGCATACGGTGGGTCCACACCGGTGGTCTGCACAGGCACGGCGCCATCAACGAACTGGACAATTTGACTGGTATTTACGACCCGACTGCCGTAATCAATCTGGTACCGGTCCAGCGCGGTGCGCCAGATTTCAGGCATTCCTGCGGGAGTCGACCCGTCGTTCATCGACGCGGACATGTAGAGACTCGCGGGCCTTCCACCCGATCGTTCACTTTGTTCCAGGGTCGCCTGCTGGGCGACCGCGCCGAGCGCAACCACCGTGGTGATCGCACAGACGGCGACCGCCACCCCGATCAGTGAGAGCATGACCCGAGTCTTGTGAATGCGTACTTCTTGCCAGGCCTCGGTGACGGCTCCGACCACGTTGCTCGCGAAACGTTTCATGCCGGCACCCCCGCGGTGGCTTCTAAGACACCAAGGTCAAGGCGAAAGTGCCGAGTAGCTCGAGCGGCGATTGCCGGATCATGGGTAATGGTGACCAGGGCGGCACCGGATTCGTTGGCAACTTCGTCAATAAGGTCCATGACGGTTTCGCCGGTTTCGAGGTCCAAGGCACCGGTGGGTTCGTCGGCGAGAATAAGTCGGGGCCCACGCACCAGGGAGCGGGCAATGGCCACGCGCTGTTGTTCACCGCCGCTCAACCTGTCGGGTAGGGAACTGAGACGGTCACCGAGTCCGACCCGTTCGAGCATTTCTGTGGCGATGCGGGCGCGCTGCCAGAACTGACGGCCTTCGGCATATAGCAACGGAGTCATCACGTTTTCAAGGGCAGTACGCCCCTGAAGCAGATTGAACTGTTGAAAGATGAAGCCAACTTCTTTGCCACGCAGTCGGTCGCGAGCACCGGAGGACAATGATTGCACCGGACGGTCATCAAAAAGCATGGTGCCGCTCGTGGGGTTATCCAGCAAACCGAGCAGATTGAGCAGGGTGGTCTTGCCGGACCCCGACCGACCGACGATCGATACGCGGTCCCCCACTGTTACCTCGAGGTCAACACCGGAAAGGATAGTGAGCGCTGGTGCATCGATGAGCTGTACGGTGCGGGTCACACCCGCCAGGTGCAGCAGGGTCACCTCGAAATTCCCGAACTTACCATGCCGCCGTCGAAGCAGATTTCGCTGCCATCAGGCTGCAGATCGCATCCGCCGAGGCCGGGGGCTACAGCACCCGGCACAAATTGGTTGACCAGATCACCTTCGACGAGCCCACCAACAACCTGCACATTGACACCATCGGTCATTCCCAGGGTGACCGGGCGCTCCTCGGTCCCGCCGTCAGGTAAAACAAACCACACGACACCCGTTTCGGCTGAGCCCTTCACTGCGGTGGTGGGCACCACCAGCACGTTTTCAACCAGACCAGCGGCGATGGTTATCTGCGCGGCCAACCCGGAGAAGACGGTAACCTCGGCCGGAATGGCGCACGTGAGAGTGGTACCAGTGCCCGTCTCACCGCCCGTGCCAGAGTCAGCGCCCGACCCCGCACCGGCCAACGGCGAAGTGATTGCGAGCCCGGTGCAGGTGAACGGTGCCGGACCATTTTCAATAGCAACGGATGCCTCAGCCGGCTTGGTCAGCAGACGATACTGTTGCGCAGGGCTGAGCGAGCCGCTTACCGAGAAACTCGGCGGGGCCACCTGTCCGGTGGTGTCTCCCACGGCTACACCCTGGCCGGGGATCACACTAAGCGAACTGAGAATACCGCTGATCGGGGCAAGCACCTTGGCAAAGGTGACCGCGGGTTTGGGTTGCGTAATGGTGACGTTGCCGTCGGCATCCGTTGTTTCGACAGGATCCTTAATCGTCTCAACGCGTATATCGTAAATTTTGTCGTCTTTGTTCACTGACTGGCCCGACGCGATGAAGATCTCGTCCACGGTGCCGACGGCGTTTGCCTTGACCGCGACCGCCGGGTCGGCGCTGACCGTGCCCGGCAGGGTCACGTCATTGCTGATGGTGCCAAGTGTCACGGGAATCTGAGGTTCGACCACGACGCCGGTAGGTTCGGCGGGGTTGCTCTCAATGGCGTTATCGGGGTAGAACGCCATTTTAATGAGGGCCACCGCGATGGCGGCGATAAGAATAAGACGAAAAATCGGAAATACCCATTTGCGCGCAACGTTCACGAAGCTCCCCAGACAGCTGGCCCCACCTGGGCCATGCTCGATGGCCCGATCCTAGCGTTAGGCGAGCGGATGCGCTCGCGGGAACCCTCGTCCCTCGAACACGCAACGAGCACAGTCCTGCACAGGATTGTCACCCGCGCATTGTGTCCTGACCCCCGGATGGGTGTGGTCCCTTCGTTGGCAAGGGAATTGTGGATTACCTTGGATGGAGATCACCGAGGCTAAATTCTGGCTCAAGGGCGTCGTGGTTGCTACGGTCGAAGGATTGCTGCTCCTCGCTCTGACGCCCAACGCGGAGAGCGCCACCGCAGCAAGCACTACCATCGTGCCGCTAAGTCCTCACGCGCACGGTCTCTCAGACAACGTGGAATCGACCTACTCCGCAGACCCCCTGGTGGCGCCTCGGTCGGCACGGAGTATCCGGCTTCTTCTGGCAGACGCCACGCTCATTCTGGACATCGCTACTTATCGCGTTTTTGGTCAGGACTTTGAGTCGCGCGGCACAGCAGCGCTCGAGACGACTTCATACAGTGTCGTTATTGCCTTACCCTACGATTTTTTGAAGTACAGACCGGCCATTCGCCCATTCGCTCAGATTCACCCGTCGCCGAGTATGACGGGATCAAATTGCAGGCATCTGGCCCAGCGACGGGTCCCGTTCCTTCCAAAGAATACGATCTCGGCTTCTATGTCGGCGAGGGCGAGGGCCGAAGTGGCACGTCGGCGAACCTCACTTTTCAAGCGGCACCAGCGAGCTCAGCTACGTCCGCCGCCCTGGATCTGTCCCTCGCTGCGGGTGAAGACTGGCAATTCGGAGACGACCGGTCATATTCTCATGGGGAATTCACCTGGGTGCCGCACATGCAGGAGGTATCTGCCGGTGACACGATCACCCTAATCGGGCCTCCTAGACACTGGAACACGAACCTTCGTGGCGCAGGTCAGCTCAAGCGCATGGGTGTGGTCGGCAAATGAAGTCGCGCACCACAACCTGCTATCCCTGCCGAGCGTGGTGCCGCGGGGCGGAAGCCGCCTGACGATCACAATTCCGGAAGCCATCGAACGTTATAATCACAGCGCTCCGCCACGAATTGAGATTCAAACCAACAGCGGCCCGGAAGATGAGAATGCGGTGATGCCGTATGTGCCGATTCACATCCCGTACAACTTGACGCCACCCGAAGTTCCCAACGTTGACTGGGTATCCCCCGGCAACGGTGCTGTAACACTCGCTTGGGCGCTACCGGAAGCAGGTGGGAAGGTGGATACCTACCGAATTCAACCGTTCTCCGGTGACACTATTGTGAACACGCAGGAGGTGACCGGCTTATTCGACCAAGTGACGGTGCCCGGACTTATCAACGGGCAGCCGTATAGTTTTGACGTAACGGTATGAACTTAGCGGCATCCAGCGCGCCGTCGGCCCGCATGGCGATCTTCACTCCACGAACAGAATTCTTTCCGCCAACGATCCTGCGCACTGTTCCCGTGAATGACGCGCGTTCCATCAGTCAGACTGCAGGCATCACCGCAGTCTTTAGCGAGCCGGCCACCAAGGCTTCTGGCACTTCCGTCTCCCTGCACCTCAGGGACAGCATGGTTGCGGCAACGGTCATCTATAACACCGCGACAAAGACGGCGGTCCTCGACCCTGTGTCGATGCTCCTAGCGGATCGTGTCTACACGATGAGAGTCGATGACGTTCTTGACGCTGTCGGAAACCAGCTTGTTGCCACGACGTGGTTTTTCAGTACCGGCCCCGCTCTCACCGTCGTGAAGGCTACCCCAGCAAACGGCTCCACGAAAGTGCGGCGTAACGACACAGCCATCATCACTATGAGCGAGACGATCACGGGCTACGGGCTACGGGCTACGGGCTACGGGCTACGGGCTACGGGCTACGGGCTACGGGCCAACGACGGTCCGCCTGACTAAGGCATCCACCGGCTCCATCATCCCGGCAGCTGTGTCATTCAACTCAACGTCCAAAGTGTTATCAATCAAGCTTTCATCCGCGCTATCGGCGACCACAAAGTACATCGTCAAGTTCACGGGAGGTTCCGCTGCCGTGCGCGATCTGGCTGGTAACCCGGTCCGCACGAAGAGTTGGAGCTTCACAACAGAAAGCAGCCTATGATGCGCCGTGCGGCATGATTCCGCCGCGTCGGATCCATGCTACTCCTGAACGTGCCTAACGAGTGGTGCCGGCGACCTTGGGCAATGACCCACCAGCGGCCGCATTGCGGTCTGGACGGAAGTTGGAGAAGTCGACTCCGGGAATGTTCTTGACCAAGGAAAGTTCGTCTTCAATTTGGGCAGCTTCGGAGTCTTCCGGACCTACCAGGGGTAGACGAACCCTCGGGCTGTCGATTCGGCCGAGGCCGTGCAAAACATACTTGACTGCCACGGTACCGGGAACGTGCGTCATCATGGCACGCACAAGTGGTTCCAATTGCTGATGGGCTGAAGTTGCCACCCTGAGGTCACCGCGATTGACCGCGTCGACCATGTGGCGATAAGGGGTAGCGGTTATATTGGCGGTGACGCCAATGAGGCCGGTCGCACCAATAGAGAGGTGGGCCAACACGTTGGGGTCGTCGCCGGAGAAGTACATGAGGTCGGTCTGGTTGAGCACGCGGCTGGCCTCGGCAAAGTCGCCCTTAGCGTCTTTAATGGCCAGAATATTGGGATGTTTTGCCGCACGTAAAATGGTCTCGTAGGCGATCTGAACGCCGGTACGGCCCGGAATATCGTACAGAATAACCGGCAAATCCGTTGCGTCGGCGATCATACGAAAGTGCGTCAGTATGCCCGCCTGGGTTGGCTTGTTGTAGTACGGCGTGACAATCATGTTGCCATCGGCGCCAGCTTTCTCGCTCTGGCGAGCCAATTGCATAGCGTGGGCAGTTTCGTTGGAACCTCCGCCAGTAATAATTTTGGCGCGACCGTCAGCCACCGACTTGCCGACCTCGACCAAACGTATCTTCTCTGGGTCGGTCAGAGTGCTGGTCTCTCCAGTGGTGCCCGTGACCACGATGCCGTCGGCGCCGGCGTTGATGACGTCGTCGATGTGCTTTTCCACCCCTGCCCAGTCCACTTCGCCATCAAAGGTAAAAGGGGTGACCAAGGCGACGAGCACTTGGCCGAAGGGATTCGTAGAGGTAGACACGAGGTACAGGCTATCGTCTCCTGCATCCCCGAACCGCTGCAGCCAGGCAGCGGCTACCGCTGCGGTTACGGGGAGACTCGACCGTTTTTGTTAAAGGCGGCGTGGGTAAGCGGCATGAGCTTCTCGAAGTGGGCTTCCATCTGTTCGGCGCACATCTCAATTTCACGCTGCGGGAACGACGGAAACGAGGAGTCCTCCCGCTTGGTGCGCAAGCTAAGAAAATTCATGAGCGAGCGTGCATTGAGCGTCACGTACATGGACGAGTAGATGTTCAGAGGCAACACGATGCGCGCCACTTCACGGGCGACGCCAGCTTCGAGCATGCGCTGATAGGCCTCGTAGGCGTGGATCGCAGCGGCGCGAGTCTGCTGTTGAACGAGTGCAGTCTGTTCGGCCGACCCTGGCAGAAAGTCGTAAGCGCCCGGTTTGCCGACCTGCACAAGATTGCGCTGCTCAGACGGAACGTAGAACACAGGGTTCAGCTCCCGGTAGCGCCCCGACTCTTCGTTGTACGATGCAATGCGATGGCGCATGAACTCGCGAAACACGAAGATGGGCGCTCGAACGTAAAACGTCAGCGAATTGTGTTCGAACGGCGACCCGTGACGGTCTCTCATGAGGTAATTGATCAGTCCGCGGTCGCGTTTCTCGTCGGTTTCGCTCTCGGAGCCATCGAGCTGGCTCTCAGCCAGCGTTTGCTCCCCCAGCGTCGATACCCGCGCCGCGAACAATACGTCGGAGTCGTGCGCGCTGGAGCGCACCAACTCCACGGTCATCTCAGATCGAAACTCAATTTCAGCCACTGCCTCAGGTTAGCTGCTCTGTCCATCACCGCTCGCGGGATGGCCGCTAACGCTTTCCCGGGCGTGTCGGCTGCCTTACAGAGGATTCCCAGACGAGACTGGCTCGCCGGGCCGATCGGACGGTTAGGGTGGAGTCCAATGACCTGGAGGTAAAACCATGCCCACGACGCTCACCAGTGAAGCAACCACTGTCTGGAACGGCGATCTGCCGACCGGCTCCGGCACCGTCACCCTCGATTCTTCTCATGCCGCTGAATTTTCGGTGAACTGGAAGGCCCGCGCGGAAGGTGTCTCGAATACAACCAACCCCGAGGAACTCCTCGGCGCTGCCCATGCCGCTTGCTTCTCAATGGCACTCGCCAACGCGTTAGGCACTGCTGGCCACACGCCGGAAAACATCCAGACCACTGCAGCCGTCACGTTCGCCGCCGGCACCGGAGTCATTGGCAGTCACCTACTCGTCAGTGCCAAGGTTCCGGGCCTGACCGAAGCTGAATTTGAAGTCTTCGCTCAGGACGCCAAGGAGAATTGCCCGATCTCGAAAGCTCTCTCCGGCATCCCCATCACCATCGAGGCTGAACTGGCCTAGGGCAAAACCGTGCGCGTTTTAATTGCGGGAGCTTCCGGCCTCATCGGTCGGGAGCTCAGCCGCCAATTGGATGCCGCCGGTCACGCACCGGTGCGCCTGGTACGGCGCGAAGCCCTCGGAAAGAACGAGATTCGGTGGGATCCCGCCGCCCAAGTTCTCGACGCGCGCGTGCTCGATGACGTTGATGCGGTCGTCAACCTGTCGGGAGCTTCCTTGGCCCATTTGCCTTGGACGTCCGGGTATCGGACGGAGATTCTCCAATCCCGCCTGTCGGCAACCCGCACCCTGAACGACGCCTTGGGACGGTCAACCACACCACCAACGGTGCTGCTGAACGGATCGGCAGTCGGTGTCTATGGCGATCGACCCGGGGAGATTTTGACCGAAACGTCCACTTCCGGAACCGATTTCTTGGCCGACGTGGTCACCCAGTGGGAGGCAGCCGCGTCACTCGCTCCTCAGCCGACGCGGGTCGTGATGCTGCGCACCGGGCTGGTACTGGCCAAAGGCGGGGCGCTGAAACCAGTGATTCCCCTCGCTAAGCTCGGCCTCGCCGGCCCCCTCGGCGCGGGAACACAACACTGGGCCTGGGTGAGCCTGCACGACGAGGCTGCCGCCATAGTTCACCTGTTGACGTCGACTCTTTCTGGTCCGGTCAATCTGGTCGGTCCCTCCCCGGCTACGTCTAACGACATCATCCGCGGGCTCGCTCAAGCACTAAATCGCCCCTTCGTGCTCCCCGTTCCTGCAGCGATCCTTACTCTTCTATTGCAAGACGCGGCGCGCCAGCTGCTACTCGCTGATCAACAGGTCAGCGCGCAGAAGTTGCTGGATGACGGGTTCGAGTTTGCCCACCGAACGCCTGCGACTGCCATCGCTTGGATGTTGCGCCAACCGTAGCGGCCTAGCTATGACGACGGCGCGGATCGTTCGAGTGCGATGGCCGTGCGGATGGCGCCTCTGGCGCGCTTGCGGTCGCCAGAAGCGTCGTATGCCAGACCGAGTCGAAGCCACGCGTGCCAGTTGTCGGGCTCTGCTTCCACTTCGGCCTGCGCGGCCGGAAACTGCGCGTCGGCCGCTTCTCGGTAGGGACGGCCGCTCGGGCGCGTGGGCAGAACATTCGCAGTCAGCCCACCTAGGTCGTCGAGCCGTCGCACTAACCGCTCAGAGCGGATGCCGAACGCGACCTCTCGTGCCAAAGCCCAGAAGCCGATCAGCGGCAGAATGAGAAGGGCGAGCCCGATGGCGATTCCTACCGGCTCACCGCTTTGAATGAATGCCACGGCGCGAACCCCCGCTAGGACGAGGTAAACGGCGAGCAGCACTGCCATGAAAGCAACAGCAATCTTGCCTTTCATCGTATAGTTCCTGACTCGGCGGTAGCCGCCGAACCGAATCCCAAGTCAACGACCTGATCGAGACCAACCGTGACCCCCGTGGCCGTGCGCACCGCCTCCAGAGCCAGCAAGATACCGCTCTCATAAGCGCTGGGCGACAGCGTGTTGTGGCTGATGGTTAAGGTCTCACCGGTACCGCCCAGCAGAACATCCTGCCGAGCGAGGAGCCCAGACAGCCGAAGACTGTGCACCGGTACGCTTGAGACCTGCTGACCGCGAGCCCTCTGGTCGGTGTGTGGAGCCGATACCGGACCGAGTCCTACCCGTGCGCGACCAATGAGTTCGGCCGTGCGCACTGCCGTGCCCGACGGGGAGTCCACCTTCGAGGGCTGGTGAGCTTCGACGATCTCAATAGAGTCGTAAAACCGCGCAGCGAGAGCCGCGAACGCACTGGCGAGAACGGAACCAATCGAAAAGTTGGGAATTATAATGACGCCGGTGTCGTCGCGGTTGGCTAGTCGCCGGCTGAGAGCATCAATACCGCTCTGGCTCCAGCCGGACGTACCGACAAGAACTCGCAGACCGTGCTCCGTCGCAAAGTCAACAACCGCACGGCTCACATCCGGCCGCGTCAGGTCGACCGCGATCTGGGCCCCAAGCATCTCACTGAGCTCGCTGTGCGAATCGAGCCGGGCCACCACCTCATAACCCTCGGTGCGACCAATCAGGTCAGAAACCAAGCGGCCCATCTTGCCCGTTGCACCAATTATGGCCACCGTCGTTGTCATACACGCCAATCTATCAATTGATCCAGGCACCGGAAAGTGAAGCTGTGATCTTTAGAACATCAACGGTTCCGGGAGCCCAGTGCGAAGTTCGACGGGCAGGTGACCGAGGTCGTTGTGGGTAACGAGTGTCCACGGACGACCGGGCTTCTGCTGCAGCACGGTTAGACCGCAGTGTGCTTGATTGATGCCCACCCACCGCCAATCCGGGGCCCCGAGCACCTCACGCACGAACCATGCGATCACGAAGTTGTGGGTGATCAGTAGATCGTGTCGCTGGCTACGCCGAGGCTGCAGAAACTCCGCGACGGCATCTTCCATCTGGGCCCGACCAGCAGAGATTTCATCGTCGGTGACCGAACCAAAAAAAGGATCGTAGGCCGACGGTGTCTCTACTGCTCGGCCCGAAGGGATGCAGTCGAAAAGAAGTGCCGACGGTTCACTCTTTAGCGCCGGCAACCGTTCCGACATGATGTCGGCCGTTTCGGCGGCCCGCTGCAACGGTGAATGCCACGCATCCGTAAACGGGACTCCGCTCAGGCGGTCGGCTATCAGCAACGCCTGACGTTTCCCGCGGGGAGAGAGCGGGCCGTCATGCAGGCCGTGTTCGGCATCCTGCTGTTCGCCATGGCGAACCAGGTAGATGTATTGGGGCATCATTGTCCATTTCGGAATGTGGAAGTCCGGCGTACCCGAGGGTGCTGAAGCGGGCAACTAGTGGTCAGCGCGGCAAAATGGCAGAGAACGCATCGTCTGCGAGAGCACCCACGGCAGACAGCGATAGCGGGCCACTTGCAAGTTCGACGGCGAGGTTTTGCACGTCGGTCGCCGATACGCGAGCGAGACGCCTGAGGGCCTCGTCGAGGTCGGTGAATTCGCCCAGGGTAATCTCGGAGCGTCCCAGCCGGGACATGCGAGTGTCAGAGTCCTCCAAGGCGAGAGCAGATCCGCCGCTCAACTGACCACTTGCCCGCTTCATTTCATCAGCAGTCACACCGCCATCGGCAAGGCGATGCAACTCACTGAGCATAAGCTCGGCGACTTGGCCAGCTTTGGAGGGCGTGCAGCCCGCGTACATACCGAATAGTCCGGCGTCGGAGTAGCCGGGCGCGAACGAATAGACAGAGTAGGCAAGACCACGCTTTTCTCGTACTTCTTGAAACAGGCGGCTCGACATCCCTCCGCCAAAGATCGAGGTGAGCACGCTCATCGTGACGCGGCGATCATCGGTTGCGAGCAGGCCGGGCATTCCGAGCAACAGATTCGCCTGCTCTAACGGTCGTTTCACAATGGTGAGAGGCAGGCCCTGTCGAATCTGTGCCGGGACGCCGTCGCGGCGACCTACCGGGGTCGCAGGAACGCCCAAGTCCCAGCTTGCTTGTTTGAGCGCACCCGTGACGGCAGCGACGAGCACCTCATGGTCAACGGCTCCGGCGACCGTAACGACCAGGTCTTGCGGTCGATAATTGGCTTGGTAATGCTCCCAGACTGCTTGACGCGTTGCCCCGCGGATGTCGTCGGCGCTGCCGCCGATTGGTCGTCCCAGTGGATGCTTGCCCAGAACGGCCTCGAAAAATCGCTCATTCGCGACATCCGCTGGATCGTCATCTGCCATGGCGAGTTCTTCGAGGATCACTCCTCGCTCGGTTTCAAATTCTTGGGTGTCAATTCTTGAGCAGGTCAGCATGTCGGTGAGAACGTCGATAGCCATGCCAAGATCGCGGTCTTGAACTTTGGCGTAATAGCACGTGTATTCCTTGGCGGTCATGGCATTGTGCTCGCCACCAACAGCGTCAAAGGAGATAGCGATGTCCAGCGCGGAACGCGTTGGTGTGCCCTTGAAAAGAAGGTGCTCGAGAAAGTGCGTGGAGCCAAAGTGCCCGGGCTGCTCATCGCGTGAACCTACGGCAACCCAGTATCCGATGGTGAGGCTGCGTGCCCCCGGAACCTGTTCGCTGAGGATGCGCACACCGCTCGGTAGAACGGTACGCCGTACGAGGGCATCGCCTGCTGCCCGAAACTGGAGTTCGGCCTGGTCTAGGGGAAATTCGACTGCACCGTTCATATCGTTTCCCAGCTTACAAGACGCATTCAAGGCGACCGCCATCGGGGAACAACTCCCCCAACGTACCCCCAGTTAGGCCGGAAGGGCTATCGTCCGCGGTTACCACAGACTGGTCTGTCTAGTCTGTGTTACATTCTTGGAGCGCACCGGGGCAGTGCCCCGAATTTACGCTCGACAAGGGCGGGTGGCGGCCCCAACGAAGGAATCCGGTATGACACTGACCAAAGAAGTTGTTCGGCCGACGACCCACGCTAAGGTGCGTATTCTTGCCACGGCCGACCGTTTGTTTTATACCGAGGGTGTACACACCGTGGGCGTGGACCGCATCATCAGTGAATCCAAGGTCACTAAGGCAACCTTTTATAAGTACTACCGGTCGAAAGACGCGCTCATCGTCGTCTATTTGCAGGGACGAGACCGCCTGGCCCGTGATTTTCTCGCTGGACTTGACGAGCGATTTGATACCCCGGAGCAACGTCTACGCAGCGTTGTGAATGAAATCTCCGCTCAGGTCATTCGCGAAGGTTTTCACGGTTGCCCCTTCATTAACGCCGCAGCCCAATTCACTGACCCGGCACACCCGGTACGGCAGGCTGTGACCGCACACCGTGATTGGTACGGGCGATCGATTGAGGATATGTTCCGCGGTATGGGGCATGCTCGCCCCGGGGACGCTGCTGACGACTTCTTTCTGGCTCGGGATGGCGCTTTTGCCGGTGCCAATTTGGGCGATCCAATCGGCGCCCACACTGCGCTATTGCGCGCCATCCACCGCGTTCTTGCGGAATCGAACGACTGAGCAGAATCCAACGACTAAGTAGAATCGGATGGCTAATAGGCTGATACCCGGTCGAGGTCCATCAGCTCAGTACGACTGAGGCGGATGCGTGCGGCCGCAATCAAGGACTGAACCTGTTCTGCCCGACCTGCGCCAGCCACGGGCGCCACGACATCGGGCCGGGCGAGCAGCCAGGCCAAAGCGATCGACGCGGGGGCAGCATCCTGAGCGGTCGCAATGCGGTCCACCATGGCGAGCACACGGAGCGAGCGACGGTTAAGGTAGGCAGCGGCGAGTTGCCCACGAGCGGTACCGACAGTGGCCGCTTTGGTGCGAAAAGCGCCAGCCAGAAATCCATGGGCGAGGGCAAAGCCGGGCATGAGAGCAAGGTGCTGAGCGCGCGCCACGACGGCGACGTCATTTTCGAGCTCGGCCCGATGAACGAGGTTGTAGGGCGTTTCAGCGGCAACCATCTTGGGGAGACCGATGGCAGAGAGCACCCGAGCTTCCATGAGACGTTCCGCCGAAAAATTTGACGCTCCGAGGTAACGCACTTTGCCAGCATCGATAAGCGCATCCGCGGCGACGAGGCTCTCTTCGAGGGGCACCTTCTTATCGTCGAAGTGAAAGTAGAGCAGGTCCAGGTAATCAGTACCGAGCCTTCCAAGGCTCGCCTCGACAGCGGCCACGATACTGCGCTGGCTCAGCCCCGGATTGTCAAGATTACGACCAACTTTGGTAGCCAGGACGGTGTCGGAACGCGCGCTGCGCGATCGAAGCCACGACCCTATGATGACCTCACTACGACCAGCGGCAAAGCTGTCAGCCGTGTCGAGAAAATTGCCGCCGAGATCGCGGTGTGTGTCCAGGATGGCGAGGGATTCGTCGCCCGTGGCAGTCCAACCAAAAGCATTGCAGCCAAGGGCAAGAGGATGCACTCTGAGGTCGGTGCCCACGATGTTTCGGCGCACCGAATCCGGTCCCGCGATTGCACGGGCGTCATCGGTGTTTGCAGGTTCCCGGCATTGGGCCTCATCAGCAGGGGCTATCCCGTCACGGGAATGATCGTGAGAAGTCCACGTTTCAGACGCACTTACGTCACGAGAAGACACGAGCGCCCGTCGGGTCATCGTGTATTCCTCCCAGTGGTTAATCGTTCAGCGGCGAACGGCAAAAAATTCGCTTGATGATCTGGTCTTGGCCTGACTTTAGACGAGACCGCGGACATTTCCGGGCGGCACGCTAAACCGTTACCAAAACGTACGTCGCTTAGGCTCGCATAACGGTCCGCGCATGATTTGTTAGACTTATGCTTGCGCGAAAATTGGGATGCGTGTGCAGGTGCACACTTGCCCGGGACCGTTGGCTGTCGATTCCTGAGTTCTATCGGCTTGCTTGGCAGCCTGCCCGAATCAGCCGCAAGAAAGCAGCCATGACCTCCCTCGCCCACGTGTCTAATCCCCAGGTACCCCGTGAGGCCACAAGACGCCGCACCTTTGCCGTAATTTCGCACCCCGACGCCGGCAAATCGACCCTGACCGAAGCCCTGCTGCTGCACGCCCGTGCTATTACCTCTGCTGGTGCCACTCATGGCAAGGCCGGTCGCAGTGGCACGGTGTCAGACTGGATGGCCATGGAACAGGCCCGTGGCATCTCGGTAACGAGCGCCGCGATTCAGTTTGACTATCACGAT
>Ga0307486_1001739_pt1 | contig 16026 bp, 9 predicted proteins | sample CBIW02metaG_FD_203663 | JGI IMG/M metagenome (GOLD analysis project Ga0307486, IMG submission 203663) | Sea-ice brine microbial communities from Beaufort Sea near Barrow, Alaska, United States - CBIW 0.2 | ecosystem: Environmental > Aquatic > Marine > Coastal | place: USA: Alaska | collected... | reverse complement strand
GGGGTGGGTAGTTCTAAATATGATTTTACCAGGGATGTTGTTGGGAACTAATTTTATGGAATTCTAAAAATGTTAGATATTTCAATGTTGTATTTAAACCTTAAAATGTAAGGTGTTTGTGGTGTTTCCCTAATGGCAAGATTAAGTTTCTAAATTTGATAACCCTCTAAAGTTATAAAGATTCTGATTAATTTTAAAATATGAAGTTCGTTCTTATCCGGCGGACTCAGGCAAAAAAGTGCTTCCCGGAGTGGAGCGTTTCCGCTCCCCGACTTTTTTTTCTGGATTTGCGGATTAGCGCAACGAAGGGGATCAACTTTTTTTCCTGTGTCCAAGATTTTTTCGACGAAGCGCTTTCCCCGCAATATGGAGCGTCTCTTTTTGGGGGTATCGGGATAAAGGGGAATGTGCTGAGGGGTTGGTAGTTCTAAATATGATTTTACCGGGGATGTGGTTGGGAACAAATTTTATAGAATCATCAAGAAATGTTTGTACCTTTTTGGTGAGCATTTAAAAGACCCACCTCTTCATCATTATTAAACATTTTATTTTTCCCAAAAAAGGGTTGAACTACATTTTAGGAATATGCGGGGGGTTATGTTTGATTTACCTACGGGAAAGCGAGCAGAATTTAGTACTAGCAGAAAAATCAATCCCCAGCTATGAAACAGTAATAATGGAAAAGTGAGGGGTACTTCAGATGAATCGAAGTCAGTCAAGAGATTTCTTAATTATGTTTGATCCTCTCTATTTGATACCCATGATAGATTATTCGGGGAGAACCGTCCTATTTCAGCAAATATTATTAAGGAAAGTTATTTAGGTAAGGGGAGAAACAGTAAATTTTGCTGGAAATTTTTCGGGGTCACAACGATGGAATAGAAAAATTGATATAAAAGGGATTATGCATGCAAGGAACCTATTGAAAATTACCTGAGATTAAGGGGTTATTTCTAAGATATTCCTGTGGAAGATGTGGATCATTAATTCATCACCAGCTTTGAATATTATTTAAAGTCAGAAAAATATTGAACTCATAAAATTACTATCAAGTACATAGCTAATTTTAAAAAGATCATTCGAATTGCTTATGCGAATCGGTGGATAGAGAAGTGATCCATTTTTTTAATGGAAAATAACCTAGAAATCTGCGGAGAGAGAATATTTAAGTTAATTTCCTACACTTAAATAAGGTTTAAAGTAGAGGGTCTGAGTAGCTGTATTATTATAGGTTCGGTTTTAATACAGGCATTATAATTTACAGTCTTCACAAATCTTTCCGAACAAATTAAAAAAAACATAAATAACAAACAAGTAATTGTATTTTATTTATATATTGCACAAACTTTGTTTGAACATAGTAACATATAACCTTAATTCAAAATCTTGATATTAAAAGTAGATCATAAAAGTCCAGTTCCTTTACATTTACAAGTGGAACAACTCTTGCGGAGTTTAATTGAACTTCCAGAATTTCAAAATGGGGCTTTTTTACCGAAAGAAATAGAACTTTCGAAATTGCTTGGAGTATCTAGAAACACAATCAGACAAGCTGCCAATAAATTACAAAACGAAGGCTTGATTATTAGAAAACAAGGAGTTGGAACCAAAATATTAAAAAAAGTTATATCCACTAATTTAAGTGAATGGCATAGCTTTACACAGGAAATGAATTCTAAAGGAATTCCTTTTAAAAACTTAGTTATTGATGTCAAATGGGTAACGGTGGAGGAACATATTGCCGATTTTCTAAATGTACCTCGGGAAGCCAAAATTTTAAAATTGTCTCGACTAAAAGGTAGTGATGAGCCTATGGTGTATTTTGAAAGTTATTTCCAGCCTAGAATAGGATTAACTGGTAAGGAAGATTTTAATAGACCTTTGTATGAAATATTGGAGCAGAATTACCATTGTATTCCGGCAATTTCAAAAGAGAACATAAGAGCTGGCCGAGCAGATAAATTTGCAGGTATTCTTAAGGTTAAAAAAAATGATCCCATTTTGATAAGAGAGCGATTTGTTTCAGATCCAGGAAATCGTCCTTTGGAATACAATATAGGATATTACAGGAATGATAGGTTCACGTATTCCATAGAAATCAGAAGATAATGTATAGTATAGGAGTAGATATCGGCGGTAGCCACATAACATCTTGTATGTTTGAACATACCAACAAAACTTTAGATAGAAAAACTTTGGTCCACAAAAAAGTAGACACTAAAGCACACAAAAATGTAATAATCGATGACTGGGTTTCTACCATTGCGAAAACGATTGAGTGCTCTGGGAAAAATGTGGAAGGAATTGGAATAGCAATGCCGGGTCCTTTTAATTATTATGAAGGAATCAGTTTGATTTCAGAGGTCAACAAATTTGACGCCTTATATAAAGTAAATATTCGTAAAGAATTAGCTGCGGAATTGAAAATTGAACCCTCAAAAATTAGGTTTATCAATGATGCCTCTGCTTTTTCTATCGCTGAAGCTTTGGTCGGTCATGCCTCTAATTTCCAGAAGGTGGTAGCAATAACACTAGGTACGGGTTTTGGCTCTTCTTTTTTGTACAATGGACTACCAATTATTAATGCCACGAATGTTCCAAAAGGAGGCTTTTTATATAATAAATCTTATCAAGGAAAACCAGCCGATGACATTTTCTCTACTCGAGGAATTCTGAATCACTATAAGGAAATTTCGGGCAAAGCCATCGAAAACGTAAGAGAGTTAACTGAGAGAGCGGCTTACGATAAAAGTGCCTCAGATGTATTCTGTTGGTTTGGTATGGAATTAGGAAAGTTTTTAGCTCCTTATTTGCTTGATTTTGAAGCTGAGATTTTAGTATTAGGTGGAAATATTTCCAAAGCTAACCCCCTTTTTATTCAAGATTTGAAGGAACAAATGCCAAAGACAGAAATTTATATATCCAAATTCGGGGAGGAAGCGGCCATAATTGGAAGTGCCTTATTGCTTGAAGATGATTTTTACAAAAAATTGCTTCCAACCCTTAAATTAATGTAAAAAATTAAAACAATGAATAAGTTGAATTGGAACCATCTTCTGCCTGTACTTCTCTGTTATGTTGTAATGGGTTTTGTGGATATTGTTGGAGTATCGGTGGGTTTTGCACAGAGGGATTTCGAACTTTCTCCAGAACTTGCACAATTAATTCCTTCCATGGTTTTTATTTGGTTTTTCATTCTTTCTATACCGGTGGGTATTTTTCAGAACAATTATGGAAAACGAAAGGTCCTTTTTACAGGAATTTTCTGTACTGGGATAGGCATGTTTGTCCCTTTTATTTATTATTCCTATCCCTCTCTATTGCTTTCCTTTGTCCTTTTAGGTATAGGAAATACAATAATCCAGGTTTCCTCAAACCCTCTTCTACAAGATATCGTAAGGAAAGAAATTTTCTCCAGCTTTATGAGTCTTTCCCAATTCATAAAAGCTATCAGTTCCTTACTAGGACCCTTGATTGTAACATTAGCAGTATTTTCCTTTGGTGATTGGAAATATGTGTTCTTGGTTTATGGTTTCTTCTCCATAATTTCCGGATTTTGGCTTTTATTCACACCTATTTTAGAAACCCGGTCAGAAGTAAAGGCTTCATTTAAAACTTCCGTTCTTCTCCTTAAGAATCCTCTGGTCTTCTCTATGGTTCTTGCTATTTTTCTCATTGTAGGAATCGACGTCGGGATGAATACCAATATCCAAAATTTATTAGTTCAGAAATTTGATATTACATTAGAAAAAGCGACTCTTGGAATAAGTGTTTATTTCTTTGCCTTGATGATAAGTAGGTTAATTGGGGCCCTTGTTCTTTCTCGCTTAGACAATCAGAAATTCCTCTTTTGGTCTTCTCTAATGACAGTTATTTTTCTATTAGCCCTGATTTTTGCACCCTCTGCCACCTATACCATAATGCTTATTTTCCTGGTCGGTTTAAGTTCCGGCAATCTTTTTCCACTGGTTTTCTCTCTGACAGTAAGCAAAATGCCTGAGCGATCTAGTGAAATTTCTGGATTGATGATAATGGCGGTTGTGGGAGGTGCAGTTATTCCTCCCGTGATGGGATTAGTTAATCGGGTTGCGGGAATCTCTTTTAGCTTCGCTGTTCTCCTTATTTGTTCAATTTATATTTTTCTCTCTTATTATTTATTTAAAAAATATCAATCTTGAAATGAAAAAAGTAATTATTATCCTTTTAGTTCTGTCTCTAGTTTCCTGCAGTACTTCTATTTCTTCTGAAAAATCCCGAACAACTACAAGAAGTTCGATCGATTATGTAGATCCAAACATCGGAACTGCTCACAGTCGCTGGTTTTTTTACACCCCTGCCGCAGTACCATTTGGAATGGCCAAACTCGGACCCTCAACGAATGGTAGTTATGGGAATGCAAGTGGTTGGGAAGCTGTAGGGTATGATGGAAGACATACCAGCATTGAAGGTTTCGCCAATCTACATGAATTTCAGATCGGAGGTTTTCTATTCACAGCCATAACAGGAGAATTAAAAACTACTCCTGGATCTTTGGAAGACCCGGATAGCGGATACAGGTCTAGATTTGATAAAAATGAAGAAATAGCAACACCTGGATATTATCGGGTAAAGTTGAAGGATTATAATATCACAGCTGAACTTACTGCTACGAAAAGGGTGGGTTTCCAAAAATACACTTTTCCTGAATCAGAGGAATCTTTTCTTCTTTTTGACATAGGAAATCAATTGGGAGAAAGTGGCAAAGTAAAAGATGCTTCTGTCACTTTTAAGGATAATACTATTGAAGGCTGGGTAATCACTTACCCAGAATATGTTAAGAAATATCAACCTGAAGGTGAAATAAGAATGTACTTTTCTGGGGTAGTGAATAAAACACCCAAAGAAGTAGGAACCTTCAAGGGCGACGAAATCTTTGCAAATACGACACATCTAACCGGGAAAAAAGCCGGATTGTATTTGAAATTTGACACCAATCAAGGCGAAGATATCTTAATAAAAACTGGATTTTCTTATACATCTATTGAAAATGCACAATTAAATTTAGAGACTGAGGCCAAAGATTTGTCTTTTGAAGAGGCTAGGCTCGCGGCCCAAAAGACCTGGTCAAAGGAATTGAATAAAATACAGGTCACCGATACCTCTGATGTGAACAAGACAAAATTTTATACAGGCCTGTATCATTCCTTATTGGGAAGAGGGTTGGCAAACGATGTAAATGGCCAATTCCCTCAAAATGATGGCACTGTAGGTCAAATACCATTGGATGAAGATGGGTCTCCTCAATTTACTTTTTATAATACCGATTCGGTTTGGGGGGCATTTTGGAACCTCACTCAGCTTTGGGCCCTGGTATGGCCTGAATATTATAATGATTTCGTTCAATCACATTTGGCTGTATACAAGAACTCAGGTTGGTTGGGGGATGGATTGGCGAACTCCAAATTTGTTTCTGGAGTAGGTACAAATTTTGTCGGTTTAATTATTGCTTCAGCATATCAAAGTGGTATTCGAGACTATGATGTGGAGCTTGCTTTTCAAGCAGCCTATAATAACGAAGTTAAATACCTGAACCGTGATCCTGGAGCTGGTAAAACTGATTTAGGCCAATTTATAAAAAATGGATATATTGATTACGTGCCGGGTTGGGAAACTAATCCCAAAGGATCAGGTTTTTCCGTATCACATACTTTGGAGTATAGCTACAGCAGTTATGCGGTCGCCCAATTTGCCAAATCCCTTGGCAAAGAGAAAGAGTATAAGGAACTGATGGATTTATCACAAAACTGGAAGAACCTATATGATGAATCCATAGATTTTGTGCGACCAAGAACACCCTCGGGAGAATTCATTGCCGATTTTGATCCTTTTGCTCCTTGGATCGGGTTCCAAGAAGGAAATGCTTGGCAGTATACCTTCTATGTACCCCATACTCCTAAGGTTCTAGTATCAACCATGGGTGAAGAAAAATTTGTAAAACGCTTGGACTCCATTTTCACGATTTCTGAAAAAACGAAGTTTGGGGGGGAGGATATTGATGCCTTTGCAGGTGTCAAATATTTATACAATCAAGGCAATCAGCCTAATTTACATATTTCTTGGCTCTTCAATTTTACAAACCATCCATGGCTAACGCAAAAATGGGTTCGAAGGATCCTTGACGAATTTTATGGAGTAGAAGAAATACATGGATATGGATTTGGGCAGGATGAGGACCAAGGCCAGTTAGGAGCTTGGTATGTAATGTCATCTATGGGATTATTTGACGTAAAAGGATTAGTTGAAACTGAACCTTCCTTCCAGCTTGGAAGTCCACTCTTTAAGGAAATAACTATTAACGTTGGAAAGAATAATACACTCAAAATAAAGACCATAAACAATAGTCCCCAAAATTATTATATACAATCCATAAAATTGGACGGACAGGCCTATAACAAAAGAGATATTTCCTTAAAAAAGTTAAAGGAAGGTGCCGTACTAGAATTTAATATGGGACCAGAGCCTGAACCTGATCTTTTCTGAAAGTAAATATAAATCTAATAACTGCTTTTTAACTATGACTAACATCAACTAAATATGCGACTCAAAAATTTAAAAATTATTACATTGACGATGTTATTGGCTTTCTGTGCGAAATCATTTGCTCAGGAACGGATAATAACCGGAAAAATTACCACGGAGGATGGCCCCTTAATTGGTGCTTCTGTAATTGAAAAAGGAACCAATAACGGCACAATGACCGATTTTGATGGGATTTTCGAACTACATCTCTTGGAAACTAAGAATCCTGTACTGAGGATTACTTTTGTCGGTTTTATTCCGAAACAAATAAATTTGGAAAACGACCAGGATGACATTAATATTCAATTGGAACCCGATTTGAACAAGCTAGAAGATGTGGTGGTCATAGGTTATGGACAAAAGAAAAAAGTGAATCTTACCGGATCCGTTAGCTTGATTAATACAGAAGCCATTGAAGGAAAACCTGTGACCAATGCCTATGAGGCTCTTCAAGGAGAAGCGGCAGGACTGATCATTCAACAGGGCTCCTCGCAACCTGGGGCGGTTCCTCAAATTAACATCCGAGGGATAAGTACAATAAGTGGAAATTCTCCCTTAATCGTAGTTGACGGAGTAATTGGTTCTATGAACAACATCAATCCTAATGACATAAAAAGCATCAGTGTACTAAAGGACGCGGCCTCAGCATCAATTTATGGATCAAGGGCGGCGAATGGAGTCATTTTAATCACAACTAAAATTGGAGTTGAAGGAAAACCCAAATTCTCCTATAATGGAATGTCGGGTATTCAGGAACCGACAAATTTTCCCAAATTTGCTGATTCTTGGGAATATGCCACATTAAGAAACGAAGCCTTGGTAAATTCAGGGATGGCACCTCAATTTACTCCTGAAGAAATCCTAAATTTTCGTGATAATGGGCCAAACAGTAGACAGTATGAAGCCTTATTTAGGGATTATGCTCTTCAGTCTAGTCATAATCTTATGATGAGCGGCTCCGATAATGGAATGAGTTATTTGTTGTCATTGGGCTATATGGATCAGGAAAGCTTATTCAAGGGACCCAGTTATGGCCATCAGCGCTATAATGCTCGGATGAATTTGGAGAAAAAGATTAACGAAAAAATCACTGTAGGTGGACGGATCTCATTTGCCCGAAATGATATCAAGGATCATGCTTGGTGGACAGAATGGATTATTGAACCTACGGTCCGTACACCACCTATTTATCCAATTAAAGATGCCAATGGTAATTACACCTTGTCAAGTGGAAGTAATAGCAATCCTCTGGCGCAACTGGAGAAAGGAGGTTCAAGGAAGGCCCAGAACGACGAACTCCAAGGGAATTTCAGCATTGAATATGAACCCATTCATAACCTTATTTTTCGTGGGGTTTTAGGTGGAAATATTACCAGTAACAAAACTCATGAGTTCCGAAAGGCAATCGAATATGTATATCCCGGTGGTGGCAACAACCAAAATTCGGTGGCTGACAACTATAGTAGGTCCCTTTATTTGAACCCATTCCTAACTGCATCTTACAAAAAAACTTTTGCTGAAAAGCACAACTTTGATATATTAGTGGGTACTTCCTCAGAAAACTACAAGAACGAATTTTTCGGGGTTACCGGATTGGATGTACCCGGAAATGATTATGGAGTCATTAGAAATGTTTCTGAGATCTTACAAAGTGGCACCGACGGATCAGGAAGCGAGTGGTCTTTGCAATCTTTTTTCGGGAGGGTAGGGTATAATTTTGAAGAAAAATATCTTCTTGAAGGGAATATCAGATATGATGCTTCCTCGAGGTTTGCCAAAGAAAACCGTTGGGGAGTATTCCCGTCTATTTCGGGTGGATGGATATTAAGTAAAGAAAGGTTTTTTGAGCCCATATTAAAGTATGTACCCTTCGTCAAAATTAGGGCATCCTGGGGTAAATTGGGTAATCAGGACATTAATGATCTGTATGGCTACCAAAGTTTAGTCGCTTTGGCAGGTAATGCTTATGTATTTAACAATGTAGGAGTGACGGGTGCCTACTATTCCGTTTCCAACCAACGCAGGGTCTGGGAAGTTTCTACTATGAAAAATTTAGGTGTAGATGTTGCATTCTTTAAAAGTAAGCTTAATGTTTCTTTCGATGTATTCCATAATCTTACCGAGGATATCCTGCTGCAATTACCTGTCCCTGCCACCTATGGTTTAGGTCGGCCTATTCAAAATGCAGGTGTTGTTAAGAACCAAGGTTGGGAAGTAAATATCGATTATAAGCTGGTAAGCGGAGATTTTAATCATTCATTTTCCTTTAATTTATCTGACAGTAGGAATGAAGTAGTAGACATTAGAGGACGTGAATTCATTTCGGGTTTTGATGTGCAGACAATTTTGAGAGAGGGTTATCCCATTAATTCATATTATGCTTTAAAGTCCGACGGCTTTTATAATTCTGAGGAAGAGATTGCAAACAGTGCCACCCCCATTTTCGCACCCCAGCCTAAGCCAGGAGACATCAAGTACGTTGATAGAAATAATGATGGACAAATTGATTATGAAAATGACCGTTTTGTTCTTGGTAACTCATTTCCCCGTTACACCTTTGGTGCTACTTATGCCACCAAATGGAAGGGTTTCGATTTCTCCATCTTTTTTCAAGGAGTAGGGAAAAGGAAACAATGGCTACGTGGCGAACTAGTGGAAGCATTCCATAACAACAACGAGGGTCCTGTTTTTGAACGCCATCTTGACCGATGGACCCCACAAAATATGAATTCTTCCTATCCTCGCTTAACTGTAGGGTCGGAATCAGTTAACAATGCCGCGCGATCAGATTTCTATATTTTTGACGCCAAATACCTTAGGATAAAAAACATTCAGATAGGCTATAACCTACCGGAAAGCCTAATGACAACATTGAACTTCAGTAGTGTCAGATTTTACTTGAGCGGATTGAATGTCCTAACCTTTAGTCCCCTTCTTGACAAAGGTGTTGACCCCGAAAACCTAGATGCAAATGGCCGCGTTTATCCTGTATCCAGGGTATTTTCGGCAGGACTCAACATAAACTTCTAAAACCAAAAAAAAATGAAAAAAATTATAATTTTACTGACAGTGATGTTTAGTTTTGGATGCTCATCGGAACTAGATTTAGCACCGATAGACTCATCTAGTGAAGCCACCTTTTGGGAAACGAAAGAAGATGCGCGAATCTTTTTGAATTCCATATATGCCGACTTGTTGAGTGCAGACTCTTATTTATTTTTCAGTGCACTCTCAGATGATGCTTATACCAAGGGAAGGGAAGATTATCGTAATCTTTCCAGCGGCAATTACGGTCCTTCCAATGCTGTTGTCGAGGGCACCTGGGCTTCTCGATTTGAAGGAATAAGAAGAACCAACATCTTCTTGAACAATATAGAGGGTGTGGGAGAGATCTCCGAGGAAGATCGAAAATCCTATTCTGCACAAGCAAGGTTTATCCGGGCATGGCATTACTTTTATCTCACTGAATTATATGGAGATGTTCCTTTGATCACTGATGAAATAAGCATAGAAGAATCCCTGCAATTGCAAAGAGCAGATAAAAATATAGTTTTGGACTTCATTCACCAAGAACTTGAAACGGCTATAAACAATCTCCCATCCGAATATCCTACAGACCAGTTAGGAAGGATAACCAAGGATGCAGCGATTGCTTTTAAATCAAGGGTTTATCTCTATAATCAAGAATACCAAAAAGCTGCTGATTTGGCAGAAACCTTGATTGGAAAACACACGCTTTTCCCAAATTATGGACAACTTTTTAAGACAGCAAACGAGTATAACGAAGAAATCCTTTTAAGCCTACAATATGTGCCTACAGACCGGGAACACAACATCCAGTATTCCCTAGTTCCTCCCAGTTTAGGAGGTTACGCTAATTTTTCCCCGCTTCAAGAATTGGTGAACAGCTATCCCACCATTGACGGCTATGCTATTGACGATCCTGCAGCTAACTTTGACGAGAACAACCCTTATCAAAATCGTGATCCCAGGTTATCAGCATCAATAATTCATGACGAGTATGTTATGACCAGCTATGATGGATCCCAAGTTATTATAGATACCTCACCCGGGGCTGCACCCGATGGATTGAATTATTCTTCCAACTCCACTCCCACTGGTTATTATGTGTCCAAATTCTTTGATCCTGAAGCTAGAAATCAAACAAATTCTGGATTGAACCTCATTTTGATTCGGTATGCGGAAGTACTCCTCAACTATGCTGAAGCGAAAATTGAATTGGGGAATTTCTCTGAACAAGACTGGAATACCACTGTCAAATCCATTCGTGTTAGGGCTGGGCTTATCGGGAAGGCACTTGAATATCCAGGAAATGACAAACAAACCCTTCGGGAAATTGTGAGGAATGAACGACGTGTAGAATTAGCCTTTGAGGCAGGTCACCGTTTCTTTGATATAAGAAGATGGCGAATTGCAGATGAAGTGCTTAACGGTTGGGCTCATGGTATAAGGACAGAGGACGGTGAATATATAAAAGTAAGCCTTCGATCATTTGATCCAGCCAAACATTATTTATGGCCCATACCATTAAGCGAAACAGATATTAATAAAAATTTAACCCAAAATCCTAATTGGTAATGAAAAAATTTATAATACAAACAGCATTTTTAATTGCTGCCACGCTAATATTATTTTCATGTAATGAAGAGGAATATAATTTAGATACAGAAATTATCGAAATAGGATCCTTGGAAAGCCCTGCCATAGATGAAACAGTGAATATCGATACTCAGAATGCCACCTCGGTTCAATTTAGTTGGTCGCCTGCAAAATCAGGTGACGGTGGACTTGTCCTCTACAGCATTCTATTTGACAAGGTGGGAGGAGATTTTTCAGAACCTCTTTTTGTCGCCCCATCAAATAATAATGGAAGCGCAACATCTTATACTATGAGTGCCGCAAGGCTTAATGAAATTGCTGACAAGGGCGGTATCGGGCAATTGGAAACTGGGAACATTATATGGACCGTGGAAGTTTCAAGTGGCTACAATACGGAATTATTTCCCACTAGTTACACCGTAGCGTTAATAAGACCTGAAGGCCTTGCCATTTTTCCGGAATACATGTATGTTTTTGGATCAGCCACTGAAGCCCAAGATTTAGAAAATGGTATAGCTTTTAAGGAAATCCAGAGCAATCTTCCTTATGAGACCATCGAACCTGGCACCTTCGAGTCCATTACAAAATTCACTTCGGGAGAATTCTACATCGCTAGTTCGAACAATTCCGAAAATGCCGTCTATTACTATATAAATGAGGAAGGTAAAATTAGACAAGGTATGGAGCCATCTTCCTTCGAAATGCCTGAAGGGGTATACCGAATCCGCATGGACCTATCGAAAGCCACTATTTCCTATGATGAAATATCCAACATCGAATTATATATCCTTGCCAGTAGTGTCACAAAGGCAGAATTGACCTATGTTGGAAACCATACTTTTGAATCTGTAAATGGTTATTTTGATTTTCTGGTACCCGGAGGACCCGAAGCTCCGTCTTGGTTAGGATGGGAAGAAGAACGATATAAATTCAAATTTATGCTCAACCAGGAAACTCCATCTTATTTAGGTAGTGTTCATAATTCTGATATGAATGCATCCTTGGTTCCAGGATTTGACGCCTATAACGCACGACCAGATGGTGGACAACCCGATTATTATTATAACACCTATTTCTTGGGTCCTGACGCAGAATTCTGGCAAGGAGCCTGGAAATTCCCAAGTAATTTAAACGGAGTATCCTTTACAGTTAGAATGGTTTTTGATCCCTACGCAGATCAATATTATCATGAACTTATAAAGAATTAATCAAATAACGAAAATTATGTATTTTAAAACCTTAGTTTTTATTTTTACGATTTCCATCACAGGATTTATGAGCTGCAATGATAAATCGATAGAAGATCAAATGGTAGAAGCGCCTGATAAGGAAAATAATCCTGATGACAGTTTATCATATAAGGAAAAAGCTAAAGAAACCTATGAAATGATCCAAAGACTATACACTACCGGCGATCTATACAAAGAAAATTATCCTGCACAACAAGGAGAAAATAGGTATAGCTACTTATGGCCTTATGTAGGAATGGTGTCGGCAGGAAATGTTCTATATGAACTTGGTTATGATGAAGCTATCCTCAGAAAAGAATTTTCTGGGCTTGAAGCCTATTATGATGATCGAGAAATCTTGCCTTCTTATCAGGCGTATGTGTTTTCCGAGCAACAATCCGATCATTATTATGATGATGCTTCTATCGTAGTTATGGAACTGATTGATGCTTACCGGTTAACCGAAGATCCATTTTTCCTGAACAGGGCCAAGACCGTGACAGAATTTATAATGTCTGGAGAGGACTCCCGGATGGGGGGCGGCCTCTACTGGCTTGAAAGTGTTTCAAAAGATTGTACAGATGGATCAAATTGTTTGAAAGCTGCTAACACCAGTGCGTATGCAGCTTATGTAACAAGTGAAATGTACAAAATTACTGATGACCAAAAATATCTAGATTTTGCGAAGAGGGTTTATGACTGGACCTACAATACTTTAAGAGATCATTCAGATAATCTTTACTGGAACGACATTAGTATTGCAACGGGACAAATTTCTATACCCAAATGGACCTACAACGCAGGAATGATGATAATGTCTGGTGTTAGCCTTTACGAAGTTACAGGTGAAGAACATTATAAGACAGAAGCTATATCAACTGCGCGGTCTTCATTTTCCAATTATACCAATGTTGTAAATGATCAGCTTTTCTTTCCGACCCATGACTCTTGGTTCAATGTTGAACTAATGACAGCCTTTATTGCGCTTTCTAAATACGATTCCACCTCAAAGAGTTACGTAGAGGTCTTTATCAAAAACGCTGATTATGCCTGGAATAATGCAAGAAATTCAGAAGGACAATTCTATGAAGACTGGACTGGAAATAGTCAAGGTAGGTACTTCTGGTTGCTGCACCAGGCGGCCCTTGTAGAAGCCTTTGGAAGGATCGCTATTTTCAAAAATGAAACCTGAATTCTGTTACCGGAGTCCAAATAATAAAAATTAGGCTGACATGGCTTGGGTCGCTCATAGAAAAATTATAAAGCCTAATGACCAGATTTTTTCTCTTGTTATTATGTAATACCAAATAACCCCTTGTTTTATACCTAAGGAACAAAATATAAAATTTAAAGAAAAAAATAAGCATGATCGAATTAAAAAGAACCAGAGAGACAAGTCAATTTGAATTGCCTATAATTAAAACTGAATCACCCAGCAAATATGATATATACCCAACTCATGAAATAGGAAATGATTTGATCTATCAGGGCTACAATTCTTTAGTTAACGTTCTGGCTTCCTCTAAAATCGTCAAAATTGACGGATATATTGGTATAAGATTCGGTGATATTAAAGAAAATTTGAATGCGGCCTTCTTGAATATTGGTATTCACCCGATTTGGATCAATGTTGAATTAGCTTTAAAAGAAGAAAAGGAAATTGATGAACTGATCGCTCCTTTTCTAGGAGGGAACGACCCTGTTTTTGGAAAATTGTGTGACTTAGGAATTAAAGATTTTTACCAAAAAGAGAAGCTAGTTGCCCTAAGCCAGGAAACTTCTAACTCCCCAATAATATTTTATGGGATTGGCTCAGAACTTGTTCCTAGGGAAGGAAAAACGGTGTTTTTCGAGATAAGCAAAAATGAAATTCAGTATAGATCAAGGGCAGGTTCTATTTTAAACCTTGGGGCTACTATCCCTGGAAATCCTCAAAACATGTACAAAAGATTCTATTTTGTGGATTGGCCCGTTCTAAACAATCATAAAAAAAATCTCATTCAGAAAATAGATTTTCTTGTTGACGCTCAAAGAGCAGAAGATATTACCTGGACAAGAGGAAATGTTTGGAGGAAAAGTATAGAATCAATAATTAATACACCAATAAGAGTAAGACCGTGGTTTTCACCTGGAGCTTGGGGAGGGCAATGGTTGAAGGATAAGATAGACGGTTTGGCTGACAACGTTGTTAATTACGCCTGGTCCTTTGAACTTATTGTCCCTGAGAACGGAGTAATTTTCAAAAGTTCTGGTTATATGCTTGAGTTCTCTTTTGATTTCTTGATGTTCCATGCTGGAGAAGAAATGTTGGGGAAAGATTTTTCGACCTACAAATATGAATTCCCTATTCGATTTGATTTTTTAGATACTGTTGAAGGCGGAAATTTAAGTATTCAATGTCATCCCCAGAAAGAATATATGAAAAAGTATTTTGGAGAAAACATTACACAAGAAGAAACTTATTATATTCTGGACAAAAAAGAAGGGGCCCGTGTTTACCTTGGCTTTCAAAAGGATATTACTGAAACCCAATTTCGTGAGGCTCTCAAAACTAGTTCAAGGGAGAGCACAGAAATTGAAATCAATCAATATGTTCAGGAATTTGAATCGCAAAAACACGGGTTATATCTTATTCCTCCTGGAACAATTCACAGCGCTGGAAAAAATAATTTAATTTTGGAGATAAGTTCGACTCCCTATATCTATACGTTTAAAATGTATGATTGGTTGCGACTTGATTTAGATGGTAAACCTAGACCCTTAAACATAGATCGAGGAATGGACAATCTCGTTTTTGATCGAGCAGGAGCCAAGGTAGAGGAAGAACTTATTTCAAAGCCATTAGAACTCCAGTCTGAAGAACATTGGTCACTAGAGCATCTTCCTACTCATAAAGAGCATTTTTATGATGTTCACCGATATACAGTCATTACATCCGTTACTGTATATACATCTGGGAAAGTTCACGTTTTAAATTTGGTTGAAGGTGACGCAGTTGAAATTATCACTCGTGATCGTTCGGTAATTTATTACTATGCTGAAACTTTCATTATTCCAGCAGCTATCAAGGAATACACCATAAATAATTTAGGCAAAAAACCTATTAAAGTTATAAAAGCTTTTATCAAATAGTTTGAAGTTTTTGAAGTAAGCATTTAATATCATATTTTTAGAATTAATAAAAATGGTAAAAAACGAAAAATTTTAGGGGTCAAAATCTCTGAGCACTATGTTTGTGGGAAATGCGGCCATACAAAAAGTCAGAACTGTAAGGATTTTCAAGAACCTGCAACATTTGCAGTGGTACTGAAGCATCCTATGCAAACACCTTGTTTGACAAAGTAAAGTCTGGAATTCGTAAATCATTTTTTATTCTATAAAAAATAGGCTACAACAGGTTTGGTCCGAATGGTGAATAAACTAATGAGGCGAAGTTATAGCTAGTTGGAGAAACTGTAATAAATAAGGATTGGATATTTACCTATAATATTGGCACCTATATTGGTGCAGGCCTTAAGTTATATCAAGCAATGGGTGAAAATTAATATTTAATTGATGCATTAAAAATAGCACGGTCCATGCTTACAAGTCCTAAATTGACTTCAGAAGGAATCCTTAG
>Ga0307486_1001734_pt1 | contig 16042 bp, 10 predicted proteins | sample CBIW02metaG_FD_203663 | JGI IMG/M metagenome (GOLD analysis project Ga0307486, IMG submission 203663) | Sea-ice brine microbial communities from Beaufort Sea near Barrow, Alaska, United States - CBIW 0.2 | ecosystem: Environmental > Aquatic > Marine > Coastal | place: USA: Alaska | collected... | reverse complement strand
GGGTTTTTACCGAATTCCGTTCAAAATTTACGGGAAAATGCAGTCCGGTACACTTTTTTTGGGGCAGTTTTGACCTTGCGGTTTCCCGTTTCTCCGGCCGGGAAGCGCCGCCGCATCCCGGAGGGACATCTATCCAGTTAATCTTCAAAATCTGGTAAAGCCCTCACTAGTGGCCTAAACCCCCTACTTACACTATGTTCACAACATAATAACTTAATTATTTTCAAAACAGACCAAGTGGAATTAAGGTTAATTCAAATTATGGCGGTACATTTGGCGGTACAATAACACATCAAAATGGGATCAATAACTGTCAAATTACGAAAAGGAAAAGAAACCTCACAGCAAATCTACTTGCATTTCAATTATGGGCACAAGAAGCAATATCGTTTTGCAACCGGTTTAGGCATTAAAAAAATAGAACACTGGAATTTCGATTCCAATACAGTGAAAAATGTAAAAACCGAACCCGAAAGCAACATTATCAATGCAAAACTGGCCGATTTAATTAGAGATTCTTCTAATTTATTAAGGGACCTTGAGAACGGCGAAATTCCCATTGATAATTTATTGATTAAGCAAAAGATAAAGCAGCTTAAAGAGAAAAAGAAAGCTCCCAAAGAAACTCAATATTTTGTTGACCAATACAAATGGTTTGTGGAATATTATAGCAAAAAACCAAGGCCAACTACGCAAAAACCACTTTCCAAAAGCACCTTGAAACCGTATAACAATACTCTTAGAATTGTTGAAGATTTTGAAAAGCACATAGGAATTAAGTTATCTTTCCAACATATTACTTTGACTTTTCATACAGAATTCATTCAATATCTTCAGGAGCAGGCATTTTCAGATAACTATATTGGAACACAAATAAAGAATATTAAAACAGTTATGCATGATGCGTTTGAGCGGGAACTTCATAAATGTCTGGACTATCAAAAATCATCATTCACTAAACCTAAAGAGGAAGTAAATCACATTTATCTGTCCATGGAAGAGATTACCCAAATAAAAAAATTAAACTACACCCGCCAACCTATCATTGACATAGCAAGAGACCTATTTGTAATAGCTGCAGTAACAGGATTAAGAGTATCGGATTATAAAAATCTTACCACTTCAAATATTAAAGAGTACAAAGGCATAAAATACCTGGAAATTCGAACCCAAAAAACTGGAAAAATCGTTCATATACCCCTCCATCCTTTTGTGACGGATATCCTCAAAAAGCGAAACAATGAATTCCCCCGAATGATTCCAGAGCAAAAAATAAATGAAGCCTTAAAAAGTATTGGGCGAAAAGCAAAATTGAATGACGACGTTATTATTGAACGCACAATTGGCGGAGAACTCAAGAAGTTACCTTTTAAGAAGCATGCACTGCTTACCAATCATACCGCAAGGCGAAGTTTTTGTACTAATGCCTACAGGGCTGATATGTCGGTAATAGATATAATGGCCATAAGCGGTCACACCTCCGAAAAAGTCTTTTACAACTACATTAAAGCTTCACCTATGGAGCGTTTGGAAAAGATATCTCAACATGCTTTTTTTAATTGAATGTAAAATACCATTTTCAAATAGCTGGAATCCTTGTGAAAGCTGATATTTTACTTACCAGGAAATGAACAACAAAACCGAAATACTTTTTGAACCAAAATCAATTGCCCGGTAAATCCGTATTAAACACAAATTACCAACCGCCGCCGTTGCAACGGCCAATTACCCTCTCCTGGCTATATATCACTCACAAAAACAGCCTTCGCAATGGCTTCAACCGTAATCAACGGCGCCGTTGCAAATTACCAACCGCCGTTGCAACGGCGAACCCCCAAGTGAAGCAACGGTGAAGCAACCGTGAAGCTTTGTTTGTAAACTCTCACTAGTGTTAATAATTTTAAGTAACTTTCACCTCTAAGGATCTACCTACCGGATCACGTTTTTCACAATACATTTACAATTCCTATAAATGGCAAAAGCAGATATTGATTTTGAAAAAGAACTTTGGGTCGCAGCAAACTAATTAAGATACGCGGTATCAGGAAAAACAAAATTTAAAACAGATATAAATAGACTTTAGAATAAATGGCTAAACAGAAAATAAAGGAAAAAGCGATTGAAGAAACCTTGTGGCAATCTTGCGACAAGTTGAGAGGTTCTGTAGAGCCGGCTGAATACAAACACGTAGTTCTCGGATTGATCTTCCTCAAATTCGCCAGTGATAAATTTGAACAACGCAGAAACGAACTTATTTCTGAAGGAAAAGAAAAATATGTAGAGATGAAAGATTTCTACACCATGAAAAATGTATTTTATTTAGAGGAAATTTCCCGGTGGAATTATATCATCAAAAATGCCAAACAAAATGACATTGCTTTAAAGATTGATACAGCCCTAAATATCATAGAGAAAAATAATCCTGCTTTAAAGGGTGCTTTGCCCGATAATTACTTCTCCCGTTTAGCTTTAGACAAAACAAAGCTCGCTTCACTGCTGGATACAGTCAATGATATTGATACGCTCAAAGATAATGGGCAGGATGTTATCGGGCGGGTGTATGAATATTTCTTAGGGAAGTTTGCACTTAAAGAAAGCAGCGGAAAAGGTAAAGGTGAGTTTTACACACCTAAAACCATCGTAAACCTCATTGCCGAACTCATAGAACCTTACAAAGGAATTATTTATGACCCATGTTGCGGAACGGGCGGGATGTTTGTGCAATCCATAAAATTTATTGAAAGCCACCAGGGCACCAAAAAAGAAGTTTCTATTTACGGACAGGAAAACACGCCAACTACTTACAAACTGGCAAAAATGAACCTGGCTATACGAGGCATTTCTGCCAACCTTGGTGACAAGCACTCAGATACTTTTTCCAATGACCAGCACAAAGATCTGAAGGCAGATTACATCATGGCTAACCCGCCTTTTAACCTGAAAGACTGGAGGGGCGAAAATGAACTTTTGGATGACCCGCGTTGGATGGGCTATGAAGTGCCACCCAAAAGCAACGCCAACTATGGCTGGATCCTGAATATGGTGAGCAAACTTTCTGAAAATGGTGTAGCAGGTTTTATTCTTGCAAATGGAGCGCTTTCTGGCGGTGGTGAGGAATACAAAATACGTAGAAAGTTGATTGAAAATGATTTGGTTGAATCCATAATCATAATTCCCAGAAACACTTTCTACACCACAGATATAAGCGTTACCCTTTGGATTTTGAACAAAAACAAAAAACGACGTATCGATAATTCTAAAGATAAACCTAAAAATTACCGTGACCGTACCGGTGAAATCCTGTTTATGGATTTAAGGCGGTGGGGAAGCGAATATGAGAAAAAATATGTGCAGCTCACTGAAGACGACATACAGGAAGTTGCCAAAAACTACCACAATTGGCATCAAACAAATCACCAAAGCACATACAAGGACATACCTGAATTTTGCAAATCTGCCACTTTTGAAGATTTAAAAACCAATAATTTTTCACTGGTGCCAAGTAAATACATTGAGTTTGTGGATAATGACAGCGGAATTGACTTTGACACCGAAATGAAACGCATACAGCAGGATTTTAAAACCTTGCTACAGGAAGAAAATGACTCGCAAGTACAATTGATAAATGCTTTTAGAACCCTTGGCTATGAGCTTTAAACGATTGGGCGATTACATACAAAAGGGGAACAACCGTAACAAGGATTTGAAGGTTTCAAACCTATTGGGAGTTAATATTTTTAAAAATTTTATGCCTTCTGTTGCCAATCAATCAGGTTTAGATTTATCTAAGTACAAAGTCATTAAAAAAGGACAGTTCGCCACCAATTTAATGCACGTCAATAGAGATGAAGTGTTACCTGTTGCACTTTACACAAATGAAGAACCTGCCCTTATTTCACCTGCTTATATCACTTTTGAGGTGATTGATGACAGTGAATTACTTCCTGAGTTTTTAATGATGGAATTTCAACGCCCGGAATTTGACAGAAAAGCTTGGACGTATTGCGATTCAAGTGTTAGGGGCGGTTTAGAATGGGACAGACTTTGCGATATGGAAATTCCTGATATTGACATTGACGAACAATTCAAATATGTAGCTTTGTACAAAGGCTTACTCACCAACCAAAGAACCTACGATGGCAGTTTGGCCGATTTGCAGCTTATTTGCGATACCTACATTGAGGACTTAATAAAAAAAGAGCCACTAAAAATATTGGAGAAGTATATACAGCAATCGGAAGAAAGGAACACCGATTTGGAAATTGATAACCTACTGGGAATTAGTGTTAATAAGGTATTTATTCCTACAAAATCAAACAAAGACCGCTTAGACTTATCAAAATATAAAGTAGTCAGGCCAAGGCAATTTGGATATGTGTCTGTTACTTCAAGAAATGGAGAAAAAATCTCAATAGCAATTTTAGAGGGTGAACCAGGATTAATCTCCAGCACCTACACGGTTTTTGAAGTAAAAGACACTCTTGAACTACTTCCCGAATATTTGTTTCTGTATTTTCAGCGAAGTGAGTTTGACCGTTATGCCCGATTCAATTCTTGGGGAAGCGCCAGGGAAACATTTAATTGGGAAGATATGTGCAATATAAAACTACCCATCCCCAGCATAGAAAAACAGGAAGCCATTGTAACAATTTATCACACTTTGGAAACCCGAAAACGTATTAACCAACAGTTAAAAGAAAGCATAAAACCGCTTTGCCCGGTGTTGATGAAAGGGGTTGTGGAGAGTTTGGAGGTTGAAAAAGAAAATGCGTTGATATGATAAAACAATTCAATCAGATTAAGAATGTTGGTGCGTTTCGGGATTTTCCTAATGGTGGATCTGTTCAATTTGAAAAATTGACATTTGTCTATGGCTTAAATACCAGAGGAAAAACTACGCTCACAGAGATACTCTGCTCCCTGCGTGATAATAATCCGATTTTAATTACTGAGAGAAAATCTATTCCTGAGGTAACATCTGATCAAGCAGTAATATTATCAGTTAGACCTGAAACTACAGGAAATCAAGAATCATACAGGTTTAATAATGGTAGCTGGACACAAGGGGGTGTTCATCAAAACTTGCATATTTTTGGATCTGAATTTATACATAAAAATTTATTCACCGGCCTTGCTGTTCAACGACAAAACAAAGAAAACTTAACTCAATTTATACTTGGACAAGAAGGTGTAGAATTGGCTAGCAAAATAGCGGAGGACAAGAAATCATTGAGGCAAAAAAGAGGGTCGATTGGTAGTTTGGTGCCACCTCAAGTTCAAAACAATACGGAAGAAGAAATTCAGGCTTTTTTAGAAATAGATCCAAGTGCAATTGACCTTGAACAATCAAAACAGGAATTAGTACCTCTTCAGGAAAGATTAAGACAAGAACAACAACGCCTTGAGAAACCCTCGGAAATTATATCCATTCCGGATTTTTCGGAGTTTTTAGTACCCGAAAACTCAGTTGAGAGACTTGCAACCCGAACATGCACCTTGTTGGAAAGAGAGTATGGTGAAATAAGTGCAGAAGCGCTGGAGCACATAAAGTTGCATATTGACCAGAACTTTGAAATTAAAGATAATTCAGAAAGATGGATAAAAGAAGGGCTTGATTCAAAAAGTGATGCATCCAATAACTGTGGCTTTTGTGGACAGTCACTTTCAAATGCGGCTGAATTAATTGAAGCATACCATTTGTATTTTAATGAAGCTTATCGAGATTTCATTTCTGAAATATCAACAGAATCTAACCAGCTGGAAATTGAGTGGCATAGAATTTCCTTAAACAATTTTAGAGGATTAACAGAACATTACAGCTTATTATCCCGTTATCAACAAGTAATAGGGTCTCCTGATTTTGAAAAATTGGTGAATGATTTTAACGAACTTACAAATTCACGTATAGAACAGGATTTAAATGAGTTGCTAAGTGAAACAAGTAGTCAACTTTCTGAAGTATTTCAAGCGAAAAAACAAAAACCTCACGAATCAATCATGTCACCAGATTTTTCTGAGTTAATTCGCATTAGTTCATTGTATTTTATTAGACTACAAGAATCATCAAATATAATACATGAAATAAGACGTGCTATTCAAGAATTCAAAGAATCATATCTTGACTTGACAGAAATTAGGTCACGAATCGAAAAGATAAATACTGAAATTGATAGTCGAAATACGAAAATTGCCAGAATAGAACAGAACCAGCAGTGTGTTTCCTATCGAGAGGCATTGGAAGAATTAAACACAATTGCAGATAGAATTTCAGTAAATGAGGGAACTCTTTCTCGTGAACAAAGTCAGTATCTGGAAAATTTCTATGATAAGATAAATTACTATTTCCGGCGGTTTGGAAGTGAAAATTACTCTCTCGAAATAGAAACAAATAATAGAGGACATCAACCGGTTTATTTTTTAAAGGTCAAATTTCGTGGTGTAGAAATCGATGAATCTAATTTTAAAAATGTGTTTAGTGAATCAGATAAACGGGCATTGGCTTTATCTATTTTTTGGTCGAAGATTGACTTATTGGATACTGATCCAAAAAACAAAGCAATTATCATACTGGATGATCCGATTACGAGTTTTGATGATAACCGTATTGGTTTTTCACTGGACATCATAAAAGAGACTTTAAGTTCTGTATGCCAAATAATTATTCTAACTCATTATTCTCATTTCGTCAGGATATTCTGTGAAAAATCAATGAACGATGACTTCACACCTTCCTTCATAGAAATAAATCAAGATAGCTCAACAAGCTTCCTGACAAAAACTACGAAAGATCAGTTCATTGAAACTGCTTATGAAAAAATGTTCAAAAAGATACAGTCATATATTAACCGTGAAAGTGCCGAAGATATTAGAATGATTCTCCGCCCATTTCTTGAAAGTCAGTACATCCCTCATTTCTATATTGATAAACTTAGAGAAGCGAAAAGCAAGGGAATTCCGTGTGGAACTTTGAATGAAATGATTGAAGCAATATTTGAAGGCAATGATGTTAAAAGGCGGTTTCATAGATTTAGAGAATCACTAAATCCTGACTCACATATATTTACAAGCGCTAATGAAGAAGACGTGAGAGGGTTCGCTCGCGATATGATGAACTATCTGTACAATTTTAACTATGTTTAATTATTAGAAAAGTAATGTCCGAAACCAATCGCATAGAATATAAATCCCAGCTCACCAAAGACCTGGATTTGGAAAAAGAAGTGGTGGCTTTTTTAAACTACCACGAGGGCGGTTTGGTATATATGGGTATAGGCAAAACGGGTATTATTCTTGGCGTAACAGACCCTGATGCTGATATGCTAAAGATTAAAGACCGCATTAAAAACAATATTTCTCCATCGGCAATGGGTTTGTTTGATGTGGTTTCGGAAGAAAAAGAAGGCAAAACGATTATTAAAATTATTGTCGCCAGCGGTAGTGAAAAACCGTATTTTAAAAGGAAATACGGGATGACCGAAAAAGGCTGCTATTTACGCATAGGAACTGCCGCTGAACCTATGCCCCAGAAAATGATTGAGGAATTATTTGCCTCCCGTACCCGCAATTCTATTGGTAAAATAAAAGCCAATCGCCAGGATTTAAGTTTTGAGCAGCTGCTTATTTATTATCAGGAAAAACATAAACCACTTAATAAACAGTTTCAAAAAAACTTAGAGCTTACAACACCCCAGGGGGATTTGAACTACGCAGCCTATCTACTGGCCGATGAAAACAACATTTCGGTAAAAGTTGCTAAATATAATGGTGATACAAGGGTAGATCTGGCAGAGAGCAATGAATATGGTTATGTTTCTTTAATAAAAGCCACAAAAAGAGTATTGGATAAAATTGATATTGAAAACCGCACACTTACTCAAATTACTTCCAGGGAACGTAAAGAAAAACGTTTGTGGAATGCTATTGCCCTTAGAGAAGCAATTATAAATGCTTTTGTACATAACGACTATACCCGGGAAATTGCCCCGAAATTCGAAATTTTCAATAATCGAATCGAAATTACTTCGGCAGGTTCTTTGCCTGAAGGTTTGAGTGAAAGCGAGTTTTTTGAAGGTTTTTCGGTTCCCCGTAACAAAGAGTTGATGCGTATTTATAAAGATTTGGATTTAGTAGAACAACTGGGTTCTGGTATTCCCAGAATTTTGGAATCTTATGGGAAAGAATGTTTCCACTTTTCTGAAAATTTCCTGCGAATGGCATTCCCTTCGGTGGGAAAAGTTCCTAAAACAGGCCAAGTCACCGGGCAAGAAACTGAGCAAGTTAACCTGGAAAAACTTAAAAAGGTATTTGGTCCAATTTCCGATAGGCTTACAGAAAATAAAGAGGAGAATTTGCGGTTTTTCCAATCCAATTATCTTGAGTTAATTGAGTTGCTTCGGGAAAGCTTCGGGATAACTTCGGAAAAACTTCGGGAAAGCTTCGGCAAAGGGTTCGGAAAAGAGTCGGAAAAGATTTCGGTAAAAGAAATGCCTTCATCATTTTTCATCCTTGTGTTAATGGCGATATACGAAGACATTACGGCTACGGATATTGGAAAAATTATAGGAGTGTCTTCCAGAACCGTTGAAACACATATTAGAAAACTTAAAGAATCCAATCTTATAGAAAGAATTGGAGGAAGAAAAGAAGGTTACTGGCAAATAAAAATGGAAGCTCGATGAAATTCACAGAAGCCAAATTAGAACAGGCATTTATAGAACTTTTAGGAAATGAAGGTTATCCGCACTTTGTGGGCAGAAGTATTTTCCGAACTGACGATGAAGTTTTAATTGAAGAAGACCTAAAAAACTACTTGCTTACTCGCTATCAAAATGCCAACTTAACCGAAATAGAAGCTCAATCTATTATCCTGCAACTCAAAACCCTTTCTTCGGCAGATTTGTATGAAAGCAACAAAAAGATAATGCATTGGCTGGCAGATGGATTCATTCTAAGAAGAGAAGACAGGACCCAAAAAGATATTTATATTTCCCTTATTGATTTTGCAGGCTTGGATCGTCAGCGAAAAAGTAAAAATTTGGATATCATTGCTGCCGAACCCGAATTCCAATATCCACCTGACACCAATATTTACAAATTCGTTAATCAACTTGAAATTGTTGGCACGGAAAGGCGAATTCCAGACGGTATTTTATATATCAATGGTTTGCCAGTTGTGGTTTTCGAATTTAAAACAGCAATACAGGAAAACACCACCATTTACAATGCGTACGTACAACTAACTACCCGGTACAAAAGAGACATCCCTGAACTGTTTAAATACAATGCTTTTTGTGTAATTAGTGACGGAGTTAACAATAAGGCCGGTTCATTTTTTGCCCCTTACGAATTTTATTATGCCTGGCGTAGAATAGCGGGACTGGCTAAAGATGTAGATGGTATAGGAAGTATGTTTAGCCTTATACAAGGAATGCTGCATAAAAACCGGTTAAGGGATATTATTCAAAACTTTATCTACATTCCCGATTCTTCAAAAAAGGATGAGAAGATTGTATGTCGTTATCCGCAATATTATGCAGCCCGCAGTTTGTTCGAGAATATTAAGAAAGCCGAGAAACCATCAGGAAACGGGAAAGGCGGAACTTATTTTGGAGCAACAGGAAGCGGAAAGAGTTTTACAATGCTCTATTTATCCCGCCTGCTGATGAGAAGCAAGCATTTTGAAAGCCCTACCATTATTCTTATAACAGACCGTACCGATTTGGACGATCAACTTTCAGGTCAATTTACCAATGCCAAGCGATTTATTGGGGATAATACAATTACCAGTGTAGAAAGTCGGACAGAGTTAAGAACTTTATTGCAAGGCAGAAAAAGCGGGGGAGTATTTTTAACCACCATACATAAGTTTACAGAAGACACCGAACTCCTAACTGAGAGAACAAATGTTATCTGTATTTCAGATGAAGCACACAGGAGCCAAACCAATCTTGACCAAAAAATTAGCGTTACGGCAAAGGGAGTTAAAAAGACGTTTGGTTTTGCAAAATACCTGCACGATTCTTTTCCTAATGCCACATTTGTTGGCTTTACCGGTACACCCATTGATGCAACTTTAGATGTTTTTGGTGAAGTTGTAGATGCTTATACAATGACAGAATCTGTAAGAGATGAAATTACAGTTCGGATCGTGTATGAAGGTAGAGCTGCTAAAGTAGCATTGCACAACAACGAACTCAAGAAGATTGAAAAATATTACGAAGCTGCTGCTGAAGCTGGTGCAAATGGATACCAGGTAGAAGAAAGCAAAAGGGCAACCGCCACTATGCATTCCATTCTTGGTGACCCGAAGAGGCTAAAAGCTCTGGCAGAAGACTTTGTCACGCATTACGAAAACAGGGTAAACGAAGGAGCAACAGTTAAAGGAAAAGCAATGTTTGTTTGCAGTTCAAGAGACATTGGCTATGAATTCTACAATAATGTAATTGCATTAAGACCAGAATGGGCTGAAGTTAAAATTGCTGAAGAAGGAGCGGTTTTAACCTTTCAGGAAAAAAGGGAAATTAAACCTATGGAACGTATCAAGATGATAATGACCAGAGGAAAAGACGACCCACAAAAAATGTATGATTTAATCGGTACAAAAGAATACAGAAAGGAACTGGACAGGCAGTTTAAGAATGAAAAATCTAATTTTAAAATCGCCATTGTTATAGATATGTGGCTTACAGGTTTTGATGTTCCTTTTTTAGATTCCATATACATAGACAAACCTATTAAACAGCATAATTTAATCCAAACCATTTCACGGGTAAACAGAAAATTCAAAGGCAAAAACAAAGGTTTGGTAGTAGATTATATTGGGATTAAAAAGCAAATGAATCTTGCCCTGGCTCAATACAACAAAGACGAAAGGGAGAATTTTGAAGACATTCAAGAATCACTGATCGTGGTTAGAAATCATCTGGATTTACTGGCTAAAATCTTCCACAAGTTTGATAGCACAAAATATTTTGATGGTAAGGCTTTAGAACAACTAAACGCTTTAAATATGGCCGTGGAATACGTTCAGCTCACCAAAGAGTTAGAAACCCGTTTTATGGACCTGGTGAAACGCCTGAAAGCTGCTTATGATATTTGTGCAGGTAGCGAACAACTCACTCAAACAGAAAGAGATTACACCCATTTTTATCTGGCAGTTCGGTCGATTGTTTTTAAACTCACCAAAGACACTGCCCCAGATACTGCGCAAATGAACGCCAAAGTTCGGGAAATGATAAAAGATGCTTTGCAAAGTGATGGCGTAGAAGAAATTTTTAAACTTGGTGATGGCCAGGAAAGTGAGCAGGATATTTTTGATGAAGATTACTTAGCTAAAATCGACAAAATAAAATTGCCCAATACAAAGATAAAATTGCTTCAACAACTCCTTGCAAAAGCAATTGGAGAAATTAAAAAAGTTAACAAAGTAAAAGGCATTGACTTCTCTAAAAAGATGCAAACATTGGTTGAACTATACAATGAAAGAAAAGAAGATGATGTTTTACGCAGCGAAGTTTATGAAGAAATGGCGGAGCATCTAACGAATTTAATTTGGGAAGTACAAAAGGAATTTACCGCGGGTGACAAATTAGGAATTGATTTCGAGGAAAAAGCATTTTATGACATATTGAAAGAATTATGCGTAAAATACGATTTCAAATATCCGGAGGATAAACTTATAACATTAGCTAAAGCAGTCAAAAATTTAGTGGACGCACAGGCTAAATTCCCAGACTGGAGCAAACGAGAAGACATAAAGTCTGCCTTAAAGGTCGGTATGATTTTACTTTTAGATGAGCACGGATATCCGCCAGTAGAAAGAGACGAAGTGTATAAAGATATATTTGAACAAGCAGAAAATTTTAAAAAGAACAGAATATTGGCTAAATGAAGCCAACGCTCAACAGCTGCACATTGCAAGCAGCTCAGTTAAAAGCGGAATATAAGGATTGGCCGCTGGAGGCTTAATTGAGACCAAACCTTTAAACATAATCCGCCACCGTTACAAAATACCTAAGGTTACGATTGTAACCCACGATATTTACTACCAACAAACCCCAAAGATGAAAAAACCAGAAAAAATCGAAGACCTAGCCCTTTTTTGGCATAATTTAGATATGGATTTTATTGCTCTCCCTAAAGGTTCCAAAGATGATTTTTCACCTATAAATGATGCAGCTCTATATTCAACACCACATTTGTTCTTTTGCTTTATGTTTGCCGATTTTATATGTAAAATGAGTTATGATTATACTTTAAAAACATATGATTGTTTTTCCAGAGAGGTGGACCTTTGTTTTAATGAAAAAGAAGAGGAGGAGTATTACCAAGGAAAAAGAAGAGCTATTCAGAAAAAGATAAAGAAAAATTTCTACTTCAAAAATCACAGTATTGGTTTTAAAGATTTTCCGGAATTTTTCTACCAAATGGACACATTAAATAGTTTTTACCGGATTTTTGAAGTTCAAAACATAACCAAACTTAAGGAATTTGATTTCTATTCTGATTATGATGAATATTGTGAGTTCTTTAAGGGTGAAATAGAGGATTTTTTTAAGATATTTAAAGACTTAAACCAATATCTTATTTTAAATATTTTAGAAAAAAACAAAAAAACAGGGGATACCAGTAATAATTATCCTCTTAGACAATTCGATCGCAATCAAATCGTCCTCCTAATGGATAGATTGAAAATGGTACAAGCTATAGAGGATAAACCTACAACGGTTCAAGCAAAAATAATTTCTGAAATAACAGGATTTGGTTACGACAATATTCGGAAATCATTGACTTCATTAAATAAGAAGCAAGGTAAATTAACCCATAAAGAAATGTCGGATAAAGATAAAGCTGATGCTTTTGTTGAGGCACTGGGGTAGGTGTTGGGGCTACCCCAATTAACATGTTTTGGTTAAAAGAGGTCAATTTTGCCTTCTAATTAAAATCAAAACTATGAACAAAAACATCACTCAAGTTCACGGTGTCACACCGGAACAACTCAAAGCCTCACTAATGGAAGACATTAGGCACGAGATGCAGGAACTTTCCAAAAACTTCACCCCAAAAGAACCCACGGTTTGGATCACCAGAAAGGATGCTTCCGAGCTTCTTGGTGTCTCCTTAGTTACTATTCACAACTGGACCAAAGAAGGGATTATTATTGCCTACAAGATTGGCAATAGAGTAAGATTCAAAAGATCCGATCTCGAAAACATTCTACTTAATTCAAACAAAAAAGCTTCAAAATAACCGGCAAGTCACTTTTGAAGCTTATAATTAATTGCATCTGTATCGGATGCATAAAAACATCTTATGCCTACAAATATAAACAACGATAACCAGAATACAGAAAACAACAAGTTTAATTTTGATCCCAACAGCTTAGACCAATCAGGAAATATTCCTGTATTGAGAAAAAGTTTTGGTGATATCTTTAAAATCCCTGTAACTCCTCCCCTTCCCACTTCACCATATCCTGCAGCAGTTGAAAATGAAGATGATCCTGGAAGTATTGGACTGGATGAATTAGATGATGAATCGGATAAACTCAACAACAAGTGGCTTGATATATCTGAAATTCTTCAACATACCTTAAAAAATATCGAAGTAAAAGATTTTCGTAAGGAAGCTGATTTAACTGAGGAAGATAAAACATTAAAACGTAAACATTATCTCATTCTGGTGGTCCAGTTTCTCAATGAAAAAGCAAATGAGCTAAATCTGGACATCATATTTAAAGATGGTAAAATTTACATGTATAATTCAGAATATTGGGAGGTAGTAATGGAAAATGAATTCAACTTCTTTTTGGGTGAAATTGCCCTCAAAATGGGCGTAGATAAATTCGATGCAAAATTTTTCAAATTTAAAGAAGATCTTTTTAAGCAATTTATTTCGGAAAGCAATTTTAAGTACATAAAACCCGATTATCAAGCTACCCTGGTCAATTTAAAAAATGGAACATTTGAAATTTCCGAGGGTACATCAAAATTGAGAAATTTCCAAAAAGAAGATTTTCTTACCTACCAGCTTCCATTTTCCTATGATGAAGATGCAAAACCTGTACAATTTTTTGAATTTTTAAATGAGGTTCTTCCGGAGAAAGAATTACAGGATATTCTTGCTGAATACATCGGATCTATTTTCATTAGAAATGAGGTATTAAAATTCGAAAAAGCTCTTTTTCTTTATGGCACAGGCTCCAATGGAAAGAGTGTAGTGTTTGATATTATAAGCGCCCTATTAGGAAAACAAAATTTCTCCAGCTACAGCCTGGAAAGCCTTACAAAGGACAAAGATTCGCGGGCAATGATTTCAGATAAGCTACTAAACTATTCAAGTGAAATGAGTACTAATCTGGAATCAGACATCTTTAAGAAATTGGTCTCCAGGGAACCTATTGATGCCCGGCTATTATACAAGTCATCTTTTATAATGGAGGATTACGCCCGCTTAATGTTCAATTGCAATGAGCTGCCCAATGATATTGAACACACCAATGCATTCTTTAGGCGGTTTCTAATTATTCCTTTTAAGATCACGATTGATGATAAGGACCAGGACCGTAAATTATCTCAGAAAATTCTGAAAAATGAGCTTCCTGGAGTGTTTAATTGGATGTTGGATGGAATGAAGAGACTATTAAAAAATGAGTCTTTCACTTCAAGTTCTTTGGTGGAAAACGAAGTGACAAAGTTTAGACGGGAGAGCGATTCTGTTTTATGCTTTATAGATGAAAATAACTATGTGAAATCTGTTAAAGATCACACTAGACTTCAAGTTATGTATGAGGAATATAAGACATATTGTATTCAAAACGGGAATAAACCCTGCGCCAATAAGAAATTTTCTGCTAGGCTCCGAAATGAGTTTGATATGACAAGGAAGAACTATGGACAAATAGTCTTCACCATAAAAAAAGTTTCTTAAATTGTCCACACTTACTGCACTTACAGCACTATTTTTTAAATTAGTGCTGTTGGTGTTTAAAGTGTTGGCAGTCAAAAACAAATTTTCTTGAACGATTACAGATTTATATTAGAACCTTATTCCAAAAAAAGCAGATTCAATTGCCCTTCCTGCGGTAAAAAAAACACCTTTACCAGATATATTGATCTTGAAAAAGATGAATACCTTGGCTTAGAAGTGGGAATATGCAGCCGTATTCAAAAGTGCAACTACCATTATCCACCTAAGGATTTTTTTGAAGATGAAAAAAGGGTATCAGGAAGATCAACTGAGAAACTTCCCAAAGTTTTAATGACTGCAGCTTTACAGAAGGCCAAATTAAACCCTAATGAAGATAACCTCCCACCTTCCTTGATTGAACAGGATCTATTCTTGCAAAGTCTCAGGGAAACCAGTGAGAATAATTTTCTTTGCTTCCTTGAACATGCCCTAAACAAAGAGGCATTGGAAGAACTAAAGGTTAAGTACAAGATTGGAACTTCCAAAAAGTGGAAAGGTGCTACCGTATTTTGGCAGATCGACCAAAACAACAAGGTCCGTACGGGAAAATTAATGCTGTATAACAAGGATACAGGCAAGAAATCTAAAATTAATTGGGTGCATTCGGTATTAAAAATTGAGGATTATAACCTTAAACAATGCCTGTTTGGGCTCCACCTGTTGAACTCGGACAAGACCAAACGCATTGCTATTGTTGAAAGCGAGAAAACGGCTATAATAGCCTCCATAGCCTTTCCGGAGTTTATCTGGATGGCAACCGGAGGTTTAAACAACTTAAAAAGCGATGTTATCCAGCCTTTAGCGAACAGGAAAGTAATTTTATTTCCGGATGCTGGTTGTTATGACAGGTGGAATGACAAGGTAAAAGATCTCCCACCTAATGTGTTTTATTCGATCTCTGAGCTCGTAGAGGAAAAATCCACCGCGGAGGAGAAAGATGAAGGTTGTGATATAGCGGATTATATTTTAAAAATTTATTTGAATAGAAAAAAGGATTTATAGATGTTGAATTGGTTCAGTCAACCCCGAAGGATCGGGGCGTTCACGTTTGGCCGCACCGGACAGGTGTACGCTT
>Ga0307486_1001733_pt1 | contig 16046 bp, 11 predicted proteins | sample CBIW02metaG_FD_203663 | JGI IMG/M metagenome (GOLD analysis project Ga0307486, IMG submission 203663) | Sea-ice brine microbial communities from Beaufort Sea near Barrow, Alaska, United States - CBIW 0.2 | ecosystem: Environmental > Aquatic > Marine > Coastal | place: USA: Alaska | collected... | reverse complement strand
TGAGGCGTCTGAGCCGTCTGAGGAATCTGAGGCGTCAGGTGTACCCGTGGATTCGGGGGCCCCGGCTGAGGCCCCGGCTCCGGTCAGAGCTGATGCGTCCGCCCGGTCAGAACCGATCGATTCGGCTTCAGCGCCACCCACCTTGAGTCGTCGCCAATTGCGCGCCCTGCGCGCGAGTGACGAACAGGAAGAGGCTGCACCGGTTGAGGCTGCGCCGGTCGAGGCTGTGACCGTAGAAGCGGAGCTGATCGAGCCCGAAGCGTCCGCTGCCGAAGCCGCCGAATCTGTACAGATGCACGCCGAACCGATCCTGGGCGACCAGGTCGATGCCGACAACGCTGCCTCCAACACGGACAACGCGTGGATACCTCCGGTCGGACATTGGTCGGTCGACACAGGGGACGAGCCGGCTGAGGTACCGCCGCCGGATCAATCGCTCGATCAACTGATCAACCGTGGCATCGGGGCCGGCGGCATCCCCACCACCACGAACGCGCTCATTCTGCCGGCGATTCCCCATCAGGGCAGCAGCGTGAGTCCGATTTCCAATACGGGCGAGATCATGATCACCGGTTCTTTCGACCTACCGCGCAGTCTCGGATCCACGGGCGCATCTCCGAGTGTGTTTGATTCGTCGGAAATGGACCACATCGTGGACCAGCTCGATGTCGATCAACTCGTCGGTGATTCGGCACCGGTCAGCGCCAGCCGCGCCGTGAGTACGCACTCGTCCACACGAGGAATGCTGACCCCGCCCAAGAAGCAGCGTGCCTCGCTTCCCATGGTTCTGGTCATCACGACGGCGGCACTGGCCGTCAGCGTTCTCGGGCTCCTGACCGGCTACCTGCTGGGCGTCTTCTGATGTCCTCCAGCGTGCTGCCGCAGCATTCCAACTTCGCGGGCCGATCTGGCTCGCTCTCCGTCTTTCCTCCCATCACCGCAGTGAGCGCAGTCAGGCTTCACAGCACAATCTCAAGGATCCATTCATGACCACTTCTCCTCACGCCCTCGAGCTGCTCACAATCGCCGTCGCCGCCGCCGATTCCAAGGGAGGAGAAGATTTGGTCGCCCTCGACGTTTCGAATCCGCTTCCCCTGGCCGATATCTTTTTTATCGTCACTGGCCGTTCGGAGCGCAACGTCGTCGCCATCGCCGGCGAGATCGAAGACAAATTGATCGAGGCCGGTCACAAGCCGCTGCGTCGTGAGGGACGCGCGGCCGGCCGCTGGGTGCTCGTAGACTTCGGAGACCTGGTCGTACACGTCTTTCACGACGAAGAGCGCCAGTACTACTCCCTGGAGCGCCTGTGGAAGGACTGCCCGGTGATTCCGACCGGACTTCCGTCGACAGACGCCGCAGAAGAGGTCGTAGAAGAGGTCGCCCAGGAGGTTGCAGAGTAGTTTCGGTTTCGCAGATTGGATTCTGTGTTGTAAGCTAACAAAGTTGTTTCGGAGAGGTTCGGAACAACAATCTGGGTCCGTGGCGCAGCTGGTAGCGCACCTGCATGGCATGCAGGGGGTCAGGGGTTCGAATCCCCTCGGATCCACCAAATTGGAAATAGCCCCGACAATGTCGGGGCTATTTTTTTGTGTTTTTCTGCTCGCCGGCTGGTGTGCTGGGTGCCTCTTGCGTTCGGTTGTGCCTGAGCAGTGAATGCAAAAGAAATACCGCGTGGCGGGTATCGGAAAGTAGGCGAGGCAGACATAATTCGTTAGTGGTAAAGACTGCGCCCCGAATGCATACGACACCTCATAGGAGAATCTCAGAATGAAGAAGACCACGGTTCAACTACTTGACGACCTCGACGGCAGCGTTATTGAGAATGGGTCCGGTGCGACCGTTTCATTTGCATTTGATGGTGATTCGTATGAGATCGATCTATCAGCAGGTAATCTCGCTGAATTCCAATCCGCAATGAAGACATACACAAATGTTGCACGGAGAGTAGGCTACGTCCCCGCCAAGTCGCGCGGGACCGGTTCCGCCGGGTCCAATCGCGCCGAACTGCAGGCGATCCGTGCCTGGGCGGCCGCCAACGGCATGCCGGTCTCGGATCGTGGGCGCATCGCTGGAAATGTACGCGAGGCTTATGTCAACGCGCAGGCAAAGTAGAGAACGTCCGCGCGCCGGCACGTCTCAACGTCGCCGTCCATGATCGCTCCGGATCAGAGGTGTCCCTGCCTGAGCGGGGACACCTATTCCGCCTGTTGCGGTCGCTTTCATAGCGGCGTTAGTCTGCCGCCAACGGCCGAATGGCTCATGCGGTCGCGGTATAGCGCGTTTGCGAGCGGCGACGTTGCGTACTTGTTGAGCACTTGGCATTCGGCGACTAAGCCTGGATCCCTTGAGCTGAATTCGATGACAACGTGGCGGCGGCTCGATATCGTTCGTACCGAACGGGGCGGTTTGCTGGACAAAGACGGCGTTGTTGAATTCATAGCGCACTATCGGGAAGACGGCATATCGGGTCAGCAGCATGAAACCAGCCGTTTTCTGAATGTCCGGCGCCAGTGGTATTACCTCGATGCCGCCGAAGGGTAGGACTGCTGCCGGATAGCGCCGCTGCCGGATAGCGCCGCTGCCGGATAGTGCTCTGGTCACCTCCCAGACATGTGGTTTATGTTGGGTGCTATGTCTGAGCGTTTGACCCGTGATATCGCCAGCGGGACCGACCCGCGGCATCCGGTGCGTCGTGCCCTGCGCCGCGCACGCTCCTGGGTTGGCGGGCATCCCTACCTGCTGATGGCCTACCGGCTGGGCGTCGGTCTGCTCGGCACGATGATCGTCGTCATCGGCCTCGTTCTCATTCCCCTGCCGGGGCCGGGCTGGCTCATTGTTTTTCTGGGCCTCGCCGTGCTCGGAACGGAGTTCGCCTTCGCGCGTCGGGTGGGCGCGTTCCTCAAGCGCATCGTGACACGGGCCTGGGCCTGGTGGCGTACCCGCGCCAGCCGGCGCACGGCCAGCTCGGCCTAGTTCACACCGAGACGGGTTCTTTAATCGTTCACAATCCAGGTCACGGAATAAGTTGTGCTGGACCAGGGTTCCATCGGTATATGCATGTGCATAGACATGATTGTTGGTGGAAGGGCAGTATCCGTGACGCACAAACTTGAACTGGGACTCGACACATTTGGGGACGTCACTGTCGACGCCGACGGTCGGCCACTCGACTCGCCGCAGGTATTGCGCAATGTTGTCGCAGAGGCCGTGCTGGCAGATCAGGTGGGCCTGGACTTCTTCGGTATCGGAGAACACCACCGTTCGGATTTCGCCGTCTCAGCACCCGAGGTGGTGCTAGCGGCCATCGCCGGCCAGACCAGTCAGATTCGACTGGGGTCCGCTGTGACAGTGCTCAGTTCCGACGATCCGGTGCGCGTCTATCAGCGGTTCGCAACGCTCGATGCCGTGTCGAACGGGCGAGCGCAGGTGATTCTCGGACGAGGGTCGTTCACCGAATCCTTTCCGCTTTTCGGTCTTGATCTCGAGGACTATGAGCAACTATTCGATGAGAAACTGGAGCTGTTCACCCAGTTGCTCAAGGAAGCGCCGGTGACCTGGTCGGGCCACACCCGAGCGGCGCTCAGCAACCAGACTGTATTTCCGCCGACCGAGTCCGGGTCGATCACAACATGGATCGGTGTCGGCGGCAGCCCCGAATCGGTCATTCGTGCGGCGCACTACGGCCTGCCCCTCATGCTCGCCATCATCGGCGGTGCCCCGCTTGCGTTCGCGCCCCTGGTCGATCTGTATCACCGCGCCCTCGCGCAGTTCGAGAAGCCCACAATGCCTGTCGGCGAGCACTCGCCTGGCTATATTGCCGCGACGGACGCCCAGGCTCGCGATGAGATGTGGCCCCACTACGAGGCCATGCAGAACCGTATCGGACGCGAACGCGGCTGGGGCCCTGCTACACGGGAACGTTTCGAGCAGGAGGCAGGCCCTGGCGGCGCCGTCTTCGTCGGCTCTCCCGAAACCGTGGCGTCGAAGATCGTCAGCGTCGCGGAGGGTCTTGGGCTGTCCCGCTTTGAGCTGAAATACAGCATCGGCACCATGCCACATGAGAAACTCATGAACAGCATCGAGCTCTACGGCACACAGGTGGCACCGCTCGTACACGAGCAGCTGGGCTGAGCCTGTTGCGGGGAGCTCGTGGTGACCAAAGTCGTCGGCGGATGCCTGTAACGTATGCTCCAAGCGTGATTCAGTCATCCGCCTGCGCTCTGTCTCGTCGCTGAACTTCGCACCTGACCGTGTCCCGTCTTCATCCTGAGGAGCTTCATGGAAACCTGGCCTGGAAACGCCTACCCCCTTGGCGCAACGTTTGACGGGAGCGGTACGAACTTCGCTCTGTTCAGCGAAGCCGCCCAACGCGTCGAGTTGTGTCTCATCGACGAAGACGGCACCGAAACGCGGGTGGAGGTGCGTGAATCGGCCGCCTTCATCTGGCACTGCTACTTGCCGCTCGTGCAGCCGGGCCAGCGTTACGGCTATCGGGTGCACAGCGACTACAACCCGACGGCCGGCAATCGGTCCAACCCGAACAAACTGCTGCTCGACCCGTACGCCAAGGCGACGACCGGGACCATCGACTGGGACCCTGCGCTGTTCTCCTACGATTTCGGTGAGCCGGACTCGCCCAACGACGAGGACTCTGCCGCACACATGATGCTGGGAGTCGTCGTGAACCCGTTCTTCGACTGGACCGGTGACCGGTCGTTGCGCACGCCCTACAGTGAATCATTCATCTACGAGGCGCACGTCAAGGGCCTCACCAAACTGCAGGAGTCAGTGCCGGAAAGCCAACGGGGCACCTACGCGGGGGTGGCGCATCCGTCGGTCGTCGATCACCTGCAGAAGCTCGGCGTGACCGCCATCGAACTCATGCCGGTACACCAATTCGTCAACGACGGAACCCTAGTCGAACAAGGCCTCAACAACTATTGGGGCTACAACACGATCGGTTTTTTCGCGCCGCACAACGCGTACTCCTCGACCGGCGACCTCGGCCAGCAGGTACAGGAATTCAAGGGCATGGTGCGCAGCCTGCACAACGCCGGCATCGAAGTGATTCTCGACGTCGTCTACAACCACACCGCCGAAGGCAACCATCTGGGTCCCACCCTGTCGTTCAAGGGCATCGACAATGAGGCTTACTACCGCCTGATGGACGACGACAAACGGTACTACATGGATTATACGGGAACCGGAAACACCCTCAACGTGCGGCACCCCCACGTACTGCAGCTCATCATGGACTCGCTGCGCTACTGGGTGACGGAGATGCACGTCGACGGCTTTCGGTTCGATCTGGCCTCGGCCCTGGCCCGTGACCTCTACGAGGTCGATAAACTCTCCACCTTCTTCGAGCTCGTACAACAAGACCCGATCGTCTCCCAGGTCAAACTCATTGCCGAGCCGTGGGATGTCGGGCCCGGCGGCTACCAGGTGGGCAACTTCCCCTCCCAATGGTCGGAATGGAACGGAAAATACCGCGACACCGTGCGCGATTTCTGGCGCGGGGAGCCCTCCACGCTCGGTGAATTCGCCTCCCGCGTGGCCGGCTCAGCCGACCTGTACGAACACTCCGGACGCCGCCCCATGGCCTCGATCAACTTCGTCACCGCACACGACGGCTTCACCCTCGCTGACCTGGTCTCGTACAACGAGAAGCACAACGACGCCAACGGCGAAGACAACAATGACGGCGAATCACACAACAGATCATGGAATTCCGGTACTGAGGGGCCTACGGACGACCCTGAGATTCGCGGGCTGCGTGCCAGGCAGGCGCGCAATTTCATCGCAACCCTCCTCTTGTCGCAAGGTGTGCCGATGATGCTGCACGGCGACGAACTGGGCCGCACCCAGCGCGGCAACAACAACACCTACGCGCAGGACTCCGAGCTGACCTGGGTGCACTGGGACGAAACCGACGTTCCGCTGATCGAGTTCACGGCGGCGGTTTCCCGCCTGCGCATGGAGCACCCGACATTTCGACGCAGCCGTTTCTTCGACGGGCGTCCCGGCACACGGGTGGCTGGCGAGTCGTTGCCCGACATCGTCTGGCTCAACACCGCCGGGGAACCCATGGTGTCCGCCGACTGGGACGAAGACCTCGCCCGCACGGTCGCATTGTTTCTCAACGGCAATGGAATCCGCGAGCGCGACGTGCGCGGACAGGACGTTACCGACGTCAACTTTCTGCTCTTGTTCAACGCCGACGCTGAGGACGTCGAATTCACGCTTCCGCCCGGCGAATATGCGCCGGCCTGGGAGATTGTGGTGGACACCGGCGGAGAGGGGGCCGATTCCATCGCCCGTCCGGCAGGGGCCATCCAAACGGTGACCGGTCGTTCTCTCGTGGTTCTGCGCGCCTACCACGAACCCGAAGCCGCCCCGGATCACTCCGTGGCAGCATCACTGGCCGGTGCTACCGCCACCGGCTTGATCACGCTGCCTGGCCACAGCTGAGAGCCCGACCAATGAACTCTGACACAGATTCTTCGGTAACGGGGCCTGTTCCCGTTCCGCTGTCCACCTACCGGCTGCAGATCACGGCGGGTTTCGATCTCGATGCGGCCGCGAAACTCGTCGGCTACGTTCGCGCTCTCGGCGCCGACTGGATCTACCTGTCGCCGCTATTGAAAGCCGAAGCCGGATCAGATCACGGGTACGACGTCGTCGATCACTCCCTTGTCGATCCCGCGCGGGGCGGGGCGGATGCCCTCGACCGGCTGGCGGCGGCGGCGCACCAGGCCGGCCTGGGAGTGCTCGTGGACATCGTGCCCAACCACGTCGGTGTTGCCACACCGGCGGACAACGATTGGTGGTGGGACCTGCTGCAGAACGGCCGGCAGTCGCGCTACGCCGAGGCGTTTGACGTCGACTGGGAGTTTGGGCACGGCAAGGTTCGCATTCCCGTTCTCGGTGACGATGCGGATGGAGCCGGCTCGACCGGAGAACTCGACCGGCTTGAACTCGTCGACGGCGAGCTGCACTACTTCGACAACCGCTTCCCCCTGGCCGCCGGAACCGCCGACGACGGTGCCAGCGCTGCCGACGTGCACGGGCGCCAGCATTATGAGCTTGTGAACTGGCGGCGGGCGGATGCCGAGTTGAACTATCGACGGTTCTTCGCGGTGAACAGCCTCGCCGGCATCCGCGTTGAGGTGCCGTGGGTGTTCGATGAGTCGCACCGTGAGATCGTACGCTGGGTGCGCGACGGCCTCGTGCAGGGGCTGCGGGTCGACCACCCGGACGGCCTCGCCGACCCGGCCGGCTACCTCGATGCGCTTCGCCGGGCCACCAATGGTGCCTACGTTCTGGTCGAGAAGATTCTCGAGGGGCCGGAGCAACTCCCCACGAGCTGGGCGACCGCGGGCACCACCGGGTATGACGCCCTCGCCGACGTCGACCGGGTGCTCGTTGATCCGGCCGGTCAAAACGCCCTCGATGCTCTGGAGACACGCCTGCACGGCGGCGACGCCGTGGAGTGGGATGACCTGGTCTATTGCAACAAACGGGCGGTGGCCGATGGAATTCTGCGCTCCGAGGTGTTGCGAATCGCCCGTCTGGTGCCGAACGACGGGGGCAGCGCCGAGTTCAACGCCGAGTTCAACGCCGAGTCCAGCGCCGACGCCGTGGCCGAGCTTTTGGCCTGGTTTCCGGTCTATCGTTCCTACCTGCCGCTCGGACTGGAGAATATTCAGGAGGCTGCCGACCGGTCGGTAGCGCACCGTCCGGAACTCCAGGCGGAGATCGACCGGTTGCTGCCGCTGCTGGGGGACCAGGAGCATCCGGCTGCCGTGCGCTTTCAACAGACATCGGGCATGGTCATGGCCAAGGGCGTCGAAGATCGGTCCTACTACCGGTACAGCCGGTTGACCTCGCTCAACGAGGTCGGCGCTGATCCCGCAGAATTCGCCGTGTCGGTCAACGAATTCCATGACCGCCAGCGCACACGCCAGGCGGGGTTTCCTCACTCGATGACGACGCTGTCGACCCACGACACCAAACGTGGTGAAGACGTTCGCGCGCGTATTTCGGTGTTTGCCGAGATTCCCGCCGAGGCCGAGGCTGCCCTGGAACAACTGCGGGCGCAGCATCCGCTCGGGGATGCTGCATTCGAGAACCTGCTCTGGCAGGCGATTGTCGGCGCCTGGCCGGCCGGCCGGGATCGGCTCGCGGCCTATGCGCTCAAGGCGGCCCGCGAGGCCGGTACTTCCACGACCTGGACGCAGCAGAACGCCGACTTTGAGGCGGCGCTCGGCGAACTGGTCACGGACGCCGTCCGGCCGGGGCCGACCCGCGACCTGGTCACCGGCCTGGTCGATCGGGTACAGCACGCGGGCTGGAGCAATTCGCTCTCGCTCAAACTCCTGCAGCTGACGATGCCGGGGGTTCCGGACGTGTATCAGGGCAGTGAACTGTGGGAGACCTCACTCGTTGACCCTGATAACCGTCGTCCGGTCGACTACGGGCTGCGTCGCGATCTGCTGACCCGCATCGACAGCGGATGGCTGCCCCCGGTCGACGAGACGGGTGCAGCCAAGCTGCTCATCACCTCGCGTGCCCTGCGGATGCGCCGCGACCGACCGGACCTCTTCACCCGCTACGCCCCGGTACCAGCCTTCGGCCCCGCCGCGGGCCACGTCGTGGCGTTTGATCGCGGGGGAGCGATCACGCTGGCAACCCGGCTGCCGGTCGGGCTGCTCGCTGTCGGCGGCTGGGGCGATACGACGATTGCGCTGGCTGGCCGCAGCTACATCAATGAGCTCACGCAGGAGCGCTTCGATGGGCCGAGCCTGCGCGTCGCCGACGTGCTCGCACGCTATCCGGTGGCGCTGCTGGTCGCCGCTGATGACCGAATTCCACTTCCGATACGCACAGGACGACACGCATGAACGATCAGATTTTCACAGTCTGGGCCCCCGACGCACAGACTGTGCAGATGCAGTTGGGCCAGGATCGGCTTGAACTGACCAAGCGGGAAGACGGCTGGTGGGAGTTGCCGGAATCAGCCCGCCCACCCGTCGCGGGCGGCGCGACGGGGAGCATCGACTATGGATTCATCGTTGACGGACACGGGCCGTTTCCCGACCCGCGATCACGTCGCCAGCCCGACGGGGTACACGCCCTCTCGCGCTCCTTCGACGCGTCCGCCCATGTCTGGCAGGACGACGACTGGACCGGCCGTCAGCTCGCCGGAGCCATCATCTACGAGCTGCACGTTGGAACTTTCACTCCCGAGGGCACGTTCGACGGGGCCGCAAGCCGGCTCGACCATCTGCAGTCGATCGGCGTTGACTTCATCGAGCTGCTGCCGGTGAACGCGTTCAATGGCACGCACAACTGGGGCTATGACGGCGTGCTCTGGTATGCCGTGCACGAGGGCTATGGCGGCCCGGCCGCTTACCAGAACTTCGTCGACGCCTGCCACCAGCGTGGGATCGGCGTCATCCAGGACGTCGTCTACAACCATCTCGGGCCGAGCGGCAACTATCTGCCACAGTTCGGACCGTACCTGAGCGAGGCCGGCGGCAATACCTGGGGATCTTCGCTCAACCTTGACGGGCCGCACTCGGACCCGGTGCGCCGGTACATTCTCGACAATGCGCTGATGTGGCTCGGCGACTACCACGTCGACGGATTGCGCCTCGATGCCGTGCACGCACTGCGCGATACGACCGCCACGCACCTGCTCGAGCAACTTGCCGTCGAGGTCGCCGCGCTCAGCGCCGATACCGGGCGACCGCTCACCCTCATTGCAGAGTCCGACCTGAACGACCCGCGCCTCGTGGCGCCGCGCGAGGCCAACGGCTACGGCCTCGACGCGCAGTGGAGTGACGACTTTCATCACGCCGTTCACGTCGCGCTCACCGGCGAAACCACCGGGTATTACGCCGACTTCGAACCGCTCGACGCCCTGGCCAAGGTGCTCACGCAAGGGTTCTTCCACGATGGATCCTACTCAAGCTTTCGTGGGCGCACGCATGGCCGACCCATCGACCTCGAGCGGATGCCCACCTGGCGGCTCGTCGTAGCCTCCCAGAACCATGACCAGATCGGCAACCGGGCCGTCGGCGACCGGTTGAGTGCGAACCTCGACAGCGGTCAGCTGGCGATCGCGGCCGCGTTGACAATGCTCGGACCGTTCACGCCGATGCTGTTCATGGGCGAGGAATGGGGGGCCGGTACACCGTGGCAGTTCTTCACCTCGCATCCCGAGCCGGAGCTCGGCCGAGCGACGGCCACCGGGCGGATCAACGAGTTCGCCCGCATGGGCTGGGATCCGGCGCTGGTTCCCGACCCCCAGGATGAACAGACTTTTGAGCGTTCCAAGCTGAACTGGAACGAAATCGACGAACCCGAACACGCGCGTTTGCTGGAGTTCTATCAAGAGCTGGCCGAGGTGCGTCGCACCCGCCCGGACTTCACCGAACCTCGGTTCGGCCAGGTTGCCGTTGAGCTCGACGCGGAAGCAGGCTGGCTTCGTTTGCACCGGGGGCGCAGCACCGTGCTCATCAACCTCGCGCCGAACTCGGTACGCATCCCGGCGGGCGGGGGCGACGTGCTGCTGTCCTTCGCCGCAGAGGGCGCTGCGGTGCAGACGCGGCTGCCCAACGCGCTGCAGCTGGCGCCGCACTCCGTCGTCGTACTCGTCTGATTTTCGATTCTGATTCGAGCGGGCACGATCAGGAGGGGCGCGATACCTCGTTGAGAATCTCGAGTACGTGCCGGTACGGCTTCTGGGTCGCCCGGGTCATCCCGAGCTCGCAGGTGCGATTGCAGGAGGCGTGTGCTGATGCGTCACGCGCCACCACCTCCGCGGCCTGCACTCGGGTGGCGGCTTGTGTGAGTTCCGGATGCAGCAGGCCCCGGTCGCCGGCGAATCCGCAGCAGCCCCAGTTTTCGGGTACCTCGACACTGTCGGCGACGGCGTTTGCCACGTTACTGAGTGCATCGTTGATTCCCAGGCGGGTGGACGAGCAGGTGGGGTGCAGCGCGAGCGACTCCAACTTCACGTATTCGGGCAGGGACGGGAGGATGCGCGCGGCGGCGAATTCGACCACGTCCATCACGGTCAGGCGGTTCGCGCTGGTGTCGCTGTCGATGGTCTGCCGCAGCCCCTCGGTGCACGATGAGGCATCGCAGATGATGGTGAGGTCGCCATCGTTGGTGGCCCGATGCAGCGCGGTGAGCGTGCACTCCCGCATGCTGGCCTGGCCCTCAGCCATGCCTTTCGAAGCCCACGGTGTTCCACAGCACAGTGAATCGATGGTGGGTGGAACGAGCAGGGTGATGCCGGCGCGATCGCACAGCTCCTCGAAACTGACCTGTATTCCGGCAGTTGCCGCATCCGCCGGGCCGAACATGGTGCTGACACAGGCCGGAAAATACACCACGGATGCCTGGTTCCGCGGTGCCGGACGGCGGCGCGAGACCCCACCGGCGGGCAACTCGGCGGAGTAGAGCGGCACGGTATCGCGCCCGAGCATGGTCCGGGCGACATGGTTAGGGCCGAGCACGAGCGGGGACGGCACCTTTTTCACCACGCTCAGTGCGAGGCCAGCCCCGCGGGTGACACCGCTCCAGTTCTGGGCGGCGACGTTCCAGATCGCATTGGCGCCCGGGTTCGCGTCTCGCGTGCGCAGGCTCTTCACCAGTAGGCCGGTATCGATGTTGACCGGGCAGGCGGTCTGGCACATGCCGTCGACCGCGCAGGTCTGCACGGCGTCATAGTCGTAGTCTTTCGTGAGTTCGGTGGCCAGGGCCTTATCGCCGTCGATGCGCGCCTGTTCGATGGCGCGCAGGGTCACGATGCGCTGCCGCGGGGTCAGGGTGATCTCCCGGCTCGGGCACACCGGCTCGCAGTAGCCGCAGGAGACACAGCGGTCGACCTCCTCAGCGACGGCGGGCGTTGATTTGATATCGCGCAGGTGTACGTCGGCATCGTCATTGATGAGCACGCCAGGATTGAGCATGCCGGTCGGATCGAAGAGGCGCTTGATCTGGCGCATCACGTCGTACAGTTCGTCGCCGAATTGGCGGCGAACGTAGGGCGCCATCACGCGCCCGGTTCCGTGTTCGGCCTTGAGGGAACCGCCCTCGCCGAGCACGAGGTCGACCATGTCCTCGGTGAAATCACGGTAGCGATCGAGGGACTCTGCGCCGGCGAAACTGTCGGTGAGCATGAAGTGGATGTTGCCGTCTTTCGCGTGCCCGAAGATCACGCTGTCCCGGTACTGGTAGCGCTCAAACAGCGAGATCAGCTCGATGCAGGTGCGGCCGAGCGCCGGGACCGGCACGACGATGTCTTCGAGGAGCGCTGTCGTGCCCGGCGGACGAGCACCGGCAACAGCCGCGTACAGACCTTTGCGCAGGTGCCACATCTGCGCACGCGCCGCCGCTTCGGTGCTAAACGTCGCCGGGCTGCTCAGTGGCAGTTGGGCGGCGAGCGCCGTTCCGGTCGCTTGCAGCTCGGCGAGGTGTTCGGCGGTATCGGCGTGGTATTCGACGAGCAGGGTGGCCTGGTCGCGCACGGCCAGGTCGCGAATGATCGGTGGCGCCTCGGGCAGGCTCTGCCCGACTTTCAGGGAGAGTGCGTCCATGAGCTCGAGGGTCGCCGCCCCGGTCGCAACGAGCGCGGGCAGGGCGGCATTGGCCGCCTCCAGATCGTTGAACACCATGAGGCTGGTGGTGACGTGAGCGAGCCTGGGAACGGTGCGAAACACGGCCTCGGCGACGAAGCCGAGCGTGCCCTCACTGCCCACGATGAGGTGCGCCAGAATATCTGCCGGACTGTCATGGTCCAGCAGCGCGTTGATGCCGTAACCCATCGTGTTCTTCATCGAGAATTGCTGCTTGATGCTGGCCACCGAGGCGGGGTTGCCACGTACCCGGCCAGCCAGACGCAACAGGCCGTCATGCAGGTCGGGCTCCAGGGCGCCCAGGCGTTCATCGGCATCCGTCGCTCCGGTGTCGATGACCGTGCCGCTGGGCAAGACCACGGTCACGGATTCGAGGGTGCGGTAGGTATTGTCGGTCGTGCCGCAAGCCATCCCCGACGAGTTGTTGGCGATGACGCCGCCGATAGTGCAGGCGGATCCGCTTGCCGGATCGGGGCCAAACTTGCGCCCGTAACGGGCCAGGCGGTTGTTGAGGGCTCGTACCGTCACGCCGGGCTGCACGCGAACGCGCGCGCCGGCATCCAGCACGTCGATCTTCTTGAATTTTCGCCGCACATCCACGAGTACGCCATCGGTCAGGGCCTGGCCGCTGAGACTGGTGCCTCCGGAGCGGAACGTGAGCGGAACGCCCTGGGCGGCGCTGGCCGCGAGCAGCCGGCCCACTTCAGGCGCATTCTCGGCCACAACCACGGCCTGCGGAATGAGTAGGAAATGTGAAGCATCATGGGCATTGGCGTGAAGATCGATCGCCCTCGTCTTCACCCGAGCGGGGTCGGTCACGGCCGCGCGCAACGAGTCGAGCAGATCGACGGCGACGGAACCGCCGCGACACAGCCGGGGATTGGGTATTTCGGATGGCTGCGTGATGATGTCTCCATACTGAAGGTGCGCCCGATGGCGACGCATATATTGTCTAACACGTATTCACGACAGTCAATAATTCTTGTAGCCTGGTCTGGCAAGATTGGGGCATCCGGTCGTGCCGGCGAAGAGAGGTGGTCACGGTGGTTATTTCCGTCGCGGCGACTTCCATCGTGGACGCCATTGCGAATGACCTGCGCGAGCGGCTGTTCTCTGGCGTGCTGACTCCCGCTGCTGCGCTCACCGAGACCGACATCGCCGGAACCTACGACGTCGCACGACCCACGGCCAAGGCCGCGATCGAGCGGCTCGTCGCCGAGGGGCTGCTCGTTCGTGGAGCCCACAAGACGGCGCGCGTGGCCGATCTCGGCCCGGACGCCGTGCGCGACATCTATCTGGCCCGCGCCTACCTCGAGAGTGAGGTGGTGCGTCGACTGGCCGGTGCGCGGTCGGTCCCAGTTGAGGCGATTCGTGCAAACGCCGAAATCGCGGCGCTCACGGACGAGAGTCCGCTCACTGTGGTCGCGCCGGACATGCGATTTCACCTGAGCCTGATCGATGCGGTCGGGAATGAGCGGATCAGCAAGATGTACCGCTCACTGGTTGGCGAGGTGCGGTTGTGCATGACCCGGGTACAAGCTCTCAAGCTCCTGGACACCATGATGATTCACGATGAGCATGAACGCATTCTCGGGTTTTTAGGTGCCGGAGACAGCGAAGCGGCAGCGGAGCTTCTCGATGAGCACCTGGCGCGCGCTCGGGAGCGCCTCGCCGCCGCGCTCGATGGTCCGGGAGAGCTCGCCTGATGGACACCGACCTGGCTCACTTTTTGGCACCGTCTACCCGGGCGGCGATTGATGCCCTGATTGCTCTGGGGGATGGCACCGGGACGGACCCGCTCGACCGGCTGCGCGGCATCCGCTCGCTGCAGGATGCTCTCGAGCACGACCCGGCCACACTCGCCGCCGTGCGCGACGCCCTGGCGGCCGAGCAGTCGTGGCAGGAGATCGCCGACGCGTCCGGGCTCAAGGTGCCGGCCGCCAAATGGCGTTGGGGCGGAAACGATGATGACATCGCCGAGCGGCTCGCCGCCGGCCGTAAACGATCGGTGCGGCCGAGCAGCGTGCCGACCGACCTTCCCGGTCTGTCGGTCGCTGAAGCGGCGGCCGAGCGCAATGTGAGCGCCCAGGCCATCTATTTGCAGGTTCGCCGCGGCACGCTCCTCAGTCGTACCGTGACCCTGCCAGACGGTCGCAGCTACAAACGCGTTTTTCCGGACGGTACGCCCGACCCTGACCTCAGCCTCGACCCCGGCCCCGACCCCGACCTCGACCCCGACCCCGACCTCGACCTCAACGGAGATGTCCCCCTATGACCGCCACCCCCACCCCGACCGGCACCCCCACCACCCTGACGGTTGAACGCCGCGCCGACCGGGTGCACGTCGAACTCGACCGACTCGACGTGCGAAACGCGATCGACCAGACCATGATCGACGAGTTGCACACGATCTGCGCCGAGCTCGAACAGCAGCCGCGCATTCTCATCATCAGCGGCGCGAACGGCGTCTTCGCGTCGGGCGCCGACATCGCCCAGTTGCGTGAGCGCCGGCGTGACGACGCGCTGCTCGGCATCAACTCCGGGCTGTTTTCGCGTATTGCCCGGCTGCCGATGCCCGTTATCGCCGCGATCGACGGCTGGGCCCTCGGCGGTGGGGCCGAACTGGCCTACGCGGCCGACTTTCGCATCGCGTCCACGAGTGCGCGACTCGGAAATCCAGAGACGGCGCTCGGTATTCTGCCGGCCGCCGGGGCGCTGTGGCGCCTGGCCGAGCTCGTCGGGGAACCTGTAGCCAAGGAGATCATCCTGGCCGGGCGCATCCTCAGCGCCCCGGAGTGCCTCGCCGTACATCTGGTTACCGAGGTGCACGACCCCGATGATCTGCATGCCGCCGCGCACGCCCTGGCTGACCGTATCGCTGCGCAGGACCCGCTGGCGACCCGCCTCGCCAAGGAGGTTTTCCATGCGCCGCGGGCGTCGCATCCGCTCGTCGACAACGTCGCCCAGTCGGTTCTGTTCGAGTCCGAGGCCAAATTCACCCGAATGGATGCATTTCTCGCGCGTCGCAAGCGCTAGCTGTCGCAGTGTCGGCCGGGAAACGGGAAACGGGAAACGGGAAACGGGAAACGGGAAACGGGCGCCGGTGGTTCGTGGATAGGGTGGGTGACGCGGGCTCCCTGACCCGCACGTGATCGGGGGATACTCAATGACACTGGTGAATAGTTCGGCTCCCACACGCCCGCGAGACGGCGTCGCAGCGGCGACTCTATGGCTGCCCGTAGTGGCCGTTGTCGTCACCTGGCTGCTGTGGATCGATCGCCTGCCCGGCCTGCTGCCGCGACAGTGGGGCAGCGACGGTGCAGTGAGCTCGACGATGCCGACCTGGGCGATGGCCGTGATCGCCTTCTCGGTGAGTCTCGGATCGGCCCTTCTGGC
>Ga0307486_1001732_pt1 | contig 16049 bp, 15 predicted proteins | sample CBIW02metaG_FD_203663 | JGI IMG/M metagenome (GOLD analysis project Ga0307486, IMG submission 203663) | Sea-ice brine microbial communities from Beaufort Sea near Barrow, Alaska, United States - CBIW 0.2 | ecosystem: Environmental > Aquatic > Marine > Coastal | place: USA: Alaska | collected... | reverse complement strand
ATTTGCACGAACGTGTTTGGTTCAAAATTAAAGCAGGGGTTACAAAAGATGGAGATAGCAAGAAAAGGCATATTGCAAAGACAGTAACCTGGCGTATAGTTGGGACAATAGATACAATGGCTATGGCTTGGTTTATTACAGGGAATCCGTTAATTGGTCTTAAAATAGGGATGATCGAGGTAGTTACAAAAATGGCACTTTACTATTTTCATGAAAGAGCCTGGTATAAATTTGATTACGGTTTAACCAGTAGAAAGAGCAGGATAATAAAAGAAGAATCAGAAGCCATAGTTTTGGAAGGCGTAACTTCAGAAAATAAAAAACATAATTAAATTTAAAAATGAGTAACATTATTCCTCATCACTTTATAGTTGACAGAAAAGAAAGGAACGTCAAAAACAACCATAACTCTTTGGTAGTTTGGTTTACGGGTCTCTCTGGGTCTGGAAAATCTACAATTGCTAATTTAGTTGAAGAGCGATTATTCAAAAAAAATATTCAGGCTTTTTCTTTGGATGGAGATAATATTAGAACTGGTTTAAATAAGGGTTTGGGTTTCTCAGAGGTAGATAGATATGAAAACCTTAGAAGAATTGCAGAAGTATCTAAACTTTTTATCGAGGCGGGAACTGTAGTGGTCGCATCATTTATTTCTCCATTAATAAAAGATCGACTTTTGGTTAAAGAGATAGTGGGTCATGAGAATTTTATTGAGATTTTTGTGAATACCTCTTTGGAAGAATGTGAACGTAGGGATATAAAAGGTTTATATAAAAAGGCTAGAACAGGTGAAATTCCAAATTTTACAGGGATCAGTGCTCCTTATGAATCTCCAGAGAACCCGGACATAGAAATAAGAACGGAAGAAGTAGCTAAGAAATTAGCAGTAGAACAAATAATGCATTTCTTGGAAAAGAAATTGAAAATATAATATCAATGAGCAAGTATTATTTAAATTATTTAGACGAATTAGAATCAGAGGCCATCTATATTTTAAGAGAAGTTTGGGCACAATTTGAGAATCCAGTAATATTATTTTCAGGCGGAAAAGATTCCATTTTAGTGACACATTTGGCCAAAAAGGCATTTTATCCAAGTAAAATTCCTTTTCCACTAATGCATGTAGATACAGGTCATAATTTTCCTGAAACTATCCTGTTTAGGGACGATATTATTGAGGGTTTAGGCGTTCAGCTTTTGGTGGGGTCTGTGCAAGATGCAATTGATAAGGGTAGAGTTGCAGAAGAAAAAGGGAAAAATGCTACCAGAAACACCCTACAAATAACCACCTTATTAGATGCTATAGAGGTAAATAAAGTAGATTGTGCTATAGGAGGAGGAAGAAGAGATGAGGAAAAAGCAAGGGCTAAAGAACGATTCTTTTCACATAGAGATGATTTTGGGCAATGGGATCCAAAAAATCAACGTCCGGAACTCTGGAACCTATTAAATGGTAAACATTTTGAAGGAGAACATTTTAGAGCTTTCCCAATAAGTAATTGGACAGAAATGGATGTTTGGAATTATATAAAAAGGGAGAATATTGCAATTCCATCTTTATATTATGCTCATGACAGAGAAGTGGTGTTCCGAAATAATTCCTGGATACCAAATTCCGAATTTCTGAAATTAGAAGAAGGAGAGGAAGTTCAAGTTAAAAAAATTAGATTTAGAACTTTGGGGGATATTACAATTACCGGCGGTATAGAGTCAGAAGCTGATACTTTAGAGAAAATTGTAGAGGAAGTAGCAGCAATGAGAAAGACTGAAAGAGGAGATCGTTCAGATGATAAACGATCTGAAAGTGCGATGGAAGATAGAAAAAGACAAGGGTACTTTTAATTTACGCGAATTAAATCGAATTTTATAAAAATGGGGGCGGGTAAAGAAATTGTGTTTAAGGAAGAAAGCTATAAGATAATAGGCGCATGTATGAAAGTTCATCGTGTTCTCGGTTCTGGATTTTTGGAAGCAGTCTATGAAGAGGCCATTGAAAAAGAATTTATAAAAGAAAACATATCTTTTAAGCGCCAAGTCAAACTGAATATTTATTATGAAGAAAAAAAATTAAACAAATACTATAAGGCCGATTTTATATGCTATGATAAAATTGTTTTGGAAATTAAAGCAGTAAAATTTATTCCTGAGGTATTTTATGCTCAGTTAAAAAATTATTTAACAGCAACAAAGAAGGAATTAGGGATATTAATAAATTTCGGAGGGCCCTCTTTGACATATAAAAGAATAGTAAATACAAATAATTCGCATTAATTCGCTTTTTAATTTGCGATAATTAATAACATTATGAAAATAGATAATAATCAACTATTAAGGTTTACTACTGCGGGGAGTGTAGATGATGGGAAAAGCACCTTAATAGGTAGGCTTTTATATGATTCTAAATCAATATTTGAAGACCAGTTAGAATCAATTACCGCAACTAGTGCTAAAAAAGGCCATGATGGAGTTGATTTAGCTCTTTTTACTGATGGATTAAAAGATGAACGGGAACAGGGAATTACTATTGATGTAGCTTATCGCTATTTTACGACACCTAAAAGAAAATTTATAATTGCCGATACTCCTGGGCATATTCAGTATACTAGAAATATGGTTACCGGAGCATCTACGGCTAATGCAGCAATTATATTAATAGATGCTCGTCATGGAGTAATAGAGCAAACTAAGCGGCACTCATTTATAGCATCTTTATTAAATATTCCACATTTAATAGTTTGTGTGAATAAAATGGATCTTATAGATTTTTCAGAAGAAAAGTATAATGAGATCATTTCTCAATTTGAAGAATTTTCATCTAAGCTTTTAGTAAAAGATGTACGCTACTTGCCTATAAGTGCATTGCTTGGTGATAATGTGGTTAATAAATCTGAAAATATGGCTTGGTACCAAGGAGGTACCTTATTAAATATTTTGGAAACCCTACATATTAGCAGTGATATTAATAAGATAGATGCTCGTTTTCCTGTGCAAACAGTATTAAGACCACAAAGAGAAGGTTTTATAGATTATAGAGGCTATGCCGGGAGAGTGGCTAGTGGAATTTATAGAGTAGGAGATGAAGTTACTGTATTGCCATCAGGTTTCGAATCTAAAATTAAATCTATAAACTCAGGAGACAAGGAGATTAAAGAAGCTTATGCACCAATGTCAATATCAATAACATTGGATGATGATATTGATCTCGGCAGAGGAGATATGATTGTTAGAAAAAATAATAAACCTGAATCTTCTCAGGAATTTGATGTAATGTTATGTTGGTTGGATAATAATCCAGCTAAGCCTCGAGCTAAATATATAATAAGACATACTTCAAATGAACAAAGGGCGATGATTAAAGAAGTTGTGTACAAAATGGATATTAATTCTTTTGAACGAAATAATGAAGACAAAGAATTTAAAATGAATGATATAGGTAGAGTTAAAATTAGAACTACCCATAGGCTAATGATAGATTCATACAGGGATAACAGAAATACAGGTAGTATTATCCTTATAGATGAAGCAACAAACGAAACTGTTGCGGCAGGTATGATAGTTTAAATTATGGATATAAACACCAATTTATTGCAAACCAACTTAAATTTCAATTTCTGATTTGTGAAGAAATATATATTTAAAGATGTCTCATTTTTTATTTCTTAAATTGATAAAAAAATAAAATTGATAAAAAAAATAATTAAAAAATATTTCGAAAGCTTTGCTTATTTCTACTCTTACTTGAAGTATAGGATATTTATCATTGTAGCTTTTAGTATAATTATAGGAGTTCTTGATGGTTTTGGACTGACAATGTTTCTGCCATTATTACAAATGCTGAGCGATACTTCCTCCGTGGACCCTGAGGCTTTAGGTAAGCTAAGATTTTTAATTGACTTCTTTGATAAAGCAGGGGTGCCATTAACCTTAGTATCAATTCTTGGATTAATGTTAATTTTATTTTTCGTTAAAGGTCTGATGCAATATGCGGCAGGAATATATAATGTAAATGTAAAAGAGTGGTTTATTAAGCTATTAAGATTAAAAAATATAAGAGGATTGAATAATTTAGCTTATAAATATTTTGTGATGTCTGATGTTGGACGAATTCAAAATACCCTTACAGGAGAGGTCGATCGAATAGCAGGATCATACTTTAATTATTTTAAGGCATTTGAGTATGGAATAATGGTTATAGTTTATATGGGTTTTGCTTTCTCTATGGATGCTCAATTTGCAACGTTAGTTACAATAGGAGGTGTTTTAACGAACTTTTTATATAAAAATCTGTATAAAAACACCAAAGGTATATCCCGGACATTAACTGGTGATTATAATATTTTTCAAAGTTTAGTTATTCAAAATGTTACAAATTATAAATATTTAAAGGCTACTGGAGCTCTTAATAAGTATGGTGAAAAACTTGAAGAGTCAGTTATAAAAATTCAGAATAGTAATAAAAAGATTGGAAAGTTGGATGCCATGCTCACTGCAGGAAGGGAGCCTATTTTAATTTCTGTTGTGGTATTGGTGATTTATATACAAATATCTTTTCTCGGATCTGAGATAGGCCCCATTTTAATAAGTTTGATATTTTTTTATCGAGCATTAAATTATTTAATGCAAATGCAGGTTAGGTGGAATAAATTTTTAGCTTCTTCAGGATCTTTGGAAAACATGACCTCATTTGGTAAAGAACTTAAACTTAACAAAGAAAAAACTGGTAGACAGAATATAGATCAGAAAATTGAAAAGTTAAAATTAGTCAATATTTTATTTCGATATAATGAGATGCCAATTTTATCCAATTTATCTTTAAGCATTTCTGAAAATGAAACAATAGCTTTTGTAGGCGAAAGCGGAAGTGGCAAAACCACGTTAGTAAATATTTTGGCAGGACTACTGCCAATTGAATCAGGCTCATATACCATAAATGAAACAAAAATTCAAGATTTAAGAGTTGAAAGTCTACAAAATAAAATAGGATACATTACCCAGGACCCGGTCATTTTTAATGATTCAATTTTCAATAATGTAACTTTTTGGGCTGATAAAACAAGTAATACAAAAGATAAATTCTGGAAAGCCATAAAGCAAGCTGCCCTTCTTGATTTTGTAAATGATTTACCTGATGGCGAAAATACTATTTTAGGAAACAATGGTGTCAACTTAAGTGGGGGCCAGCGACAACGAATTTCAATAGCCAGGGAATTATACAAAGACGTTGATATTTTAATTTTAGATGAGGCAACATCTGCATTAGATTCTGAAACAGAACAGGCAATTCAAAAAAATATTGATGATTTAAAAGGTAATTATACCATATTAATTGTTGCTCATCGTATTTCCACGATAAAAAATGCTGATAGGATTGTGGTAATGAAAAATGGTAAAATATCAGATGTTGATAGCTTTTACAAGCTTATAGATAAATCACAATATTTTAAAAAACTAGTAGAATTACAAGAAATTTAATAAGAAATAAATTATGTTAGATCTAACAGATAAAATTATATTAATAACTGGCGGAACAGGCTCTTTAGGTAAAGCACTTACAAGCCATATTTTTAAAAAACATCCTCATGTAAAAAAAATAATTATTTTATCGAGAGATGAGCAAAAGCAGTTCCAAATGGCTCAGGAATATCCTTTGGATAAATATCCTCAATTACGTTTTCTTCTTGGTGATGTTAGAGATCAAGAGCGTCTTATAAGAGCCTTTAAAGGAGTGGATTATGTGATACATGCTGCTGCAATGAAACATGTTCATTTGGCAGAATACAATCCAGATGAATGTATTAAAACAAATATTGGTGGTGCGCAACATGTTATTCATGCAGCTTTACAAACCGGAGTGCAAAGTGTTGTAGCTCTTTCTACAGATAAAGCCTGTGCTCCAATCAATTTGTATGGTGCTACTAAGTTGACTTCAGATAAATTATTCGTTGCAGCCAATAATATTAAAGGGTTCAATCCAATAAAATTTTCTGTGGTACGGTATGGAAATGTAATGGGGTCTAATGGTTCTGTTATTCCTTTTTTTATGAACAAAAAGAAAGAGGGTGTTTTGCCAATTACCAATGCATCTATGACTCGTTTTAACATTTCTTTACAGGGCGGGGTAGATATGGTTATGCATGCAATGGAACATGCTTGGGGAGGGGAGATTTTTGTTCCAAAAATCCCTTCTTATACGATTATTGATGTAGCAGAAGCTATTGCTCCTGAGTGTGAATTAAAAATAGTGGGGATTAGACCAGGGGAGAAAATTCATGAAGAAATGATTACAACTTCAGATGCATTTTACACTTATGATTTAGGAAAATATTATACTATTTTACCCTCTGTGCCAAATTTTAATTTAAATAATTTTATTGAAAATTTTGATGCTGAATTAGTTGAAAATGGATTTAATTATAATTCAGGTACTAATTCCGAATGGGAAACCGTTGACTCGTTAAGAGCTTTGATAAAAGAACATGTAGATACAACTTTTGAAATATAATGAAACATAAAGCAATTCCTTACGGTCGTCAAAATATTACCGAAGAAGATATTCAGGCTGTTATTGAAACCCTGAAATCTGACTATTTAACTCAGGGACCAAAAATAGCAGAATTTGAGGCAGCTTTTTCCAATTATGTGGGAAGTAAATATGCAGTCGCGGTTTCAAACGGCACCGCTGCTTTGCATCTTTGTGCGATGGCTTTAAATGTGCAGGAAGGTGATAAGGTAATAACCACGCCTATTACTTTTGCAGCTTCGGCCAATTGTGTAAGGTACTGTGGAGGGGAAGTTGTTTTTGCAGATATTGATCCCGAAACCTATTTACTTGATATTAAGAAAGTAAGGAAACTTCTGGAAGCATCTCCCAAAGGAACCTATAAAGGAATAATTCCCGTAGATTTTGCGGGTAGGGCAGTAGATTTGGAAGCCTATAGGAGCCTGGCAAACGAATACGGTTTATGGATCATAGAAGATTCCTGTCACGCACCTGGCGGTTATTTTATGGATAGCAAAGCAAATAAACAACACTGTGGAAACGGAAATTTTGCAGATTTGGCAATATTTTCATTTCATCCCGTAAAACACATCGCTTGTGGTGAAGGAGGAATGATTACTACCAATGATGAGAAACTATATGAAAAGCTTCTCCAATTAAGGACTCACGGAATAGTAAAGGACGAGAAAAAATATAAAAACACTCCTGCTTTTGCCAATGGTTCCACTGTCCGGTCAAGTGCTACTGTCAGGTCGAGTGCTACTGTCAGGTCGAGTGCTACTGTCAGGTCGAGCGCAGCCGATGTCATGTCGAGCGGAGACGAGACATATCCCAACTGGTATATGGAAATGCAGGATCTGGGATATAATTACCGCTTAACCGATTTTCAGGCTGCCTTGGGAATTAGCCAGTTAAAAAGGGCAGATGAAGGTTTGGCCAAAAGAAGGGAAATTGCGGCAACCTATCAAAAAGCATTTAAAGGAAAGGAATTTATCAAGGGACAATCTGGAATTGTAGAAGGCCATGCCTATCATTTATACGTACTTGAAGTAGAAAACAGATTGGGCTTATACAATTATTTGCGGGAAAATAATATTTACGCCCAAATACATTATATCCCTTGCCATTTAATGCCTTATTACAGGGAATTTGGTTGGAAAGAAGGGGATATGCCAAATGCTGAAAACTATTATAAACAGTGTATCAGTTTACCGATGTATCCAACTTTGACTGATAATGAACAAGAATACGTTATTAGAAAAATCAAGAAATATTTAGTTAGATGAAAGCCAATACATTGGAATCCGAGCGTTTAGTGCTATGTCCACTTACTTCTGAACATCTGTCAGAGCGATATGTAGATTGGATGAATGATCCATCTATTTATAAATATTTGGAATCTGGAGGAAACTATTCGATTGAAAAATTAAAGGATTATCTGGAAGAACAAGAAAAAAAGGATATACTATTTTGGGCTATTCATTTAAAAGGTTCTCATAAACATATTGGCAATATCAAAATTGATCCGGTTGATAAAATTCAAAAATCAGGTGAATATGGAATAATGATTGGTGACAAAACTGCATGGGGTAGAGGATATGCAAAAGAAGCATCATTAATGGTGATAAAATATTGTTTTGAAGAATTGGGATTGGCCAAAATCTCATTAGGAGTAATTGAAAAAAATATTGGTGCTTTAGAATTATACAGAAAAATGGGGTTTAAAATTGAGCAAACGATAGAAAACATAGGTGTTTACAAAGGAGAAACATGTAATTCTGTCAGAATGATTTTAGTCAATAAGGGTAGTAATTTAAAAAAAATAATACTAGGTACTGTTCAAATGGGGTTGCCTTATGGTATCAGTAATAATTTGGGTAAAATTTCATTAGAAAATAGCATCGAAATTTTGGAATATGCTTTTGAAAGTGGCATTGAAATTTTGGATTCAGCAGAGGCTTATGGCGATGCTCATCAAGTAATTGGTGCATTTCATGAAAAACACCTAACTAAAAATTTTAAAATTATAACAAAACTACCACATCAAATTGATGTGAAGATTGATGAAAAGGTAAATGACTATTTGAAGGACTTAAAAGTTGATCAATTATACGCATTGCTTTTTCATAGTTTTTCAAGCTATAAGAATAATATTAACAATTTTGATGTATTAAAGAAATTAAAATCCGATGGAAAAATTAAATATCTGGGTGTATCAGTTTATACAAATGAGGAGATTGAAGAGGTTATTTTAAATGATGATATTGACATAATTCAGTTGCCTTATAATCTTTTTGACAATAATAGTTTAAGAGGGGAAATATTAAAAAGAGCAAAAGTCAAAGGAAAAATTATTCATACAAGATCAGCGCTTTTGCAAGGATTATTCTTTAAAGATATTAATGATCCAAAGGAAATTGTGCAAAAATTAAAAAATGAATTAATCCTCTTATCAGATATTTCCAAAACAGACAATGCCTCTATTTCTGAATTGGCATTAAGTTATTGCCTGAAGCAAAATTCCATAGATAATGTGCTTATTGGTGTTGATTCTATAAATCAATTAAAAGATAATATTAAATCAGTTAATTATAAAATAAAGCCAGAAACAATCGATAAAATTAATGCCATAAAAATAAAAAATATAGATTTATTAAATCCTTCATTATGGAAATAAAAACTATTTTAATAACACAGGCTAGAACAGGTAGCACAAGATTGCCTGGGAAAGTATTAAAAGAAATTGAAGGAAAATCATTACTTCAAATACATTTGAATAGGCTTGGTAAATGTAAAAATGTCTCCAAAATTATTGTTGCCACTACAACTAATGAAGAAGATTCAATAATTTATGATAAAGCAATCGCATGGGGTTTTAATGCTTCAAGAGGTTCAGAATCGGATGTTTTGGATCGTTTCTATCAAGCCGTAAAAGATAAAGATGCAGATTGGATTGTAAGGGTAACCTCTGATTGTCCACTTATTGATCCGGAATTAGTTGACCAGGTTGTAGCATTTGCACAACTTAAGAATGTCGATTATGTTTCTAATGGTTTTGAGAACCAATATCCAGATGGCCAGGATGTGGAGGTTTTTAAATTTAGCGCATTAAAAAAGGCTTGGAATGAAGCTAAATTGAATTCGGACAGGGAACATGTTACTCCTTACATTCGTAATAATTCTGATGTTTTGGGTGGTAACTTATTTAGCGCTAAAAACTTCCCCTGTGAAAAAGACTTCTCAAATATTAGGATGACCGTGGACGAAGAGCTTGATTTTTGGGTCATTGAGAAATTAGTTGCAAATTTAGGAATTGAAAAAAGTTGGAGGGAATACACACAGTATATTATTGATAATAAACTTTCTGAAATAAATGCAAAAATTATCAGAAACGAAGGTTATCAAAAATCTTTAAAAAACGATTTAAAATGAATCAGGGAACAGGACAAAAATTATATCAAAAAGCCAAAACATTGATTCCCGGGGGAACAATGTTACTTTCCAAAAGACCGGAAATGTTCTTGCCGGATAATTGGCCATCTTATTTTTCTAAGGCTAAAGGATGTAAGGTTTGGGATTTGGATGGAAAAGAATATATTGATATGTCAATTATGGGAATTGGCACTAATACCTTAGGGTACGGTAATGATGAGGTTGATAACGCTGTGATTGAAACTGTCAAGAAGGGTAATATGAGCACCTTTAGTTGCCCTGAGGAGGTTATGCTTGCAGAAAAACTGGTGGAAATAAACCCATGGGCAGACATGGTAAGGTTTGCGCGTAGTGGAGGTGAAGCAAACTCGATTGCTATACGTATTGCTCGTGCCGCAAGCGGAAAAGATAAAGTTGCTATTTGTGGTTATCATGGATGGCATGATTGGTATCTGGCCGCGAATCATAATGAAGGAGATGAATTATCAGGACACTTACTTCCTGGTCTTAGTCCAAATGGTGTTCCCAAAAATCTTAAGGATACGGTTTATCCATTCAATTACAATAATTATGAGGAATTACTTTCTATAGTTACAAAAAACGATATTGGAACCATTAAAATGGAAGTAGTTCGAAATTTTGGACCAGAAGACAACTTTCTACAAAAGGTTCGGGATTTAGCTAATCAAAAAAATATTGTTCTGATTTTTGATGAGTGTACTTCAGGGTTTAGAGAAACCTTTGGAGGAATTTATAAAAAGTTTGGTGTCGAGCCGGATATGGCCATGTATGGCAAAACCATTGGGAATGGGTATGCTTTAAGCGCTGTTGTTGGTAAAAAAGCCGTAATGGAAGCTGCCCAAAAAACTTTCATCAGTAGTACTTTTTGGACGGAAAGAATTGGTCCAACCGCCGCTTTAAAAACTCTGGAGGTGATGGAGAAGATGAAATCCTGGGAAGTTATTACAGGTATTGGAGAAAAAATGCAACAAAAATGGAAAGATTTGGCAAGTAGCCATGGTTTGTCAATTTCTGTTTCGGGTATTCCTGCTTTAAGCACGTACTCCTTTAATAGTGAGCAAGCCATGGAATATAAAACTTATGTAACTCAGGAAATGTTAAAAAAGGGCATTTTGGCAAGTACCCATTTTTATGCCTGTACCGAACATTCAGACGAAAATATCAACAGATATTTCAATGAATTGGATGCTGTCTATAATACCATTTCCAAATGTGAAAATGGGAAAATGAATATTAAAGAACTATTGGAAGGTCCCGTATGTCATTCAGGATTCAAACGTTTAAACTAATTTTCTAATGAAATCTTACAAGTCTTTAAACGAACAAGTTTTTGAAATTTTTAATTATAAAATTGTTCCAATTCGTTACGAGGATCGTTTAGAGATTATGAAATGGAGAAATGAACAGCTTTATCATTTAAGACAAAATAAACTGCTTACTCTTGAAGATCAGGAAAAATATTTTAGTACAGTTGTTCATGAGCTATTTGACCAGAAACAACCAAATCAGATATTGTTTTCATACCTAGAAGATGACAAATGTATTGGGTATGGTGGCTTGGTTCATATGAACTGGGTCGATAAAAATGCAGAGATTTCATTTGTTTTGAATACTGAGCTAGAAAAAAACAGTTTCCAAAAACATTGGAAGAATTACTTAACCCTGATCGAGCAAGTTGCTTTTAAAGAATTAAGCTTGCATAAAATTTATACTTATGCTTTTGATTTAAGACCTCATTTGTACTTGGCACTTAATAGTTCTGGATTTAATAAAGAAGCAACATTAAAAAATCATTGTTTATTTAATAAAACTTTTGTAGATGTTGTGATTCATTCAAAATTTAGTAATCAAAACAAATTATTTAAAAGAGATAAACTCTCTTTAAGGGAGGCTGAGATTAAAGATGTTGAATTGTTATTTAATTGGGTAAATGAAATAAATGTTAGAAAAAACTCTATAAATCAAGAGCCGATCATTTGGGTAAATCATTTAAAATGGTTTACAAAGAAACTTAATGATTCAGAAACAAAATTTTTAATTTTAACATCTGAAGATAAATTACTTGGACAAATAAGAATTGATTTAATTGATTGCTTTTGGAATATAAATTATTCAATCGATTATCAATTTCGTGGGAATGGTCTAGGAAAAGATATAGTGAGGCTTCTTATAAATAAATATGAAGACTATAAATTTAAAGCAACTGTAAAAAAGCAAAACAAAGCTTCAATTAAAGTGTTCACCAATTTAGGATTCAAAAAAGAAGAAATTGAGAGTGATCTTTTTGATTATTTCAAATATTAAATAAATTAGGTGTGGACAGATATATAATTCTTACTGAAAAAAAATGGCATAAAAATCTTTTTGTTAATTTAAAAAAGCTGTTTCAGAATGATAGTTGGTTATTAATTGACACTAAGGATAAATTTAATTTATCAATTTTAAACGATTTTAAACCATCTAAAATTTTCATACCTCATTGGTCACACATTATTCCTCGTGATATTTATGAAAATTATGAATGTGTTGTTTTTCATATGACAGATTTACCTTTTGGAAGAGGTGGAAGTCCTTTGCAAAATTTAATTAGCAGAGGCTATAAAACAACAAAGATTTCAGCCATAAAGGTAGAAAAAGGCTTAGATACAGGTGATATATATATAAAAAGAACATTCGGATTAGAAGGTTCTGCGAGTGAAATATTTCAAAGGTCAACTTCTATTATTGAAGAAATGATAAGTGATATTATAAAAAATAAAAGACAACCAGTTCCACAAGTTGGTGAAATTGTAGAATTTAAAAGACGAAAACCTGAAGAAAGTAATATTGTAGAACTAGATGATTTAGAAAAAGTATATGACTATATACGAATGTTAGATTGTGAAGGGTATCCCCATGCATTTGTAGAAACGCCTCATTTAAAATTTGAATTTATAAATGCCAATTTTGACACAAACGAAGAAATAATTAGCGCAAATGTTAGAATCTTTAAGAAATAAAAAAATAATGATAGTGGTTGCTCATCCTGATGATGAATTATTAGGTTTAGGCGCAACCTTTCATAAGTTAATTAATGAATATAATGTAAAAACTCATGTTGTGATTCTTGGAGAAGGGATTACTTCACGTTCAGATGTAAGGGATGTAAAAGTTTGGGAAAGTGAACTTGTTACTCACCGTCAAAATATTAAAAATGCACAGATGGCAATAGGTTATCCTAGTACAAGCATTCATGATTTTCCGGACAATCGATTTGATTCTGTTGCTTTATTAGATATAGTGAAAGTGGTTGAAAAAGAAAAGAAAGCATTCAATCCGGAAATTGTTTTCACACATCATGGTGGTGATTTAAACATTGATCATCAAAGAACTTTTGAAGCCATTATTACAGCTTGTAGACCAATGCAGGACGAGAAAGTAAAAACAATTATTACCTTTGAAACTCCTTCTGGTACCGAGTGGAGGTCACCATCGGATCCACGTCATTTTTTACCCAATTTATTTTTTAGTGTATCGGAGAGTGATGTTGATGCCAAAATAAAAGGAATGGAGAGCTATGAGTTTGAACGCCGCAACTACCCTCATCCTCGCTCACCAGAAGCATTAAAGATTCAAGCTCAAAGATGGGGTGTGGTTGTAGGAACTAATTTTGCGGAAGCGTTTTGTTTAATAAGATCAATAAATTAATTAGAAAATGATAATTGAAAATATAGAAATCAATAATAATTGTCCAGTTTTTATAATTGCAGAGCTTTCAGCAAACCATAACGGAAGCTTAGAGACAGCAATTAAAACAATCAGAGCAGCAAAACGAGCCGGGGCAGATGCGATCAAGTTGCAAACATATACTGCAGACACCATGACAATTGATGTGAAAGCTGATGATTTTATGTTAAGTCAAGGTACCATCTGGGATGGAAAATATTTGTATGATTTATATAAGGAAGCATATACTCCTTGGGAATGGCATGAAGAATTATTTAAAGTCGCAAAGGAAGAAGGATTGATTTGTTTCTCTTCCCCTTTTGATCCCACAGCGGTAGAATTGTTGGAAAAGCTAAATGTACCCGCTTATAAGATCGCTTCTTTTGAGATCACCGATATTCCTTTAATTGAATTGGTTGCCTCTAAAGGAAAACCGGTAATAATTTCTACAGGTATTGCCAGGCAGGAAGATATAGAGTTGGCTTTGGATGCCTGTAAAAGAATGGGAAATAATAATATTGCTTTATTAAAATGTACATCTTCCTATCCCGCACCTATTGACGAAGCCAATATGGTTATGGTAAAAGATTTGGCAGAACGCTATGGGGTGATCTCCGGTTTGTCCGATCATACAATGGGGAATACTGTTCCTGTGGTAGCTACCTGTTTTGGAGCTAAGATTATCGAAAAGCATTTTATTCTGGACAAATCTATTGGCGGTGCGGATGCCTCCTTCTCAATGGATGAGCAGGAATTTACAGAAATGGTAAAAGCGGTAAGAGAAGCTGAAAAAGCGATTGGGAAAGTAGATTATACCTTAACCGAAAAGCAAAAAAAAGGTAGGGAATTTTCCCGTTCTTTGTACGTGGTTGAAGATATAAAAGCGGGGGAAGTTATTACCGAAAAAAATGTGAGATCTATTAGGCCAGGTTTTGGGTTGCATCCTAAATACTATAAGGAGGTTTTGGGTAAAACAGCCAAATCTGATTTAAATAGAGGTCAATCATTGTCCTTTGAGATGATGAATTAAATGATCAAGGACAATCAATAAGGGAAGTGATCCCTTAATGATTGTAATAATAAAAAAACTTTCATTAACTTTTTAAATGAATATATTAAAATTAATAGGCCGAAATAAACCCTTATTTGAAGAAGATATCCTTCAGCATGAAAATGGACTCAACGAAAAAATTTCCGGATCTTCCTTCCTGGTTCTTGGCGGTGCAGGCTCCATAGGCCAGGCGGTAACAAAGGAAATCTTTAAAAGGAAACCACTTAAACTTCACGTTGTTGATATTAGTGAAAACAATATGGTAGAACTGGTGAGGGATATACGCAGTTCTTATGGATATATTGACGGAGATTTTAAAACCTTCGCACTGGATATTGGTTCCCTTGAATATGAAGCTTTTATAAAAGCCGATGGAAAATATGATTATGTCCTAAATCTTTCCGCATTAAAACATGTTCGCAGTGAAAAGGATCCTTTTACCTTGATGAGAATGATTGATGTCAATGTTTTTAATACCGATAAAACCCTGCTACAATCTATTGAAAATGGGACTAAAAAGTACTTCTGTGTTTCTACAGATAAAGCTGCTAATCCCGTAAACATGATGGGAGCTTCCAAACGCATTATGGAAATGTTTTTAATGCGAAGAAGTAAGGATATAAAAATATCTACCGCCCGTTTCGCCAACGTTGCTTTTTCTGACGGCTCATTATTGCACGGGTTTAACCAACGGATTCAAAAAAAACAACCTATAGTAGCTCCTAATGATGTAAAACGTTATTTCGTAACTCCCCAGGAAAGCGGGGAATTATGTTTAATGTCCTGTATATTTGGGGAGAACAGGGATATTTTTTTTCCCAAATTAAGCGAAAAATTACATCTTATTTCATTTGCGGATATTGCGGTTAAATATCTGCAACAGTTGGGTTATGAACCTTATCTTTGCGAAAATGAGGAGGAAGCCCGCGAATTGGTAAAAACGTTGCCTGATCAAAGAAAATGGCCTTGTTTATTTACCGGAAGTGATACCACCGGGGAAAAAGATTTTGAAGAGTTCTTTACAGATAAGGAAATTTTGGACCTTGAAAGGTTTCAAAATTTAGGAATTATTAAAAATGAATTGAAATTAGAAAACGAACAACTTCAATTTTTTGAAGAACGGATTGCTAATTTCAGAATCTCTAAAAATTGGACCAAAGAAGAAATTGTAACTTTGTTCCATAAAATGATTCCTGATTTTGGACATAAGGAAATCGGGAAATATTTAGATTCAAAAATGTAAGATTTATGTTTATGCGTTTATATGATGAATTGTTTAATTGATTAATGTGAAAAAATTTAGTTTCGAAAAATTGGAAGTGTGGCAGGATGCGAAGGGTT